>Ga0213866_10000988_pt1 | contig 21871 bp, 19 predicted proteins | sample PICome_11_FD_160079 | JGI IMG/M metagenome (GOLD analysis project Ga0213866, IMG submission 160079) | Coastal seawater microbial communities near Pivers Island, North Carolina, United States - PICO284 | ecosystem: Environmental > Aquatic > Marine > Coastal | place: USA: North Carolina...
CGGGTGCGGTCAAGCCGGTGCAGGTCAGCGTTGATGTTCAGCGTCTGTACAGCGCCGATCCCGAGCAGCTTCTGAACTCAGCCCGGGAGGAAGCGGCGCTGAACATCGTGATTCGCAACCAGCCGGCCGGCAGGGTGACCTTGGTGTCGGTTGATGACCTCACCAACCCGCTGACAGCAGTTCAGCCAGATGGTTCGGTGGTGTTCGCTGATTCCCCCGGCACCGTTCAGCCCCGTTACGCCCGCTTTGTGATGGAAGCCAACGCAGAGATCAAACCCTCTGGGGTTGTGATCGGTGGCACCAAGCTCAAGGTGGGGGTGCCCGTTGAACTGGAGGGGCGTCTCTACCGCTTGAACGGTGTTGTGAGCGGAGTGAAACCCTTGTGATCCGCTCCGCCCTGTTCAGCCTGCTGGTGCTGTCGCCCCAGTTGCCCGTCTGGGCAGCCCCTCCGCTGTTGGCACCGCCACCGGTGGTTCAGCGCCAGGGTCAAGCCATGCTCAGCGGCGGCGCGCTTTGCCCGGCGCTGCAGACGGCACTGGAATCGGCCGTGGGTTCGGAAGAACGGGTCTGGAGCGTCAGCGTTCTCGATCAACGCGGTCAGCTGCTGGCTGATCTGAACGGGGGTGTTCCCCGGGTTCCAGCATCGAATCAGAAGCTGGTCAGCACGGCTTTTGCCCTCGATCGCCTCGGCCCCGATTTCCGGCTGAAGACCCAGCTGTTGCGTCACGGCGATGGATCGCTGGAGATCGTGGGGGAAGGCGATACCGACCTCAGCATTGCCGAGATCCAGAAGTTCGCCATGGTGGCTCTTGGTCAGGGCGGATCTCGCACCCCGACGAGCCTTGTTGCAGCGCCTCTTCAGCTGATGGTGCGGGAGGAGCCGCGTCAGCGCTGGTGGCCCGCCGATTGGGACCCCGCCGATCGTTCCTATGCCTACGGCGCACCGATCACCCGCCTCGCCCTCACCAGCAATGCCCTGCATATGGCGGTGATGGATCCTGCGGCCCGGTTGCAGAGGATCCTCAATTCCACCATTCGTCAGCAGGGGGGGCAGATTCGCCTGCAGATGGTTGATCAGCAGACCCGGGAAGCGGCACTTGCGCGAAGTGACGAGGCGACCGTGGTGCTGCACAGCGAGGACTCCGCGCCCATGCACGCTCTGCTCAGCCTGGCGAATACAGAGAGCCACAATTTCACCGCTGAGGTGCTGATGCGCGAGGCGGCGGATGCTTGGGACGTGAATCGGGCGTCCCTTGCCACCACCCGTTGGATGCAAGCCCAGGGACTCCCGATGACGGGTCTGCGGGTGCGTGATGGCAGCGGACTGTCACGGGGCAACCGTCTCACCAGTCGTTCCCTGTCCGTATTGCTGTGGCGCATGGCACAACATCCTTTGGCGGCCTACTACCAGGCCTCAATGGCGATCGCCGGCCAGAGGGGAACATTGCGCAACTACTTCCGCGGTACCTCGCTTCAGGGGCGCTTCTGGGGCAAGACAGGCACCCTCACCGGTGTTCGTTCAATCTCCGGAATTCTTAAAACATCAGACGGGCCCCGCTACGTGAGCATGATCTCCAACGGGGCCTATGCACCCAACAGCGTGATGGGTGAAATCCTGCTCGCGAGCCAGCGGATCAGCCGTTGCCCCGCATGGAACGAAGCCGTGACGCAGCCCGGTGAGCTCGACTGATCGGCACGGTCTTGGAGTCCTCTGCTCCGGTGGCCGAAGGTGCCGCTGAGCGGATCGTCTGAATTTTGGACAACTCCTGACGGCCGGCCATCACCACCTGGGCCATTTCCTTCAGGCGCACTTCCAGCTCACCCAGCGTCTGTTCGGCATAACGGTTGGCGCCGTCCTGGACACCGGCGGCCTCCTGACGGCTGCGTTGAATCAGCGCCTCGCATTGCTGTTGTGTCTGCTGGCGGAACTGCAGTGCATCGTTGTGAATCCGCTCGGCCTCGTCGCGTCCTTCCTTTTGCAGGCGGAGGGCTTCACGTCGAATGGTTTCGAGGTCCTGAAGGGCTTGCTGACGGTTGGCTTCATGTTGCTCAGCATGTTGCCGCTTGATCTCAACAGCGTTTTTCTCGATCTGCTGAATCTGCTGTTGGGCCTGTTGGCGGCTCGCTTCGTGTTGTTCGGCGTGCTGACGCTTGAGTTCAATCGCCTCCTGGTCCAACTGCTGGCGTCGTTCCAGGGCCTCCTGCTCCAGCTGCTGGCGGCGAGCGGCGAACTGCTGCTCCAACTTCGCCAGTTTGCTTTGCATCTCCTGCTCCAACTTTGCCCCCTGCTGACGCGTTGTCTGGAGCAGTTGCTCGCATTGTTGACGAGCCTGCTCACGCATCTCATTCACCTGCCGCTCCGCTTCCTGGCGGATGGCGGCGTTGTTCACCAGTTGTTCACGCTGGCGCTGGGCCTGCTCAACGATCTCCTCGGCGCTCTTGCGGGCGGTGTTAATGAACTCGTCCCGCCGATCAAGCAATTTGACGGCCCGCTCCAGCTCCTTCGGAAGGCCATCCCGAACGGCGTCCAGCAGCTCAACGGCATCGGTTTCGTTGACCAGACGTCCGCCGGTGAAGGGCAGTCGACTGCCTTCCAACACAACTTCCTCCAACTGATCGAGTTGATCGAGAACGGAGAACCGGACGTCGTTCATCTCAGCTGGAGGGGAAAGCCGAATTAAAGAGCCTGTTGAGGTCCTTCGCCACCTCTGGCGGGACCATGTGGTCGATGGATCCGCCGAAGCGGGCCACTTCCTTCACCACGGAGCTGCTGAGAAAGCTGTGCCGTGCCGTCGTGGCCATGAAGACGGTCTCCAGATCCTCCGCCAGCGAGCGGTTGGTGTGGGCGATCTGCAGTTCGTATTCGAAGTCACTCATGGCGCGCAGACCCCGCAGGATCAGATCGGCGCGATGGGTGACGGCACAGTTCACCGTCAAGCCATCGAAACTGATCACTTCAACGCCGGAGAGATGGCGCGTCGCCGTGCGGATCTGTTCGATCCGCTCCTCGACACTGAACGCAGGCCGTTTGCTCGGATTACTGAGCACCGCAACGACCACCTCACCAAACAGGCTCACCGCCCGCTCAATCAGGTCCATATGACCATTGGTGAGGGGGTCGAAACTGCCGGGGTAGAGCGCCCGCATCGAGAATCAGCGATGGGCGGATCCTATGTAGCGGATCGCTGTTTAGATTTCAGCCAACGCACCCGTGCCATGAGCCTCGACGCCGACGCCAAGAAGGTCCTGCTTCGCAAGATCCCCCACGGACTCTTCATCTGCGGCGTTCGCAACGGCGATGAGGTCAACGGTTTCACCGCCAGTTGGGTGACCCAGGGATCCTTCGAGCCGCCCTTGGTGGTGATGGGTGTTCGGGCTGACAGCAGCAGTCACGCCATCATCGAAGCCACTGGCAAGTTCTCCCTAAACGTGCTGCGGGCCGACCAGAAGGATCTGGCCGCCGTTTTTTTCAAGCCCCAGAAGGCGCTTGGTGGTCGCTTTGAAGCGGCACCCTTCGAGGAAGGCGAACTTGGTCTTCCCCTGCTCACCGATGCCGTTGGTGGTGTGGAGTGCGAACTCGTGGGTTCGATCAAGCACGGTGACCACACCGTCTTTGTGGGAGAAGTGAAAACAGCGCGTCTGATTGCTGACGGCGAGGCCCTGAATCTGGCCAGCACCGGCTGGAACTACGGCGGCTGAGCTTGTCCTGGTGGATGCTGCTTCCGGTGCACCGCTGCTGACGCAGCCCGAGCGTCTTGAACGTCGCCTGAAGGAGATTCCTGCTGAGCCGGGTTGCTATCTGATGCGGGACGGCGACGACCGGATTCTCTACGTCGGCAAGTCGAAGTCGTTGCGCAGCCGGGTACGCAGCTACTTCCGCAGCCGCCACGACCTGTCGCCACGGATCCGGCTGATGACGCGCCAGGTCTGTGAGATCGAGTTCATCGTCACCGACAGCGAGGCGGAAGCTCTCGTTCTCGAATCGAACCTGATCAAAAACCATCAGCCGCACTTCAACGTGCTGCTGAAGGACGACAAGAAATATCCCTATCTCTGCATCACCTGGAGCGAGGCTTATCCACGGATTTTCATCACCCGTCGCCGTCGTTTTCGCAGTCCTCTGGATCGCTTCTACGGCCCCTACGTCGATGTCGGGCTGCTGCGCCGCACGCTGTTTTTGGTGAAACGTGTGTTTCCGCTGCGGCAGCGGCCACGGCCGATGTACCCCGATCGCACCTGCCTGAACTACAGCATTGGCCGCTGTCCGGGGGTCTGTCAGGAAAAAATCAGCTCAGAGGATTACCACCGCACCTTGCGCAAGGTGGCGATGGTGTTTCAGGGGCGAAGCGATGAATTGCAACAGCTGCTTCAGGACCAAATGGAGCGCTACGCCGAGCGGATGGACTATGAATCGGCAGCGCGGGTTCGCGATCAACTTCAGGGGCTGGATCAGCTCACCGCCGACCAGAAGATGAGCCTGCCGGATTCCACCGTGAGCCGGGATGTGTTGGCCCTTGCCTTTGATGAACGTCTGGCGGCCGTGCAGCTGTTTCAGATGCGGGCCGGGAAGTTGGTGGGTCGTCTCGGTTACACCGCCGATGCCTCCGGTCTGGAACCGGGCCTGATCCTGCAGCGCGTGATTGAGGAGCACTACAGCCAGGTGGATTCCGTTGAGGTGCCCCCCGAGCTGCTGGTGCAGCACGCCCTGCCCCAGCAGACGCTGATGGAGGACTGGCTCTCGGAACAGCGGGAGCGTCGGGTACAGATCCACTGCCCGCAGCGCCAGCAGAAAGCCGACCTGATCGAACTGGTGCAGCGCAATGCCGAGTTTGAGCTGTTGCGTGCCAAGCAAGGTCAGGAGAAACAGTCGTTGGCGACGGAGGATCTGGCACAACTGCTGGAGTTGCCGACCCCGCCGCGTCGGATCGAGGGGTACGACATCAGCCACATCCAGGGCAGCGATGCGGTGGCCTCCCAGGTGGTGTTCATCGATGGATTGCCCGCCAAGCAGCACTACCGCAAATACAAGATCCGCAGCAGCAGCATTCGCGCTGGCCACAGCGACGACTTCATGGCGATGGCGGAGATCATGCGTCGCCGTTTTCGCCGCTGGGCCCGGGCCAAGGCGGAGGGGGTGGATGTGGGTGCGCTGCGTCTCAAGGGCGGCAGCGCCCTGCAGACCGACGGCCTTAACGACTGGCCCGATGTGGTGATGATCGACGGTGGCAAAGGCCAGCTCTCCGCCGTGATGGAGGCCTTGCGGGAACTGGATCTGCACGAGGAACTCAACGTCTGCTCCCTCGCCAAGCAGCGCGAAGAGGTGTTTCTCCCCGGGGAAAGCCAACCGCTGGAGAGTGAACCCGATCAGCTTGGGGTTGTCCTCCTGCGACGCTTGCGGGACGAAGCCCACCGTTTCGCCGTCAGCTTCCACCGCCAGCAGCGGGGGGAACGGATGAAGCGGTCACGCCTGTCAGACATCCCTGGGGTTGGCCCCAAGCGGGTCAAAGACCTTCTGGCGCACTTCCATTCGATTGATGCCATCCAGCTGGCCTCCATTGAGACCTTGTCGAAGGCGCCTGGTGTGGGCCCCGCGCTGGCCCGCGACATCCACGATTTCTTTCATCCCTCGGACGACGCAGACGACGCTGAGGCCAGGGCTGCTTTAGAAGAACAAGCTCGGGAACTCTCCGCATGATCCGTTGTCTCTGCATGGTTCTGGCAGGAGTGCTCCTTCTTGCCACTCCGGTCTGGGCATCCCCCGGTCTCTGCACCGGTCCCGTCTGCGCCGACGGCATCACCCGCAGTGCCAAGAATCATTGGCAGCTGGTGCTGCGGCTCAACGACCAGCAGGGCCATCACGAAAAGGTGGTGATGAACTGCCGGGCCGGTCAGCTGAGCCCCATGGCAGGCATGGTGGACCGGGCCTATGCCACCGCCCTAGGCCGGCGTGCCTGCCGTCTTGCTGGGGAGGCCAGCTGACGGTGGAGCTCAGCCTCGTCTTTCCTCACCAGTTGTTTGAGCACCATCCCGCGATTGGCCCAGGCCGGGCCGTTGCCCTGATTGAGGATCCGTTGCTGTTTGGCTCAGATCCCGAGTGGCCGCTTCAGGTGCATCGGCAGCGCCTGCTTCTGCATCGGGCCTCGATGAACGCCTATGCCGAGGGGCTTCAAGCCAAAGGCTTCACCGTTCTGCGCTTGCTGCGGGGTCAGGCGCCCAGCACCACTGAAATTCTCTCGGGCCTGCTCGATCAGGGCTACCGCTCCTTTCACCTAGCGGATCCGGTGGACGACGTTCTGACCCAACGGATCTCCGTTTTCGCATCGCGCCACGGTTGTGGTCTTGAGATCCTTCCCACCCCGATGCTGCTCACCCCAGCGGCAGTGATCGATAACCACTTCGCTTCAGGCAAGAAGCCCCTGATGGGTCGCTTCTACGAGATGCAGCGCAAGCGGCTGGATCTGCTGATCGAGCCTGACGGTGGGCCCGTGGGTGGCCGCTGGAGTTTTGATGCCGATAACCGCAAGAAGCTCCCCAAGGGAATCCTTGTTCCCCAACCACCCGCTGAACGCTCCAGCGCGTCGATCGCCATTGTTGCCGCCGCCCGTCAGGAGTTGATTGAGGAGGGGGCGGCTGGCATCGGCAGCTGGGACGGATTTCATTACCCCGTCACCCATGCCGATGCAGCCCTTTGGTTGGATCAATTTCTCGATCAGCGGTTGCGCCAATTCGGGGCCTATGAAGATGCGATCAGCACCCAGCACCGGGTGATGTGGCACAGCGTGCTCACGCCGATGCTCAACATCGGTCTGCTCACGCCACAGCAGGTGCTGGATCGGACGCTGGAGCGCGCCGAGGCCGGTGATGTCCCTCTGAATTCACTGGAGGGCTTCCTGCGCCAGATCGTCGGCTGGAGGGAGTTCATGGCCGCGATGTACCAGCGTCATGGGGTGGAGATGCGCAACGGCAATTTCTGGGGCTTCGAGGACCGACCGATTCCTTCGGCCTTCTACACCGCATCCACGGGCCTGCCCCCGATTGATGACGCCATCCGCCACGCCCTCGAGACCGGTTATTGCCATCACATCGAGCGCCTGATGCTGCTGGGCAACGTCATGCTGCTCTGCGGTTTCCATCCAACCCGGATCTACACCTGGTTCATGGAGCTGTTCGTGGATGCCTACGACTGGGTGATGGTGCCCAACGTCTACGGCATGAGTCAGTTCGCCGATGGCGGTCTGTTCACCACCAAGCCCTATCTCTCGGGATCGAACTACGTGCGCAAGATGTCGGACTACCGCAAGGGCGAGTGGTGCGACACCTGGGATGGCTTGTTCTGGAGCTTCATCCATCGCCATCAGGACTTCTTTCGGCGCCAATACCGGCTGGCGATGATGGCCCGCAATCTGGATCGAATGGGGGCGGAGACCCTCGCAGCCCATCAACATCGGGCCAGCGATTTTCTTGACGGCCTCACCTGAACCTTGCGTAAGGTCGCTCCAGAGCGGTTGTGTTGATGACGTTTTCGCCCGAGGCCTACCTCTGGTTCAAGACCCTGCACATCGTTGGGGTTGTGGTGTGGTTTGCGGGTCTCTTTTATCTGGTGCGCCTGTTCATCTATCACGTTGAAACCGAGGAACTGGCGCCGGAACTGCAGCAGCCGTTCCGAGATCAGTACACCTTGATGGAGAAACGTCTCGCCAACATCATCACCACCCCCGGCATGGCGGTGGCGGTGTCGATGGCCATCGGTCTGCTGCTGGCCCAGCCGTCCTGGCTTCAGCAGGGCTGGATGCACGCCAAGCTTGCCTTTGTGGCGGCTTTGCTGGCCTACCACGTGTTCTGCTATCGGCTGATGGGCCAACTCCATGCCGGCACCTGTGCTTGGTCGGGTAAGCAGTTGAGAGCCCTGAATGAGTTGCCCACGTTGCTGCTGGTGATCGTGGTGATGCTGGTGGTATTCAAAACACAGTTCCCCACAAGCGCAGCCACGTGGTTCATCGTTGCCTTGGTGGTGTTCATGGCGGCATCGATTCAGTTCTATGCCCGTTGGCGCCGCCTGCGGGCAGAAGCGTCCGCTAAGGCCTGAAATGAGGGCTGAGATGACCCATCCGCTCAAGGCCGTACTCGACCAGGTGGGACCGTCGAGTTGCCCCACCACACACAACTTTCATTGCCACACCGTTTGCAGTGACGGCAGCCTCGAACCGATCGAGCTCATCCAGCAGGCCACTGAGCGCGGTCTCCTCCATCTGGCGGTGACGGATCACCACAGTTCCCAAGCCCACCGGGAGATCCAAGCCTGGCTGGATCAGCAGCGCGCCAGCGGTGTTGTGGTCCCCACGGTCTGGAGCGGCATGGAAATCAGCGCACTACTCAAGGGCTGCCTTGTGCATGTGCTTGCCCTTGGCTTCGAGCTCCACCATCCCGCACTTCAGCCCTACAACCGCGGTGATGCGGTGGTCGGTGAACCCCTCCGCGCCGAAGCGGTGGTCAAAGCCATCCACGACGCCGGTGGTCTGGCGGTGTTGGCCCATCCCGCCCGTTATCGCCTCGGCCATGACGTGTTGATCGATGAGGCTGCTCGCCTCGGGTTCGATGGGGGTGAGGCCTGGTACGACTACGAGATGCAAACCACCTGGTCTGCCAGCCCTTTGATTTGCGAGTCCATCGATCGTCAGCTCAGCAACCTTGGCCTTTTGCGTACGTGTGGCACCGATACCCATGGATTTGACCTTTGCGGCCGCTAAGTTCATTCCATCTCAGTTCCGGTCGACATGGGCTTCTTGGATCGTCTGCTGAAAAAGGATTCCGCAGATTCAGACTCCTCGATTCAGCCGCGTAAGCCAGCGAAGGAGAAGCCGGCCGAGTTTTTCCTTGATGCCGACTCCTCCTCCTCCCTGGGGGATGTGAACTACATGCGTGAGTCGAAGACGATCCGACGCACCTTCCCCGGCACGGTGGACAACCCCGGAACGAAGGAGCAGGTCATGGAGGTGGCTGCTGAAACCGAAAAGCTTGAGAAACGCAGCGATGGCCTTGGCGGCGTGGTCAAGAAGGAAGAGTCCGTCAACCTCACATCCGGCATCCCCACACCGGTGAAGAAAACCTTCGCTGAGCAGGTGAGCACGGCGGAGATGAGCAAGCGCCTCAAGGGCACGGCCATCACCGGTGTCAACACTCCTGCTGCTCCGGATGCTTCCCCCGTCGGCCGCAAGGAAGAGCTGAAGGCCAAGGAAGAGCCAACGGTCAAGGTGGGTTCCGCCGCGCCATCCTCCAAACCAGGGAGCATCGACCCGTTCCGGCAGATGGTGCGCGACCTCAACAAATAGGGCTGCCCCGTTCAATCTGGGCTTCGCTGCTGTTCACCAGCTGTTGCAAGTGCTGCAGCTGGTCGTCGTTGGCTGAATTCCAGAGGCCTCGATTCGATGCCTCCAACAACCGTTCAGCCATGTCCCGCAGCACCCAGGGATTGCTCGATTTCAGAAAGTCGAGAATCCGCGATTGGCTCAGCCACTGGTCACAGAGCGCGCCGTAACACCAGTCGGGAACACGATCGGTGGAAGCGTCATAGGCGAACAGGTAATCAAGGCTCGCCCCCATCTCAAAGGCTCCCTTGTAGCCGTGCTGCATCATTCCCTCGATCCAGCGGGGGTTGAGCATCCTGCTGCGCATCACTTTGTCCAGTTCTTTTTCGAGCCGGTGCAGCCGAGGTCGTTCGTGGCGTGAATGGTCACCGAACCACAGCTGCGGACGTGCTCCGGACACTTCTTCGACAGCTGCACTCAGGCCACCCTGGAACTGGTAGTAATCATCGGAATCGAGCAGATCGTGCTCGCGGTTGTCCTGGTTGTGGAGCACCACCTGCACCCTGCCAAGGGCCTGCTCCAGGCCGGAACGATCGAGGCTGGGGGCGGCGGATCCGTCGTAGGACCACTGGCTCCAGCTGAGGAACGCCTGGCCGAGCTCCGAACGGGACTCCCAGGCGCCACTGTCGATCAGGGCTTGAAGACCAGCTCCGTAGGCACCGGGGGCGGATCCATAGATGCGGCCCTGGGGTCCCCCCTGACGGGTCAGTTCAGCCAGAGGATTGACCTCGTCCGGTTCATCGAGGGCAGCAACCATCGACTGGGCCTGATGCACCCAGCCCACCAACTGGGGAAAGGCATCGCGAAACAGTCCGGAGATGCGCAGTACAACATCCACCCGCGGTCGACCTAACAAGCGGGCTGGAATCACCTCCAGATCCACCAGTCGACGGGTGGGACCGTCCCAGACCGGTCGAACGCCAATCAGGGCCAGCAGCTGGGCGATGTCTTCTCCGCCATTGCGCATCGTGGCCGTTCCCCACACCGACAGAGCCAGATGGCGCAGGGGCTCTCCCTGTTCCAGCAGGTGCAGGTCCAAGAGCTGCTCCGCCGAGCGTCGACCCAGGTCCCAGGCCGCTTCCGTGGGCAAGCCCCGCAGATCAACGGAATAAAAATTCCGGCCGGTGGGCAACACATCGGGGCGGCCACGACTCGGAGCTCCTGAGGGCCCCGCAGCGATGCGCTGACCCTGAATACCGCGAAGGAACGCAGCTTTTTCGGCTACGGCACAGCCATCCAAGCGGGGCCAGAGCTCGTTGCGCAGGGTGAGCAGACAGGGATCTTCCGGGTCCCATTTCCGGAAGGGTTCCGCCAGCCCGTCGCACTGTTCCCCATGAATGACCTGCCGGATCAACAGCTGGGCTTGCTGTTCCAGCCATTCACAACCATTCCCCATCCGGCGGCACTGTGAGCCGCTGAGCACACTCAGGCGGCTCTGATCTGCTTCCGAAAGCGGATCACCTTCGTCCTGTTGCCAAGGGTCGAAGTTCAGCCCCGCCTGGAGGGCCATGGCCTGCAGCAACCCTGGCTTTCCCTGCCTGGGGGGCCTTGCCAAGGCGATCAGCAGTTCGTCGGCGGCTTCGGCCGACGGCGCAACGCCGAAACGGTGAAGCCCCGTACGGATCTGCGATTCCTTGAGCTCGCAGAGATAGGTCTCGGCCTGATCCAGACAGGTCTCCAGCAGCTCCGGTTGTCGGCGAATCTCCTCTTCGCTTGGGATTCCAGGCCAGTTGAGCAACAGCAAGCTGGCATGCACCGCCTGTTCCAGCACCCGGGCCCGTTCTCCTCCCAGCTGCCGTACTTCCACCAGTTCATCGAGCAGGCCCTCCAACCGTTGAAGAGGCCCATGCAATCCCGCCCGTCCCAGGGGCGGTGTGAGGTGGTCCAGCACGACGGCGTGACCGCGGCGCTTGGCCTGAGACCCTTCGCCGGGGTCGTTGACGATGAAGGGGTAGAGATGAGGGATCGGGCCCAGGGCCAGCTCGGGGCCGCAGGCATCGCTCAACCCCACCGACTTGCCCGGCAACCATTCCGCACTGCCGTGCTTGCCCACATGCAGCATCACCTGGGTTTGATGCAGGCTGCGCAACCAGAGGTACTGGGCCAGATACCGGTGCGGTGGCGGTAGATCCGGTGAGTGGAGATCGGCGATCTGATCGGCGTCGTAGCCGCGATCCGGCTGGATCAGCACCACCACATGACCGAAGCGCAGGCCGTGAATGGCAAACCCCTTGTTTGGATTCAGGTCGCAGGCGTCTTCTGGAGCTCCCCACCGGGATTCGATCAAGCGCCGAGCCGGTTCCGGAACAGTGCCCCACCACTTCTGATAGGTGATCAGGGGGAGATGATCCAGCGGTGGGCGATGCTGTCCCTCCGGTGCGTTGGTGCGACCAGCCAACAGCAGTTGCATCAAGCCATCGCCTGAGCCTGGTAAGGCATCCCTGCCCAGGTCGTAGCCCGCGTCCGCCAACCAGCGCAGCATCCGCGCCGTGCTGTCGGGGGTGTCAAGGCCCACGCCATTGGCCACACGGCCATCGCGCACGGGATAGTTGGCCAACACCATGGCAATGCGTCGCTGGGCGCATGGGGTCTGGCGCAGTTCGATCCAGCGGCGGCTGTGCTCGGCCAGCCAGTCGATTCCCTTTCGATCCGGTTGCAGGCAGGGAATGGCCGTGGCCAGAGGTCCGCTGGTCTGCCGATGGTCACGGAAAGCGCAGGGGCGCGTGGTGATCCGGGCATCCAGCTCCGGCATCACCACCTGCAGCGACAGATCCATCGGATTGAGCCCCTGGCTGCTCTCCAGCCACTGGGCACGGCTGCGGCTGCTGCTGAGCAGTTGCAACACCGGTCGATCCAGCCGATCCCAGAGGGGGCTGCCCAAGCCGGCCTGTTCGGCCTGCACTGAGGCAAAGGATGTGCCGGCGATCACGAGCTCAGCCTGTTGCTGCTCCAACAGGTCGTGGACGCCGGCCTGCACCGCTGGGTCCCGCAAGCTGCTGACCCAGAGCAGACAGGGTCGTAGTCCCTGTTGCCGCAGTGCTGCCGTGAGGGCATCGGCCAGGGCCAGATCTCCGGCCTGAAACTGAGCCCGATAGAGCACCACGCCCACCGCGGCACCTGGTTCATTCCGCCAATCCCAGGGCATCGGATCGGGGCATGGCACCACCGCAACGCTCTCGGCGGATGGGGGTGTGCCCTCCAGCAGTGCCTCGAGGGCCTTCAAGAACTGCCCCATGTTGTCGATGCCGCCTTCCCGCAGCAGTGCCGACAGCTGATCCGCCAGTTCCTGGCTGCAGGAGCCCATCCCATGCAGCTCGTTGCTCTGGTCTGCCGTTCCGGCCAGGACGATCAGTTGCCGCTGCGTCGCTTCACCGTGCCAGCGCTGCAGCTGCTCCAGCCCGTAGCTCCAGTGCCCACGGCTGCCGAGCAGGCGCACCACGATCAAGCGTGCGGCCTGGGCTGTGGTGTTGAGGTAGTGGTCCAGCTGCGCCGGGTGGTCCAGGCAGCTCAGCGGCAAGGCACGGATCCGCTCGTTCCAGGACGGGCTGACAGGCAGGCAGGCGTCGAGACAGCTGATGTCTGTGCCTGCACTGGTGAGGAACAGCACATCTGCGCTCGGCTGCTCAACGAGCACCACATCTTCCGGTGGGTCCAGACCCGGACAGGTGGCAAGGCGGTGCATGGCCCCATTCTCCGTGTTGCGGTGACCGGTGGTGAGAAGATTCAGCGATCGGATCCATCAAAGTGATGCATCAGTTCCTGCCCTATGCCTGGTTCCAGGGCCAGTGCGTTCCCTTCGAGGAGGCCAGGATCTCCATTGCCACCCATGCCTTGCATTACGGCACCGGTGCTTTTGGTGGCATGCGTGCGATTCCTGATCCCCAGAACAGCAACACCATGCTGCTGTTCCGCGCTGATCGGCACGCCCGCCGCCTGAGTCAGAGCGCCCGTTTGCTGCTGACTGATCTGAGTGAGGAGACGATTCTTTCGGCCCTCACCGCGATGCTGCAGGCCAACAAGCCCGATCAGCCCATCTATTTGCGGCCCTTCGTTTACACCAGCGATCTGGGCATTGCCCCGCGATTGCACAACATTGAGACCGACTTTCTGATCTATGGCCTCCCCCTGGGTGATTACCTCTCGCCGGAGGGGGTGAGCTGCAGGATCAGCAGTTGGACCCGTCAGGAAGACCGCTCTCTGCCCCTGCGCGGCAAGATCTCTGGTGCCTACATCACCAGTTCGCTGGCCAAGACGGAAGCGGTTCAGAGCGGTTTCGATGAAGCCCTACTGCTCAACAGTCGCGGCAAGATCAGTGAAGCCAGCGGTATGAACCTGTTCCTGGTGCGCGATGGCCAGCTGATCACCCCTGGGGTGGATCAGGACATCCTCGAGGGCATCACCCGCGCCAGCGTGATTGAGCTGGCCAAAGCGATGGATATTCCTGTTGTCGAACGTCCAGTCGATAAAACCGAGTTGTTCATCGCTGATGAAGTGTTCCTCTCCGGTACGGCCGCCAAGGTGACGCCAATCCGTCAGATCGAATCCACGCAGCTGAACGCCAAGCGTCCCGTGATGGATGCGCTGAAGGCCAAGCTTGTGGCGATCACCGAAGGGCGGGACCCCGCCTATGAGCATTGGGTCACCCGCATTCCGATCTCCTGAATCAATTGCATGAAGTTCGTCCTGAGCTTTTCTTAAGATCAAGCCTTTCAAGGGTGTGCACGGATGGTGGTGACGCAGGCAAACCGGCAAGCCACCACCTCTGCCTTTCTCAACCATCTGCATGGGCCTGAACGTCCTGTGCTGGTGTTTGACGGTGCAACGGGCACCAGCCTTCAAGGCCTGGGACTCACCGCGGAGGATTTCGGTGGTCCTGACCTGGAGGGCTGCAACGAGAACCTGGCGGTCACCAAACCGGATGCGGTCAAAGCCGTGCATCGCCAGTTCCTTGAGGTGGGTTGCGATGTCATCGAGACCGACACCTTCGGCGCGGCATCGATCGTGCTGGCGGAATACGGGCTGGAAGACAAGGCCTTCGAGCTGAACAAGCGGGCAGCCGAGCTGGCGCGGGAGATGGCTGATGAATTCAGCACGCCTGAGAAGCCCCGCTTTGTGGCGGGGTCCATGGGACCCACCACCAAGCTGCCCACCCTGGGCCATATCGATTTCGACACGATGCGGGCTTCGTTCCGCGAGCAGGCTGAGGGACTGATCGCCGGCAACGTCGACCTGTTCATCGTCGAAACCTGTCAGGACGTGCTGCAGATCAAGGCAGCTCTCCAGGGCATCGAAGAGGCCTTTGACGCCACCGGTGAGCGGCGGGCCCTGATGGTGTCGGTCACGATGGAAACCACGGGCACCATGCTCGTTGGCACGGACATCGCTGCTGTGGTCTCGATCCTCGAGCCCTTCCCGATCGACATCCTCGGCCTGAACTGCGCCACCGGTCCGGAGCAGATGAAGGAGCATATTCGCTACCTCTCCGAGCATTCCCCCTTCACCGTCAGCTGCATTCCGAATGCAGGTTTGCCGGAAAACGTTGGCGGTGTGGCCCATTACCGCCTCACTCCGGTGGAGCTGAAGATGCAGCTCATGCACTTCGTTGAAGACCTCGGCGTGCAGGTGATCGGTGGTTGCTGCGGCACCACCCCCGCCCACATCGGCAGCCTGGCTGAACTGGCGCAGGAGCTCAAGCCGGCACAACGCCCCTCCCGCTGGGATCGCGCCAGCGCAGAGGATGTGCGCCCCAGTCTCAACTACGAACCTGCCGCCGCATCGATCTATGGCGTCACGCCCTACCACCAGGACAACTCCTTCCTGATCATTGGTGAGCGACTCAATGCCAGCGGCAGCCGCAAGGTGCGCGAACTGTTGGCGGAAGAAGACTGGGATGGTCTGGTGTCGGTGGCCCGCGGCCAGGTGAAGGAGAACGCCCACGTGCTCGACGTCAACGTCGACTACGTCGGTCGCGATGGCGAGCGGGACATGCACGAGCTGGTGAGCCGTCTGGTCACCAACGTCAACCTGCCCCTGATGCTCGACTCCACCGAATGGCAAAAGATGGAGGCGGGATTGAAGGTTGCCGGGGGCAAGTGCATCCTCAACTCCACCAACTACGAAGACGGCGACGAGCGCTTCTTCAAAGTTCTGGAACTTGCCCGCCGCTACGGCGCAGCCGTGGTCGTTGGCACGATCGACGAAGAAGGGATGGCCAGAACGGCCGAGAAGAAGTTCGCCATCGCCCAGCGGGCCTATCGCGATGCCCTCGAATTCGGAATCCCAGCCCATGAGATCTTCTACGACCCCCTTGCCCTGCCCATCTCCACTGGCATCGAGGAAGACCGTCTGAACGGTCGCGCCACTGTGGATGCCATCCGGATGATCCGGGAGAACCTCCCCGGCGTGCACGTGGTGCTTGGGGTCAGCAATGTGAGTTTCGGCCTGTCACCGGCGGCCCGGATCACTCTGAACTCGGTCTTCCTGCACGACTGCTGTGAGGCCGGCATGGATTCGGCCATCGTCAGCCCCGCCAAGATTCTTCCGTTGATCAAGATCAGCGATGACCACCAGAAGGTGTGCCGTGATCTGATCAACGACAACCGCCGTTTCGACGACGGCATCTGCGTCTACGACCCGCTCACCGTGCTCACCACGCTGTTCGAGGGGGTCAGCACCAAGGAGGCCCGGGCTTCGGGCCCCTCGCTGGCCGATCTGCCGATTGAGGAACGGCTCAAGCAGCACATCATTGATGGGGAACGCATTGGCCTTGAGCCCTCCTTGGACGAGGCGCTGCAGACCTATCCCCCTTTGCAGATCATCAACACCTTCCTGCTAGACGGCATGAAGGTGGTGGGTGAGTTGTTCGGCAGCGGCCAGATGCAGCTCCCCTTCGTGCTGCAAAGCGCCGAGACGATGAAATCTGCGGTGGCTCACCTCGAGCCGCACATGGAACAAATCGAGGGTGAGAGCACGAGCAAGGGCAAGTTCCTGATCGCCACGGTGAAGGGCGATGTCCACGACATCGGCAAGAACCTGGTGGACATCATCCTCACCAACAACGGCTATGAGGTGATCAACCTGGGCATCAAGCAGAGCTGTGAAGCGATCGTTGAGGCCCAGCGTGAGCATCAGGCCGATTGCATCGCCATGAGCGGTCTGCTGGTGAAGTCGACGGCATTCATGAAGGACAACCTCCAGGCCTTCAACGATGCGGGGATCGACGTTCCTGTGATCCTCGGCGGTGCGGCCCTGACACCACGCTTCGTGCAGAAGGACTGCCGTGAGGTTTACGACGGCAAGGTGATCTACGGCCGTGATGCCTTCGCTGATCTGCGCTTCATGGATGCGTTGATGGATGCAAAACGGAACGACAACTGGACCAACACCAAGGGCTTCCTGACCGACGCTCCCCAGGGCGTTGGCCTGGATGAAGAGTCGACAACCTCCGAGAACGCTGAGGAGACATCAGCCTCCGCTACGGACGCTCCAGCAGCGGATCTGCCGCCGGTGAGCTCGGATCGTTCCGACGCTGTTCCCGCTGAAGCGGCACCGGTGCCGCCCTTCCTGGGGTCTGCTGTGATCACCGAGGCCGACATCGATATCGCTGAGGTGTTCCACTACCTTGACCGCAATGCCCTTTTTGCCGGCCAGTGGATGCTCCGCAAAACCAAGGAGCAGAGCCGGGACGATTACGAGGCGATGCTTGCGGAGAAGGCAGAGCCGGTGTTGCAGGAGTGGATGCAGCGCTGCATCAACGAGTCATTGTTGACCCCCCGGGCGGTGTACGGCTACTTCCCTGTGGGACGTGATGGCAATGTCCTTCGGGTGTTCGATGCTGATGGCACGCAGGAACTGGGCTGTTTTGAGCTTCCCCGTCAACGGTCTGGCAACCGCTACTGCATCGCCGATTTCTTCAACGATCTGAATCCTGAGGGGCGCCCTACGGACGTCTTGCCGATGCAGGCCGTGACCATGGGCCAGAAGGCCTCCGTCGTGGCCCAGGAGCTGTTCAAGGGCGATCGCTACAGCGACTACCTGTACTTCCACGGCCTTGCGGTGCAGATGGCTGAAGCGATGGCCGAGTGGGTGCATGCACGCATTCGCGCCGAACTTGGCTTCGCTGATCCCGATGGGATGGCACTGCGGGATGTTCTGGCGCAGCGCTACCGCGGTAGCCGTTACTCCTTTGGTTACCCCGCCTGCCCCAATGTGGCCGATTCAAGGCAGCAGCTGGAATGGCTCGGAGCCGACCGGATCGGACTCAGCATGGATGCCAGCGACCAGCTCGAACCGGAGCAGAGCACCACAGCATTGGTGGCTCTCCACTCCCAGGCGCGCTACTTCAGCGCCTGAACCAAGCAGGACGTCCCATAGCCTGAGACGCCCTGTTTTTGTTCACCATGGCCATTGCCGGACCTGATGGGGTCGATGCCGCCATCAAAGCGGGTGTCGATCTTGATGGAAGCCCAATTCCTGCAGCGATGCTCGCTCTCTACAACCAAGTAATGGATCTGGAAAGCCAGCGCGCTCGCAGTGGAGTTCTGAAATCGATGCGCAACCGGGTGGTCAAGACCGGCGCCAAGCATTTCGACCAGGAGACGCTCAATCAGAGGCTCCAGGAGGCCGGCTGGGACGGTCTGAAGGACAAGGAGATCGCTTTTTTCTACGGATGATCTCCTGCTGATGGAGAAACAACCTCTGCCGGGTTCAGTCCTGGCAGAGCTTCTCCATCGTGTCGATCACATCTTGCTGGAATGAATCCAGGGCGCTGGACTCGCTCAGATCAAGGCCTTCGCCAGCGGCGTTCTGGGCCAGGTCCTGGAAATGAAAGGCTCCCTCTCCATTGGCAAGGAACTCGATCGCCGAGCTTTCGCCGCTCTCGCGAAACGCATCGCAGAGCGCCAGAAACGCAGCGTCTTCAGTGAACTCCCAATCCATCGAGTGGACATGACTGAATGACCTTTAACCCGCTCCCCCAGGGGTTCGTCAACCGTCTGCAGTCAAAATGTGCCAGTCCTTGGGCAGACTCCCCTCCAATTCAGCGGTCAGATGTCCAGCAGCAACACCGAATTTTCGCCGGCCAGGAACGTTCTTGGCGACCCACTGCAGAGTTGCAGTTGTGAGCCGATGACGGGTTGGTACCGCAATGGTCTCTGCCAAACCGATCCATCGGATCTCGGCCAGCACAGCATCTGCTGCGTGATGACCGAGCAATTTCTCAGTTACAGCAAAGCCCAGGGCAATGACCTGATCACACCAATGCCCGCCTTTCAGTTCCCGGGTTTGAAACCGGGAGATCATTGGTGCGTCTGTGCGCCGCGCTGGAAGCAGGCCTACGAGGATGGCGTCGCACCGCTGGTGCGCTTGGAGGCAACGGAAGACACAGCCCTGACCGTGGTCAGCCTTGAACAGCTGAAGCAGCACGCTCACCAATCGATCGACTGACCGTCCCAGGCGAGAAAGGCCCCTGACTGTGCCGGGGTCTGTTGCAGCAAAACCGCAACCAACTGCCGAGCGGCCCGTTCGGGAGAGAAAAGTTTCTCCGGGGCAACGAAGCTTTGGAACGGACGCGACAGCGCTGTGTCCGTCGTGCCGGGATGCAACAGGCTCACGGTGGCCAACGGCCAGCGGCGGGCCCATTCAATGCTCAGGGAGCGCAACAGCTGGTTCTGAGCCGCCTTGGCCGCTCTGTAGCCGTACCAGCCCCCCGTGCGGTTATCGCCAATGCTTCCCACCCTGGCGCTCAGGCTGGCGAAATGGAATGGTTGATTCCGCTGCAGCAGAGGCTCGATCGCTTTGGCCAGAAGGATCGGGGCAATGGCATTGATGCCGAACTGCTGCTCCAGCGCAGAGCGTTCGACCTGTTGCAGCCGTTTTTCCGGTTGAAGCTCAGGCCCATGCAGACGGCCGCTGCAGTTGAACACCAAACGCAGGGGTTGCTCCTCGGCACGCAGGGTTGTGGCCAGTCGATCCAGATCCCTGTCGTTTTCGATGTCGAGCCGAAGGGAGCACGCTGGTGGTCCATGACGTCCAGCCGTCAGCACCTTCAGTTCAGGGCAGGACTGCGACAGTTCGGCAGCGACCGCCGACCCGATGCCACCGGGACCGACCACCAGCGCCAGGCCGCTCCAGTTGGTCGAGGCTGTTTCGACCATGTGAACTTGCTGCGGGGTGGAGACCGTCTAACGGATATCAGGCATCATCGGCTGAAGCTCTGTTGAGCAGCTCTGGTGCCATATCAACCACGTTTCTGGGCCCTTGCAGCTCTCGGAGCCATGCTCATGGCCGGCTTGATCGGCTGGCTGGCACGCCCGCATCCTGATCAGCTTGACCAGGCCTCACCCAGCCTGCATGAGCTGCTCGAGAACGACTCAGTCGGTCGTTCCGCCATGCCGTCTGCAACCAAGGCGCCTCAACGGCCGACGAGCCGTGTTCCCAAGGTGCCGCCGGGTGCTGACCACGTCCCCTTGGAGATCCGCGTTGGTCTTGTCAGTCAGAGGCCAGTCACAGGCTTCTGGCCTGGGCGCAACGTGCTCTGTCGCAACCGGCAAGGCTCTGTCATTCCTGCTCAGCAGTTGGGCGACAGGATTGCTTCGTTCAAACAACGGGAGATTCACTGCTCCGGCGGCCCCGTTCAGATCAACCAAAGGCAGTACGTGGGGGATGTAACGCTGCTGAAAAGCCAGCGCGATTGGCTCCCTGTGATCTCCCTTGATCTGGAAACCTATGTGGCCTCTGTGGTCGGTGCGGAAATGCCCAGCCAATGGCACCAGGAGGCCTTGAAGGCACAAGCCGTCGCAGCGCGGTCCTATGCCATGGCGCATCTCGCCAGACCGGCAACCACGGCGTATCACCTGGGGGACACAACACGTTGGCAGGTGTTTTCAGGGGAGACGAGCACCACTCAGGCGAGCCGATCAGCAACCTGGGAAACCCGAGGACTCATCCTCAGTTATGGCGGTGGCATTGTGGAGAGCCTCTACGCATCAACCGCACAGATCAGTGCTGAAGCCCATGGCCATCTCGGCGCCAGCATGAGTCAAAACGGCGCACAGAACCTTGCCCGTCAGGGCTTGCCCTTCAATGCCATCCTCGGCCGGTATTACGCAGGAGCCTCGCTGGCACGGTTGAAGTGGCATGACCAGTGAAATGCTCCGAAAGGCGACGGCTGTCGCGGCTGCTGCGACAGCATCCGGAGCTCTTGTGCCCCTTGAAACCTCACTGACAAATCTGAAGGGTGAGGGAGGTTTCAGTTTTGAGTTGCGGCATCTCCTCAGCGCCACACCAAAACATCTGCGCGCATCAGGCCCCAAACCGAACCCATTCCTTCCCTGGGATCCACGTCTGGAGGTGGAATGCATTGGCGATTCCCACGTGGTGATCCTGAACAAATATCCGGTTCAGTCCGCCCACATGTTGCTGATCACCCAGGCCTGGCAACCCCAAACAGGTTGGTTGTGCATCGACGATTGGCGAGCCCTTGCACGGGTCGATGCGACGACCACGGGGCTGTGGTTCTTCAACAGTGGTCCTGATGCCGGAGCCAGTCAGCCGCATCGACATCTCCAGTTGTTGCCCCGGGGGGCAGGGGAACCGATCTGCGCACGGCACGACTGGTTCAAACGATATGCAGAGGAAACTGTTGCCCCATCGGATGATCCACTGCTGCGCAGTTGTCGGGTTGCATCGATCGCTTCATCCCTGACAGGTGAAAATCTGCAGGAGATCTATCTCTCACTGGCTGAAGAACTTGGACTGGGGCATCCCTCGAGCGACGACCGTCCACGGGGGGCCTACAACCTTCTGATGACCCGTCAATGGATGGCGGTCGTTCGGCGCAGCACGGAAGGGATCCGCGGTTTCAGCGTCAATGCTCTTGGTTTCGCCGGTTCGTTGCTCAGTACCGAGGCGTCTGATCGTGAATGGATCCAGCGGTCAGGGCCTGAGGCCCTGCTCCGCGCCGTTGTTGAGGCCTAGATCAGATCAGCTTCCAGCCTTGGCCTTGGTTTTCTCCAGCTGACCGAGGATGAAATCACGGTATTCGCTTGCCAGATCATGGAATCCCTGTTCGATGAGACCGGCGATCACGTCCACAGCATCGTCTTCACATTCGGGAATCAGCATCACCCCACGTTTGCGGCCGAGGATCATGTTCTGAATAATCGGCTGCATTTTGCGTGGCTGGCCTGACGGTTCCTCAAGCACGTCCTGGGCTGGAATAAAGCGTGCGCGGTGCTGATCGTCGGAATTGATCTGCGCAATAAAGCAATACTGAGTGGCGTTGATCTCCACCAAGCCCCTGAATTCCGAGAGCTCTTCTGTGGCATCAACACAGCAAAAGTTGTTGCTCTGGGATGGAGCTTGGCCATCAAAACCACGAATCCTGGTGATTGTTGCGGCGGCATCGAACGATTCTTGACCCAGACGCGTCACCAACGACTCACAGAACGCTCGCTTATCCAAGACGACGATGAAGCAGCGAGCATTAGACCTGGTTCCACTGCTCT
>Ga0213866_10000989_pt1 | contig 21860 bp, 12 predicted proteins | sample PICome_11_FD_160079 | JGI IMG/M metagenome (GOLD analysis project Ga0213866, IMG submission 160079) | Coastal seawater microbial communities near Pivers Island, North Carolina, United States - PICO284 | ecosystem: Environmental > Aquatic > Marine > Coastal | place: USA: North Carolina...
ATGTCAATCACGAAAGTCGATCCTTGGTCAATTGTCAGGTCATAGTTTGCTGCGGCCATTTATTTTTCTCCTATGATGCAATTATAGCTCAAGGGACATTTTATGTCAAGGGTTATTTTTTGGAGGTGTTACGCGAGATATCCAATCCTCACTCGCAGAGCGCTTGAGTCTCGTATGTCAATTCTTGAGTTTCCACTATTGTAGTCCATAAATATACCTGCGCTTCCTCCACTATTATTTGAAATTTGAAGCTCGGATGCTGTAATTGCGCCTGCCGCAATTTCATTTGCTGTTATAGTATTTGTAGCAATATGTGAGGCAGTAATTTCTTCTGCAGTAATAATTGTAGCAACAATTGAGTTTGCTTGAATCATATCGGCAGTAATTACATTTGCATTAATAATATCATTTATTAAACTGCCTGTACCTGCCCGAAGTACTGTGGAGTCAACTGCAACTGCATTTGCTGCTACAGAGATACCATCACCTGCTCCAACATTAAATGTAATTGTTTCATTTGAAGCTTGGTCAGTAGTAAAAGATTCTCCGCCTGTAAGACCGTTCCCTGCAGAAAGTGTAATTGTTGCGTCATTTGCTCCAGAAGGTATTGATACTGCTACATTACTTGCACTTGTAATACGTCCTTGTGCATCTACTGCTATTTGAGGAATATTTGTACTATTACCATATGTTGCTGCAGATACGCCAGTATTTGTTAAGTTCAGAGACCCCGAAGTAGTTACTGTTCCAGATAATCCTGTGCCTCCTGATACAGAAGTTACTGTACCAGTATTTGTAGTATACCCCGCTCCGTTAGTAAGCTGATTATTATTTGTAGGAATTGTAGTAGAGTTATAAGCATTGCTTCCAAAGATTTCTGCAAATCTTTTTCTTCGCTCTGCTCCGTTATCTAAGAGAATTAACTCGTCTACTGAAGTATCGACAGCAGCAGTCATGTCAGCTAGCTCACTTAAATCAACCGCTAATGAAATTGTTCCTGAAGTTGTAACAGTTCCGCCGCCGCTCAATCCTGTACCCGCGCTTACTGCTACACTTGTTACTGTACCAGTATTTGTAGTATACCCCGCTCCGTTAGTAAGCTGGTTATTATTTGTAGGAATAGTAGTGCTTGTAAATGCGTTTGAGCCAAATGTATAACTTTGATTAGTTGCTCCACTTACACTGAATGTAAGAGTATTTCCACTTTTGCTAATTCCATCTAAGAAATAATTTGTATCCGAAGTTGAATATCTTCCATCTAAGTCTACTGTAAGAGCACCTAAGCCGGCACGGTTTAAAGTAAGAACACCGGTACTTGTAGCAAAAGAAACTGAAGACACATAATTATTTGTGTCAGTATTTGTATCTGTCGAAGTAAAAGTAATTGTATTACCACTACGACTTACACTTGTTGCTCCGCCACCAGTAAAGTTTATAGTTTCACCTGCACTAATATTTGTAGCAGTACCTCCGCTTGCTTGAATATTAAAGTTTGTGGTATTTGTATCTGTAGCCGCAAAATTAAATACGCCTGCTGACGGTTCAGAAATAGTTACATTTGTACCAGACTGAAGAGTAATATTTCCTGTACGGTACGTACCAGAGTCTTCTCGAATTTGTGTAACAGTATTTGTATCCGTGTTATCAGAAGCAGGAATAGTTACAGTCTTTGTATTTACGGCAGTAACGTGGCCCCGAGCATTTGTAGTGATGCTATCAATTGCTGTAAATGTGCCTCCATAGCCCGGAGAAGAGGCAGATGTATTATTTGTACGACCAATGTTTGCATGATTAATTGTAATTGTTTCTGCAAAGTTTTGGTCAGTAGTAAAGTTCCCGCCAGTAGTTAAGTCTGTTCCTGCACTAATCGTAATTGTTGCGTTGTTTGGAACAGTGTTCGTATCTGTAGAAGAAATGGTAAAGTTAGGATAAGTACCAGATACAGAAGTAGCACCACCTCCTGTAAGAGATACGGTCTGGTCTGGAGCAGAGTTTACAATTGCACCCGTAGTAGAATTATAGCTAATACCTGTTCCGCCTGATAGAGCTGCTCTTGCACGGGCATTTGTAAAGTACATGGTACCTGAAGAAGTCGTTGCACTAGGGTCTTCTGCTAAATCTGCTGTCGATAACCCGGACAAAGAGTCTGCATTAATATTACTTAAATTAGAAGCGTCACCATAAAAAGTTCCATAAAATCCTGTTGCTTCTATACGAGAAGTTCCTACTGACCACCCTGCTGCAAGGTCTCCCGTTATTCCTACTCCTGACTCTTTGTACTGGAATAAAGCATTTGCTTGGGTGCCTCTTTCGATTTCAATACCTGCACTTTCAGTAGGATTACTTCCAGTAAAATCGGCATTTAAAGTAATAATATTATCGCCAACATTAAGAGTTGTAGTATTAATATAAGTAGTTGTTCCGTTAAATGTTACATCGCCTGTAAACGTTTTTGCGCCGCCAATAGTTTGAGTTCCCGTTGTACGAACAACAGTGCTATCTACACTAAACGTAGTACCTGACAGTCCTAAACCCGAACCTGCGCTGTACTGAGTATTTGTATCAGTAAATGTTACATTGCTTGCTCCCTCTCGAGTAAGAGTAAGTGTACTACCACTTACTGATGCATTTGTAACATTATTTGTTGGAAGCACATAAGCGTTTGCGCCTGTAGCAATTCCGTTTAATTTAGTATGGTCTGCATCAGTAAATACATTTGAATCAGAAGCACTTTCTACAAGAGTTCGTATCTCTGCCGCAGTTTGATCTGCTGTTGCTCCGCTTTCAATGCCATCTAACTTAGTGTGGTCTGCATCAGTGAATACATTTGAGTCCGATGCTGAAGCCACAAGTGCGCGAATTTCAGAAGCTGTTTGATCCCCTGTAGCCCCACTTTCGATATTATTTAATTTTGTATGATCTGCATCTGTAAATACATTTGAGTCTGTTGCACTTTCTACGAGAGAACGTATTTCTGCTGCAGTTTGATCTCCTGTCGCACCACTTTCAATACCGTCTAGTTTATTTTTTAAAGTTGTAGTAAAGTTATTATCAGATTGAATATCTGCAGAAAGTACACCACTTGTTATACTTACTCTATTGCCTATTTTTATACCGCCAAGAACAGTGGGAGAAGCAGTAGGAAGTGAGTAGTTATTTGCATTATTTGCAATACCATTTAACTTCGATAAAAGAGTGTCTGTAAATACGTTTGAGTCTGTAGCAGATCCTACAAGAACTCGTATTTCTGCGGCTGTTTGATCTGCAGTAGCCCCACTTTCAATACCATTCAACTTTGATAAAAGAGCACTTGTAAAGTTGTTGTCTGTAGGAGTATCTAAGCTAATAGTAGCTTCTGTTCCAGAAACTGCAACATTCAGTCCGCTTGTAAAGTTTAAAGATGCAGCATCAGTAATTTCTGCAGTGCCGTCTTCTTTTACAATAAGCTCAGGAGTTGCAGTAGCATTCACGGTAGAGCTAGCATCAATAACTACGCCATTTAACTCAAGATTTGTTCCATCAAACAGCACATACTTACTTGCGTTTCCAAACACCATCTTACCACCAGTAAGATTTAAGAATGCTCCACTCTCGCTTCCTGCAGGAGCAGAGTTTGCATCTGGTATATTCCCGCCTTTTAGAGTACCTGCAGTGATATCTCCAATATTTGCACTAATTGAGGAAAGGTTTGTTGCGCTGATTTCAGTTGCTGTTACCGCACTTGCTGTTAATAATGTAGCAACAACTGAGTTTGCAGTAACTTTATCTGCTGTAATTGCATTTGCTGCGAGTTTGTCAGTTGTAATAGCGCTTGCAGCAATAGCATCTGCAGTAATTTCTCCTGCTACAATATGATTTGCGTTAATTGAGTCTGCATCAATTTCACGAGCACTAATTGCATTTGCTTGAATTTTATCAGCAGTAATTGAGTTTGCTGCTATTTTGTCTACGCTAATACCACCATCTTTTACAGCGATTGTACCATCGTCGAGAGTTTCTGTTGTGCCTTCGGTATCATCTGAAGAGCTTCGCAACGTAATAAAGTTATTTGTTGAAATAGTACTGCCAGTTTTAGTAATTTCAGCAAAAATACAATCATTTGCGTAGTCGGGTCGGAAAGTAGATCTATAACCTGTAATATTTGTTTTTGCTGTGTCAAAAGTACGATCAATTAACAATCGTGTATCAGATATAATAGACACTACTCTAGCCCCGTCCCCTCCTGAAGGACTAGTAGAGTTTGATAAATTGAGTGTGTCTCTTAATTCAACATTAGTATTAAATCCGCTTCCAGTAATTTCATTTGAGTTTGCATCAATAGAAATAGTTCCAATAGAAGTCCACGCAGCAGAGATAGAGGTGTTTCCGCTTCCTACGTCTCTGTAAAATTGCATATTAGTTAAAGCACTATTATCATATTCTAACAATTTTAAAGAGGGCGTAGCAGTATCTAAATACATATAGTACGGCTCATTGGTAGAAATATTTGCTACATTTTTTGCTCCTGTAATTGTATAAGTTATAAATGGGTTTGTTATAGAAGCTATGCTTGTATTTGTTGCTTGAAACTCAAATTGGTTACTTGCATTAATTTTGCCCTGTGCAGTAGAAATTGCACCTTTAGCTATACCGTGCTTCATACGAGGGACATTTTCATCGAAAACATCGTAAACTTCATAAGAAAGAGTAGTAGGTGAAGATTTGTTTCCTTTTCTAGAAACTGCTCTTATTCTAAATAAAAGACCTCCATTTGGAATATTATTCAATCTTACATTAGTATCGTCTGTTAATATCGGAGATTCTACATCTGCAATATTATGTGCTACTTCATAAGATACAATTGCGTCTGACCCTGGATTTTCCCATTCAAGTACTAACTCTTCTCCCGGGTTTTTTCTGTCCGAAGCAAGAATAACTCGAGGATTGATAGGTCTAGGTATATCTACAGGCTCGTTTTGTATAAAGACTGAATCAGGTAAAGTTCCTAGCTCGTATTCTCCTTCTACAGCGATATACTTCTCATCAAAATATTCGACTGCTGCAATAGCAAAAGTATTAGGAGACTCTTCAGAAATACTTAAAATTTTATACATTTTCTTAGAGGCAGCAGTGTTCACTCCTCCTGAAGTTTCTTGCAGTGCCCAAATGTTATGCTTAGAAGGTGTAGTATCAAAAGTTGCTGAATTAGCAAGAGTTACACTGTTTGAAGTATTTCCAGGGTTTGTTATTTCATGGGTCTCTACATAAGAATAAGGTTTCCAAATTGTAGGAATAAGTTCTGAGCCCGTAGAATCTAAAAAAGCATTTGAAGCTTTTTCTTCTGTATCTAATGCCGTATAAACGTAAGAATCTCGGCTTCCGTCCGCAGGAGTATCTGTATCTGAATATACCCAGGCAAAATCAATTTTTTCTCCTTGAGCATAAGTAGTACCATTACCGTTGGTATCATTAATAGTTATACTTGAGCTAGCAGCATTTAGTGCTGCTGGTGCGGTTACAAGAGTACTAAGTTCATACGTAGACCCGGAATTAAAAGAAACATCTCTATCAAATGTAAGAGTTGTTGAAGTTGCGGAGGAAGTACGACCGCTATAAGATATACCAAACCTGTCAGCATCTTGAACATTAATAACATCTCCTGGTTTTACGTAGTACGCAGCAAGAGAAGTTTTAAACGATACCATTTCAGTTTGATTTTGTGCAGTCCAAAGCTTCCACTTACCATATCTAATAGCTTGACTTTCTGAAGTAGCTCCAAAAGCTACTACATTCTCTGATATAATTCTTCCTGTTCTGACAATACTTTCTCTGTCTTCTACTACTAAGGGTACAGGCTCATAATTAATTGTAGGATCATTCCATGTAACTACACATTGATTAATTCGAGTTCTTGAACCAGTAGACTCATATGTGAAAGATCCATCAATAATATTACCTTTTGTAAAAGTATATACAGGGTCTTGAGGAGCGTCTTGTACAGCAGTAATTTTACTATCTTGAGCGTACAGAATTCCCAAAAATACAGTAGCAAAGTCTTTTAATACTTTATATGCTTCGGTAGCTTTTGTTAAAAAGATGTTTGCACGAAAACGCGGCTCTACTCCATAAAGTATACCTGTACCAGTAAAAGTTGTATCAGTTGCTTGAAATATAGTGCCCGCAGTACTGCTACTTGCTCCTACTGCTGACCAGTTGGTATCGCCTGAAGAATGTATTTTATAGAAACTTCCTAGTTTTAATTGTTTAGTTGAATCATATTCACTTCCATCATCTACCAACTCATCACAGTACCTTGCAATTCTGTAAAGAGCATATTTATCTATGTCTTCTTCTTTTATCCATTTACCTGCTCCATAGCGATTATTTGTTACTATGTCATAAAAAACCCAAGCAGGATTATCTGTATAAAAAGGAGTTTGTCTAAAGTTTCCATCCCAAAATTCTTCATACTTTGCAATTCCTGTGTCTGAGTACTCTCTAGGAGTATATGTTGTAGGAATTTTTACAAGTTTGCCTCTAAGTAAGTAACTTCTTTTAGGAAGCCCGTCAAATTGACGAGAAGAAAAACTTAAAGAAGCTAAAGCACTGTAAGGATAAGCAAAATAATCTTTAATTGTAGCACTTAGTCTACTTACACTTGCTTTTGCTTGTATTTGCCACTTATTTTTATCAGTTCTTTGACCTGGAGTTCCATCATAATTAACTCCCATTCCTATATGTCGACTAACTCTACATATTCTGAATTGAAAATCTGTAAACTGTCCTAAAGCTCTTCTATACCCCTCTATATTTACTACATGGTCAAATTCTACGGGGGCGTCAGTTTGTCCTCTATGTCGAACTAGACTATCGGAGTTTCCAAAAAGTTTATACCAAGGGCCATACGAATTATTTTGTTCAAATCGTATATGCATTTGGTAAAATGCATAAGCAGTTTCTTTATCTCCTCCCTCTAAATTTAAAGTTTGAAAAGCGCCGTAGTTAATACCAACTATAACTTGGTCTACCTCTCTAATTTTTGCGCCCGTATCTAATCCGAAAGCGGAGGCAGGAATAACCGTAGCAGTAGTAGCAAGATCACTTTTATCTGGCAGCCCTGGATAGTCATCATTGTTTGGGTCTGTATTAGGTAATCCCTCAATATTAAATAAAGTAAACCCCAGATTTGTAGCTAGAGTTTCATCTATCATTTTTAGTTCTTGGGGCCCGCTGATTAAATTAGTGTTTCCGGTTACTCCTACGGCGGCGCCGACACCTCCAACAGAAGCTACGGGTAACTGATTAACTTCTCCTTTACGAAAATCAACATTTAGCTTATTAATTTTTTTCAAGTTGCTTTCTAAAACTACAGTAGCTCCATCTTCGTCATATAATACGGAGCCGTTAAGTATAAAATTGTAGGTTCCTGAATTTGGGGGAGCAGAGCCTATCCGTTGACCCTTTACTTTTATTGTCCCTGCGTTTCCTGAAATAGTTTTTATTTGTCTTGTTTGATGTATAACTAAAGTATACTCTTCTCCGTCTTCTAAAAGATAATCTGATAAAACAGTAAAATTACCATTTTTTCCATTTGCTATTTTAAAATTTCCAAATACAACAACGTCGTCTTTATACAAAAAAGCAGCATTTTGCCCAGTTCCAAATCCACGACTGCCAGACTCCCAGTCTTCTGTCCAAACAGCTCGAGGAGCAGTACTTAGTGTTGCTACACTACTTTCATCAGTTTTTGAAATATTTGTAATAGTTACTTTTGTGCTATAATAGTCTAAAAGAGTCAAACTTTTAATAGCAGCTCTATCTATCTCTGCTAAACTAATATTTTCAGAAACTGTTCCGGTATGAGTACCACTAAAAGTTATCGTTGCAGTTGCGGGGGCATTTTCTTCTTGAGCTCCTGTAGTAGCACTAAATTTTGCTTCTTCTACAGGCACATCATCCAAGTAGATTCCTGAAAGTCCTCCTACTAAACCATCAATAGGCCCTTCCGCAATAACATCTACTACGTTTACATTTTGTGCTACGGCTCCTTGTCTAGACATATTATTTTCTCTCTTTAAACTTCGATTCTTGGTTCGGGGGTAGTTCTAGGGGGTGTACCCGGATTAGGAATTGATTCTTCTTGATCTGCTCTATCGTCGTCCTGCTCTTCATTTGGATCGCTTTCTTCAGGATCTGGTGTTTCACTTGGAGTAAGTGAAGTATCATTTACAGTAACTGACGAAGATATTTTAGATTCTACATCTTCACCTTCTACAACCAGTTGAAAAGCTTCTGATCCTTCTGTTGTAAGGTCTTCATTTGGGGTAATAAATACATACCCTACGTCATTTCCTATGGTTACTTCTCCTTGATAAGTGCCAAAGTCTGTTGAAACTTGACCATAAGCAGACGCTTGAGTAACATAATAATTTAACCGAGTGCCATTAGAAATACCAGACGTGCTAATTGTAAATGTAACAGTATCTCCTTCGTCTACACTTGAAACATCACTGGATATTGAAGTAACTTCTTTGTCTGGGTTTGGAGTACTTCCAGTACTGGAATCTGTAATATTTATAGTGGCAGAATCGGTAGCTCTTCCTGTTTGTCCTCCATACACTCTTACAGCAAAAGATTCTGTTCCTTCTGTTAAACTGTCTGATACAGGCTGAACAGAAAAAGACCCTGTATTACTAGAAATAGTGAAAGAATTTGTATTTTCTGCAAAATCATTTTCTACATCTACGCCCTCTGACCTAGCAATTATATTCCAGTAAAGAGTTGTACCATCTGCTATATTAGAAGTATTAACCGTTATAGTGCCTGAAGCTCCTTCGCTTATAGCAGAAGGTACAGTTATACCTGTAATAGTAGGATAACCTCCCGTAACAGGATCATTAGAAACAACTAAATTAACGCCTGCATCATAAAAAGCTAGTTTTTCTGAGCGTACCTGAGTGCTTATGGGTCTTCCTGGAACTCTTAGCTGCCCATAAAGTACAGGAACTGGGTCTCCTTCTATAAGGCTTTGTCCGGTTCCTTGAAACAAATAACTTTGGTCTTGATCTGCATCAACACTTGGATCGGGGGCCATAATTTGACTTATACCAGTAAGCGCTAGGTTAGCTGCTACACTTGCGGCTACTAAACCTTTGCCTGTTAAAGTATACGCAAAAGTTGCTCCTTGGGCTCCGGTGCCTGTTCCTACTGCTGCCAACTCTTTTGTGTAAAATGCGTTTGCCGGATTTATTATAATTAAAGCAACTACTGCTAGTGCTGCAAGTAATTTTGCTCCCCCACTTCTCGATCCTGCAGGCAAAGGAGTAATTACCATATCTCCTGTAGGGTATTGAAGTAACAACTCTTTTTCACTCTCTAGAGGAGTACCTGCTACTTCGCAAACAAACCCTACATTTTTTTCATTACACTCTATTAAATATTGTCGAATTTCAGGATAGTTACATTCTAGGCAGCGAAACACATCTGAAAAAGAGTTCGCATTCATAGTAAACTCTTTTCCAAATTTATTTCCAAGTTCTCCTTCTAAATAAACTTTACGATTCATGCCGATATATTCCTATAATGTGTCTTGCCCAAAAAGGGTACAGAGACTCTCTGCAAGACAATCTGTTTACTGCGTGATGAAAAAATACATCATTTCCTAAATAAACTCCACAGTGATTTCCTATTGTACCGCTTTCTACTGCAAATATTAATACGTCATTTTTTTGAGGAGTATCTACTTTTACATGGTTCCAATTTTTAATGTTTTCTTCGGTAAAGTAGTCTATTCCTTTTTCCCACCAATCATCTTCAAAAACTTCTCGAGCCGGTATTTTTATATTTTCTGAAGCTAACCAGTCTCTCATTGCTTCAAAACAATCAGTTACGCCAAAAGAATATTCTCTTCCGAGTAAAGGATTAAAGTTTTCTTTTGGCTCTACTATATTTAACTCCAAGTCTGGATAACTAAAAATATAATAGGGTATTCCTAAAACGTTACAGTTGTTAATGTCATTTTCACTAGGAGTATTATCGTTGTTTGTATGGTTATGAACTATTGCTAAAATATCTGCTTGTCTTTTTACTTTAAACCAGTCTTCAGACGACATAACAAAGTCATCATCACTTTCAGCAACATTTTGGCAGGGAAACCATTTTTTCTTGCCTTTTACTATTCCTATAATTCCACAAGCTTCTCGAGGATACTCAGTATCAAAATGTTTTTTAATTTCTTCTATCATCTAAATTGTTTCGACCCGGGGAAGGCTCCAAAAGGTAACACTATAGTAGTTAATAAAGCATCGTTTGTATTATTCCCTTGGAACCGTATTTTACAAGAATTTAAAGTTTTTCCACAAACATCTAATCTTTTCCAATAAACTTTTTGACTTTTAGGGTTTTTATTTGCGGGCACTGCTTTTAAAGCTTCCCATATCTCTGTGTGCCCATTAGTGGTTGTTTTTACTTTTGCTCCCGCAGAAAATGTGCTAGTAGAATCCCACGCAGTTATGGTTGAGATATCTCTGGTTATAACATTATCATGCTCATCAAAAAATCTACCTTCACTATCTATAGGCCAAACGCAGCCTCCCTCTTTTAAGGGTACAACTTGGTTATCAACCGTTACAGGAGTATGATATCCTTGATATTTCCAAGGGCAATACCTACCATTTATAACTCTACCAGGTAACTTTACCGTTTCTATATCCATTGCTGTAGCAAGTTCAAATTCAACTACTACATTACTTTCTGAGCTTACTCTGTCAATATAAAAAACTTGAGTAGGGAACTCAACAGGAGCATTAGCTACAGTTGGAGCATCTGATTGTCTATAGGTCTTTCCAAGAAGAGTTCGTCGTATAACAACTTTTGCTGTTAGTAAATCTTCATTTTTAAGAACCCCTTCTTCGCTTAATATATCTAGTATGTCATATTCGTCTTCTGCTCCGTCTTGATTATTTGCTGCTGAACGTGAAAGAACAGGAATATTTGCTATTTTTAAAGAAGGCCTGTTTGAAGCGCCAGATGAATTAAACTCTACTCCTTCTACTTCAATAGGTATCGCTACATACTCTTGTAGCGTATATGTAGAAGAATTATTTAATTCTTTTTCGGGAAAATAAATATTATTTTCTCCATTATCCATTCCGTTTACAAGGTATACAACAGTACCTGAGCTAGGTAAAGTTACTTCAAATAAAGTTACTAAAGCATCTGCTGTTTCTTGTAATTGAACTGTATCAATTATATCGCTCATGGCTCATAAACTCTTCGTAAAGTACAAGTAAGAGAATGAAAGTTTTCTCTAATATAATTTATATTGTAAGTATCACAGACAACCTTCATGGTAGTGTTTGCTAAGTTACCCCCACTAAACGTATCTGTAACAGTAAATTCAAAGTTTTTTCCTGCTTTACTATCAAAAAATGCAGCAATTAAATTTATATCTTCTGCTGTACGATTATTAAAAGATAAACTAAAAGAGTCGTCTTTTGTATTTATACCATCAAGAACTCTCTGCTCATATCCATCGCCAAATTTTGCAGTAAGAACTCTATGATTGGACGAGCGTGTCATACCTCGATCTGCTGTAGCTTCAAAAGCAGACTGTCCTGTGGTATTCTTTAGAGAATTAACGTCTGAGGCTTCTATAGTAAAACTAAATGTAGACATTATGATGCTCCCATTGGGTTAAGCAGCCCTCCTGCTCTCTTTTGGTTTTGAAGTTCTTTTTGTACTACTGTAGCAATTGCTTGTCCAAGATTTGAAGCGTCTTGATTGTTTGAAGAAGACTGTGTTTGGCCTTCTGTGCTTACATTTACAGTAACATTATTTATGCTTTGACCGCCGTTTCTCATTTCTACAGGAATTGAATTGCCGTTAGGTAACGGAACAACAGCTTCTGTTCCATGAAGAATTGCAGGGTACCCTGCTTCTCGCCCTTTAGCAATACCGCCGGAAGAGTAAGATTCAAACACTCCTCCACGCCTTGCTGCAGGAGGAGCTACGTTTACTGCCGCAATGCTTGGGAAAAACATACTCATAGTTGCCATTACAGCTCTTTGAACTAAAAGTTTTGCTATCATTTTTACTATATCTGCAATGATTGATCGTGCCATATCTGCAAAGGCTTCTTTTGCCGTTTTTGTTCCTGCTATTAGAGAGTCAAATGCAGAAACCATATTATTTGTCAAACTATTTGCTGCTGTGTTTGCAAGCTGATTTATATCAGTTAAATCTTTTTTCGCATCTCTTAGCCCTTTTAGTTTTTCTTTTAAGCTACCAATCTTTGCGCCTGAAGCATTTTCTACATTTTCTAATGCAGTTACTTCGGCAGCAGTAAGTTCTGTGGATAGTTTTCTTAAATTGGCAGCACCTACAGGGTCTGTAGGTTCAATTTTTGTTGCTTCTGCTTCAAGCTGTGCTCGTAGTAGTGCATATTCAGCACTAATCATAGCTTTTTTCATGTTATTAATTTTTGTTTGAGTTTCTTCTTCAAATTTAATTTGTGCTTCTAACGCTGCAATTTGTTGATCTAGTTTCAGTCTACCTTCATCAACAAACTCAAAGAAAGGATTTCTTTGTGCTTCTCTAATTGCTGCAGAGTCTTCCGTTGCTTGCTCCTGTTGCTGTATTCTAAACTGCTCTTTTTGCACTGCTAGAATTTTTTCTCGAAGTTTTGCCTCTCTTTGTTTTTCTTTAAAGGTTGCCTCAGCAATTCTTAGGGTATCATTTTCAATATTTTTCTTTTCGTCTGCAAGGGCATTTCCTTCTTTTTCAAGTTGGTCTATTAGCTCCCTAACGCCTTTTACGTGCTCGAAGTTTCTTAGTAACTCTACTACTTTACTATTTTGGTTGATTTTTAGTTGAACAGCGTCTGCTTCTAACTTACGAAGCTCTTTTGCAAGCACAGTATTTTGTCCTGCAAATTGAACTATTTCTTGTTGTTGTTCTTTATTTTCTTTTAGATCTGCATTTAGCTCGGCTGTTAATCTATCTGCTTCTGCTGCGGTGTTTCTAAAGGCCCCCATTGCTGCTGTAAGAGCTGTAGCTTCCATTTGTGAATCGCTTAATTGAGAATGCATATCTAAACGATTAAATGTTTCTGCATAAACTGTAGTATTCTTTAACTGCTCTGCAATTTCTTTTGCACCTTCCCCGCCTTGTGTCATAAAGGCTCCATCGTCTCCAAAAAGAGTTATACCTTCTTCTGGTATAGTAGACGCTATTGTACTGAAGACGCCAAATAATGCTTCAGTACTGTCCTTTAAACGAGTAAATTTTGTATCTGATTTGTCTAATAAACTGGTTAACTCAGTATTTACTTCTGTTAAACGCGGGGCAAAATCTGAAAAAGAGCTTACAAATCTTTGATTAGGTTCTACTGCATTTAGTACAGCATTTCTATATTCAGTTAACTTTTCTTCAGATAGAGCCTCTCCTTGAGTTTTACCTAATTCAGTAAGAACCTTTTCTAATTCTTTTATAGCAGCACTTTCAGCATTAAATAAGCCGGTTCCTAAAAGCTGTGCTTTACCTGAACTAGCAACAGCAATAATTTCTTCTATAGGTACTTCTACCGGCTTATTTGCAACTTCTGTAATTGCATCAATTGCGGTTCGTCGCATTTCGTCTTCGATTTCTTTTGTAGTAAAGCTGCGTCTGGAAGGCTCTTTTGCCCGTAAAGCGTCAATTGCATTTTTTCTAGCAACGCTGTAATCTTTTGTAAGAAGTCGGAAAAAACTTTCGTCTGTTGCTGTTCTAAATGCTTCTTGTGCTGTTGCTAAGTCAGATGCTCGTAGTTTTCTTTGAGCGCTAACTAACGCATCAAACCCAGAAACTACTTGTCCTACTAAGCCTGTTTCTCCTTTTAATCTTGCAAAAGTTGCAGCAGTTTCATTTCCCGCACTTAACATTGCAATTCTTACTTCAACTGCAGACTCTTGAATATCTTTTAAGTTCTCTAAAATTTCATTCGTAGCTTTTTTAGTTTCTGAAACTTCAAAAGGATTGCCAAATAATGCAGTCAATGTTTCCCAAGCTAAAGTTCCAAAAAATAAAATTTGACCTAATATAGGAATTGCATTTAGTAATGCTGTTCCAAATAGTCGAGCAGCTGCGCCGCCCACCTTAAATGCTGCTCCTAGTTTTCCTATAGCACCTGAAGCTTTACCTACTTCTCCCGCCATACGAGCAGAAGCAGCTCCTGCAATTTTAAACTGATCACCTAAGGAGGCCCCTTCCATAAGTTTAAAAGCAGCGGCTTCTTTTCTTCCTATTCTACTTTTTGTTCCGATGTTTGCTGCAGTTCGTTTAGCTCCACTAACTCCGGAACCTGCGCCCACTCCTGAACTTTCTAGTTGTCTAAGTTTTGCAACTTCTACTTGTAGCTGTTTTATTTGTGCAAGTTCTGCTTGCTTTTCTCGTATTAAAACTTGGTGTGCGGCTTTTTGGCTGCCTCTTAAAGATTTTTCTTCTGCTTTTAAAGTAGTTAAATTCTGTAATCTTCTTTTTGCTGATAAATTTAAAGACTTTTCTGCTGTTTTAAGTTGAGCAGCATTTGCAGCCCCTTTTCGTATAGAGTCTTCTACATCTTTGAACCCTTTTGGTGCAAATTCAACTTTTTTTAATTTTTTTGAAGCAACTTCAAAGTTTGACTGTATTTTTGAAGCAGCTATTCTAGCTTGTTTAGCTAGACCGGAAAACTCTGTTCTTGTTCTTTTTCCTAGCTCTGATAAGGCAGGAGTTAACTGACCAACTATTGTGCTGGCAAAAATTGCTAAAACACCTACAAGGGCCATTGGTTTTTCTGCTAAAAACTCTACGACAGGAATTAGTGCTTTGTTCAAAAACTCAAATACTGTTTTAAGTAAATCAGAAAAAGTCGAAGCTAGCTTGTCAAAAGGGTTAGCATCAATAGATGCAGCAGCAGCACCAAACTTCTTCAGTCCTTGTTCTAGTACAGCATTTGCAAATGCTTGTTGTCTTTCATATTGAGTCAGCTGATTTGCATTTTTACCTAAACTTGCAGCATAATTTCTAGTTGCATCGTCTAAGCGTACAATAATCCCTAGTTCATCTAGTATTTCTGGTTCTAGTTTTGCAGTACCTCGAACTAGTCTATCTAACGCATCAGGCAGTTCTCTGCCTAAAGAAATAGACGCTCCTTTTGCAATAGTTGTAAGTCCTTGTAACTGAGACGCAGAAAAACCTTGTGCAGTACCTACGGCTACTGTTCGCAGAGCTTGTTCACTATCAATTGCTGCTCCAGTAATTTCTTTAAGACCGTCTGCAACTAGTGCAAGATTTCTTCCCGCAGCATTTCCTAAATTTATTAAAGAACTTTCTAACTGTTCTACTTGGGCGGCGCGTCTAAAAGCATTAAAAGCAGCGGTTACAGCAAATATATTTGCAGCTAAAGTTGCATACGCAGGTACTAAACTTCCTCCAATGCCTTGTGCCATCTTTGAGAAATTTTTAGTAGCATTTGCAGACTGTTGAGAAGCTCCTTTAAAATTTCTGTCTAAGGTTCCAGTACTCTTTGATGTGTTTTTATTTGCTTTATCTATATCGTTTAAAGCTGTGCGAAGCTTCTTTGCAGACACAGTAGCTTTCTGCATCTTACCATTAACTTCAATATCTATTTGTATTTTTTTAGCCATTAGCCTTGCACATTATGGGTGTATGATTTTCCACCGCCTGCTTTAGATCTCTGCTCTGCTTGTTTTCTCTTTCGGTCTGCTTTTTGGGCTCGATCTTCTACTAAAATATTTTCATACATTTTCATAATGTATAAGATTGTTCTAGGGTTTTCTACTTCATACAGCCTAAAGAAGTAATCTATTCCGTCCCAGTATTTTCCCATATATGTTCCACTCATGCCTTCCCAGTGATCTGGTAATAAGCTAAACATAAAAAATGCCACTTGAACTTCTTCGGGAAACTCCGAAAGCTCGAGCGGCATTTTTGGCAGGGTCTGGTTCTTGTCCTAATTGTTCACAGAGCAGTAGATACTTCTTTACATCGAAGTTAGACTCTGATTCTTTTACATAACGAGCTAGAAGAGCTTTTATCTCCCCTATTTGTTCCCAGTAAAATTTTCAAGGTCACCTACTGTCTCGGTAACCCAAGTATCAAATACGTTAGAGTTCTTCATAAGAAGTTCTGCATTTTCTTGTGTATAGGGAAGCTCATCTTCAGGATCGTAGGCCGAGACATCTACCAAAAGAAGCTCTTCTAGGTATGAAAACTTCAAGCCAGACCATGTTTTAATAACTGCTTTACTATACTCGACTAAAAACTTTTCTTCGTCTAATACTTCTTCTGGTTGACGAGTCTTTTTGTCAAATTTTGTGCTTACGCACTTTTTTCGTAACTTTAACAGCTCTTCTCTTGCCAAGTAGCAAAGAGAAACTTTCATACCAGAGTATCCAGGAAAGTCAATTGAAACTGTTTTACTAGGAGTCATAAGACTCGCTAAAGAAATAGGTGAATCGCTCATTTTATATCCTTGAGAGTGTAAAATTTATATTCTGTAATTATAGGTGAAAGGAGGTGAGATGTCAAGAGTTATTTTTTACAGGAGTAAAGAAAAGGGGCCGAAGCCCCTTGTAAATCATTATTTTTATTAGTCTGGAGTAACTCCGTGGAATTTAACAGTAGCTTCGTCAGTTTCACCAATAGTTGATGGAAGTGCCTGGAAGCTTGTCTCAATCGAAATTACATCCTCTACGCTGTGCGCAGGAATTTCGAAGTGAGCTGTTGGGAAGTTAAAGTGGTAAACAGGAGTTTCTGCAGTATCTCCACCAACCTTAAAGGTTAGATCAAAACTGTTTACAACTTTAGTACGAGCAGCGCTTGATGTCAAATCGTTAAAGAAGTCTGTAGAAGTACCTGTATTAGTCCCTGAGTCAAGACCTAAGTAACAGCTAAACGAACCACTTACTGAACGTGCTCCTGTAACGTGACCAATAGGCAAGTTTACCGAGCCTAGCGTTTCTGGTGTCAAGAAGCTAATATTATTTGAAATCGTAATATTACCTCCAGTTAGTGTAAGAGTGTATACACCGCTACCAGAGCCGGGGAAAGTTGTTGTATCACCTGCAGTAATTGCCAACTGAGTCAAACGGTTACGAATGTAGTTGTTTGTTGAATTGATTGCTTCAAATACAGTACGGGTTGGCTTAGAATCTTCTGTAAGAGTCTTAGCAAAGCCAGACCATGCAATAGTTGCAATACCATCTACATCAAAGTCAATAGAGGCTTCGTTTACAACTGCTTCGTCACACTTGTATACTACAGGGTTGCTTCCGCCATCATCGAGAGAGAAGTAAATTTCTGCAGTACCCAAAGTTGACTTGTTTGAGCTATCAAAATCTACAATAGTCATATCAGTTGCAAGAGAAACGGGACTAGTATTGTCGTTGTAAGTAACGCCAGTTAGTGCAGTAGCTACGGAGCTGCTGGGTGCTGTATAAGTAGCTGCGCCCGCCATCAGAGCCCAAAGAATTTCTTCTACAGCGTGATGGTTTGAAGTACCGTTCTTGTCTGCGTTACCTGCAGTATCAGAAGCTGCAGAAAGGAAAGGACGTGCGTATGTGCTGAAAGACCACTCTACTGGTGCGAGTGAATCGTTAAATACTCGTCGTCCACGCTTACTATTTCCAGAAGTGTCTTCCATTTCGGCAAGAGTTACTTCTGTCGAGTTATTTGCTTGTGAAAAGCTGAATCCGTCGAGTACAGGGATCTCCCATACAGCGGAGCCAACTTTAACGTACACTTTAGTGTCTCTACTAAAATATAAAGTATCGACTGCCATAGTTTATCTCCTATGAAACTTGAAAAGACTTGGACGTGAACATTTGTTCGTGCCAGTATTTTCTAATAACGAACCTCTATTTCGATTTCACCGACTCCTAGAGGATCGAGTACACCTTCATCAGTAACTATACTAACAATGGTAATTTGTTGAGCATTATACTCATTATTCATAGCATCATAATACTTCAATCTAGAATTGTCTTCAACTACTGTTTCTACGTCTTCCATAAGAAGGTTTAAAGCTTCTGTAGCATCTGTGTCGTCAGAAACATAGCATCGTATTGTAATACTTAAATATCTATCTTTATACCCGCCTGCTTGGTAGTCCCTAGTTTCTGTTCCAGCGTTTAAGTGAATTGCTGGAAAATCTTGAACTTCATCCCAAAACTTTAAGCGAGTTTCTACATTATTTGCGACATCTGTTAAAAAAGCGCCAGAGCCGTCAATATCTTTTAGTTTTGTTGCAAGAGCATTTAATATATTGGATCGTCTTGATGTATAGTCTCTATTTGCCATTACACTCTCCTAGTGTAGAAACGTCCAATTGCAAACTCTGCCGCAACTTCTCTAATTGATTTATCAATCAACCTTCTTGGATCAAGCTCTGAGCTTCCTTGCCTATAGCCGGGCTCAAAAGTTTGATACGGATTCTTCATGTATCTATATCCAATGCTTGGGTAACCCTTCGGAGTTTTAGTTATATCTGTAATTTCTACTGAAGAAGCAAATCTTCCTGTTCTATACTCTAACGCGGGGCTTCCCATATTTTTTACAACTACATCTGAAATTCGTTGATTCATTAAAGCCATTAATCGTAAGGGCTCCGAAGCAGGCCCGCGCTCTATTTTAGAGTTTCTTGCGGTTATCTTTTTTCTGTTGCCTGTTTTTAAACTACCTGCTTTTATAGTTTTAGGCCTATTAGTATTTTTAATTTTAGAGTTTTTGTTTTTTGGATTTTCAACTCTATATTTTACTGCTTTTGCACCTTTTTTCTTTAAAGGTTCTATTATTTGTTCGTTAATAAAGTTTTGAGTTAGTCTTTGGTCAAAAGGTTGACTACTTTCTCCTTCTGCAAATTGAATTCCTTTGAGTTCAAGTTCAGCTTCTAAAGCACTCTCTATAGCAGGCCGTAAAACTTTCCAGTCTGTAGATTCTTGCCCAGGCGCATTTGCAAGAGTTTGTCCTATTCTACCAAAAACTTGAATGCCTCTTTTAGTATAGCTATCATTTAGTTTCCAATCAAACTCTACTTGATCTAACATTCTTTCTATAATCTTTAGTGCAGCATCCCTTGCAGCACTATCTCCAGAAGGAGTTAGATTACTTAAATCTTTTAGTATCTGAGTACCAACAGTTCTTCCAACATGTAAAAATTGAGTTCTTCTAGTAAAACTTTTTCTTGCACGTCCTTTTACTAAATTTTTAAATAATGTATCAGCAGAGTTAGTTTCTAAGATATTTAAAATTGTTGTTTTTACTTTTATAGCTTGGTTTGATGGTTGTAATACTTGAATTTCACCATTCACCATAGCTGCTTGGTAAGTAACCTCTGTAACCTGTTTATTATACTCTGCTATAAAATTGTTAAATATAAACTGTGCTATTTGACGAGCTTCTGACCGTAGCTTAGACATACTTTCTGTATTTCTATTTGCAACATTTTCTGCTGCTGCAGCTCTACTAATATCTTCCGCATTTGTAGAGACAAGTCTTTTCTTTTCTGCAGTCACAGACTTTGACATCCTAATTGCAACATAGTTGTACATTAGAATATTATAAATGTCATCGACACTTATGCCGATTAAGTGTAAGCCTGCACTATCTACTCGTTGTCTTGCTTTTTTATTAATAGTGCGCTTTCTTGCACTTCCATAGGCTTCTAGTAATAGTTTGTCAATTAGTTTAGATGCCATTAAAAGTTTTTATACATATCAAGCACTCGCTTAATATGGTCTGGAAACGCAACACTATCTCGTACACTTGAGGTGCTTTGATTCTGTATGCTCGCTCCGCCAAGAGTTCGTCGTTCTTTATGCTCATCCTTCAAGTAGTATGTAACTAAATCTACTACTGCAAGTTTTAAGTCTGACGGACACGCAGAATATCCTGCCGTGTACGTGACTTTTACTGCACCAGCTCCCATGGGCCAGTGCTTATAGGTAGATCCTGTTACGTACAGTACACTATCCGTCGTCGTGTCTAGATAATAGTCTGTAGTTGGCACGGTGGTGTAACTTTCCGTAACAGAATCTCTTTTTTCTACAGAAACAACCGTATTTACTGGACTCTCTGTTAATTGAACAACGTGTGTTCCCCAGTCAATATTAAATGTTTCAACTTTATTTGTTGAGTAGTAATCAATAATAGAGTTACCACAATAAGTTTTTACTAATTGACTCACTGAAGGCACTAAAGAGGCAAGACGCAAGTCTTCTTTAGGGCTTGCAATGCCTTCTGCTTCTTTATATTCTGCAAGAGTAATTAAATCTGCCATAATAAATCAATTAGTAAAAACTTGGGGAGGAAGCCCTCCCCAGTTTATTAGCTATAGCTATTAAGCTACTGCGTTGAGTCGAACTACAGAAACGTCTGTTGCAGTGTCTGCTACGAGCTGGTTAAAGCCGAGAGACTGAGTAGCAACGATAACGTTACGCTGGTTCATTACTTCGTAATCTTGCTCTACGTTTACACCGCGGAGGCGTGGAATAGCAAAGTTACGAACGTTGACTGCGAGACCAACTGCAGCGTTGTCAGCTTCCGCAGGGAAGTTGTCAGATACGATTACGGGAGTACCGAAGATCGCACCAACCTGACCAGTGATCTTGGTCGCGACGTCTGAACCTACGTCTGTGATGTCCGCGAAGCCTGCATCTGCAATCAGGTCGTAGTAACGCTTCTGTGAAACTACGTATACGAGCTCTTCTGGCATCATGCCATACTTACCCATAAGCTTACGAGCTGAGAGGAAGTCAGCTGCATCTACTGAAGTAGTTGCGAGAGCTGCTGCTGATACTGAAGTATCAAAGATGTTAGTGCCGGCGAGCTTGATGAGACCATCAAAGTCGTCAGAACCACCAGTAGCTACGTGGTTGAGCAGAGCATCGTCAACTGCGCGAGCGTGAGCACGTGCAACTGATTCTACAAGCATAGGCATCAGGTTGATGAGTACTTCCTCGTCAACGTGGTTATCCATCAACGTGGTTGAGATCAAACGATATGCCTTGAGTACTACCTGTGCAGGCTGAGGAGCAGCACCACCGCGAGTAGTCAAGTTGCCAGATGTAGCAGCGCCAGTCTGGAATGTAGCCAGACCAGTGTCTTGCTGGATTGGCAATACTTGTGCTTGTGAGTTGATCTGGATCTCACGGAACGCACGTGCGAGGCGAAGCTCACGCATGATTTCCTTCTCGATTTGACCAGAAACTTCAGTAGCAATGTTTGGAGCAGCAGAAGCGTAAGTTACGCCAGCCTTCTCGATTACATCACGACCGTAAGCAGTGTTCTCAAGACCCTTGCCAGTCATCACACCGAGGAGGTGTGCGTGCATGAACTCTTTGCCCCACTTAGTGATTGTGTCACCGTCAGTGCGGTCAGCGAATACACGCTTTGACTCACGGATCTTAGTGATTTCCTCACTCTTCTCTTCGAGCTCCTTCTTATACTGAAGGATAACCTCGTCCATCTTAGCATCTTTCTCTTGAAGCTTAGCTTCAACGTCAGCCAAGAGGCGCTCAGCACCTGACTCGATACCAGTTTTGATTACAGTCTCAACTTCAGCCTGCTTTGCGGCTTCAGCTTCTGCTGCTTCTTGTGCTGCCTTAGCTTCTGCTTCAACAGCGGCTTTTTCTTCCGCCTGACGGATTGCAATTTTAGCAGCAGTCTCATCCGCTACCTTCTTAGCAAAAGCCTCCAGGTCGATTTCGGGAGTGTTTACTTCCGACATTGTCATCTCCTTTTGAACTGACTTTTCAGTTCCATCCGGTGTATCACTAGCTTCAAATGAATCTTCATCTTGAGCCAGAGACTGACCGGCTAGATCTACACTATTAGTGAAAGTT
>Ga0213866_10000990_pt1 | contig 21829 bp, 32 predicted proteins | sample PICome_11_FD_160079 | JGI IMG/M metagenome (GOLD analysis project Ga0213866, IMG submission 160079) | Coastal seawater microbial communities near Pivers Island, North Carolina, United States - PICO284 | ecosystem: Environmental > Aquatic > Marine > Coastal | place: USA: North Carolina...
CTTTGATGTTGCCCATGATTGTAGCAAGGGCATTGCGATCAGAAATCTTAGTCTTGTCCTGAAGTTCTTTAAGAACATACTGCTCGTTCTTATTGCATCCAGGACACTTCCATTCTTTTTCTACAACTTCTAACTTAATTGCATTTTCTTTGTAGACACTTACATCAACAGGAGGTGGATTTTTTATTTCATCAATTGCTGGATAAGCACAAGCAGCAATAGGAATTGTAAAAAGGGATATGATGGATAATCTTTTAAGCATTTAATTAACAGAATTCAACATCCCAATAAAAGGGGGGTATACCCAACCTCTCAGTGGGCACCTTCCTGGGCTCTAATTGGTACATCACTTTCTCATAATAATAGAATATTTATGATTTGTCAAATAAGACTGAAAAATTTTACCACGATTAATGCATAAAAAAAGAGGTCTATGACCTCCTTTAGATTATAATAGATTTTTAGAAAATATTATCCTTCTTCAGTCCCAAGAAACATTTGCTTTTTAAGAGTTTCAAGTTTTAGTATAGTATCAATTTGGTTTTCATCAGGATCAAAAACATTTCTTGGAACTTCTTTTAGATATGAAAGAATTTTTTCTGGTTTTGACTTCTCATATGGATCTTGCTCACAATTATCACCTTTACCAGATTCACCAAATAAGACTTCAATTGTCTCGGAACTAATAACCATAGCATATCTCCAGGATCTAATTCCAAATCCAAGATTTGTCTTAAAAACGTTCATTCCAAGTTGTCTGGTAAAAAATCCATTACCATCAGGGAGAAACTTTACTTTTTTTACTCCCAAACTATCTCTCCATGCATTCATAACAAATGCATCATTTACACTAACACAATATACTTCATCAACTCCAGCTGCAATTAAATCATCATAAGCTGCTTCATAATCTGGAACTTGACTTGTAGTACATGTCGGGGTAAAAGCACCAGGCAATCCAAATACAACTACTCTTTTTTGATGAAAAAGATCTCTTGTAGTTTTTTCTACGAATTCCCCGTTCTCACGACAGATAAATCTGCAAAGAGGTAGAGCAAAATCAGTTTGAATTAATTCGTTATTTTCCATACACTTGACAGATATTAATATTAAATATTGTTGTAAGTTTATTTATATCACCAAATACCAGGAATCAACTGGCCAGTGGTGAGATATGCACCTACACCAGCAACGAAACCGATCATTGCAAGACGTGCGTTGAGGATCTCTGCCTCAGGGGTAAAAAGTTTTTTCATTGTTTTTCTCCTTAGTAAGTTTCAGAAAGTTGGTTAACGGAGTGTGCCAGTAAAACGAAGAAGGCAACACTAGTGATTGTAAAAATAAATTCAGTCATCAGAAGATTCCGAAGAAGAGCTTATCAGTGAAAGCATAAGAAAAAGCCCCAGCAATAATGCCGAGCATTGCCCAACGTCCATTGTACATCTCTGTAGTTTGCATAGGAGTCAGAAGACCCTTACGACTATATTCTTGGTAAACCATCTGAGGCTCTTTTGCCCACATGTTCTGCTGACCAAATTCATTCTTTGTTACTGTCATAATTTTTTTTGTAAAGATTTACAACATTATATAGTAAATATTAAATTCTGTCAAGATTTCATTTGTGTGGGTTCAGTAACTCTTCCCAAATAAGGATCATAATTTACAAGATCAGCAAGAGTTGTTTTGGATCCAGAAGTTTCCCAATAATTCCATTGAGACTTATAGTTTTGTTTATGAAATACATCAACATGATCTGGATGAATACTTGATCCCAATTCAGTTCTATAGAGCAATAGTGGAATAGCATAGGTATTCCCAGCATTATATAACAAATCATCTGCGACTGGACGTGGTTTTACTCCATTATCTAATTTGTACTTATCAGGACCTTTAACATGAAACTTCACAAGCTTCTCTGCATAGTGACGATTCATAATATAACATGCTGTGGAAAAGTCATTTACAAAACGTTTATGGAGTCTAACATGTATATCACCAGTACAAATGATAGAAATTTGAACACAATCCCAATCATAAGGAAGACGAGAATAAAAATCTCTCCATGCAAAAGGCCAAAACCTTACAAGATCTAGGCTACAATCATCCTCCATGAATACTGCATATGGAGAATCAGATGTATCCAACCAATGCTTAATTGCCTTTAAATGAGAAGTTGTGCATCCTATTTCACTAGGAGTCATTTTTTCTGGATAACGACCCTTAAGTATATCACTTAGATCGTCTTCCCTACCATCATAAGCAGAGATACGAGTATAGTTTTCAATCTCCCAGTACTTAAACTGGTTTTCCATATACTCTTTTCTTTCTGGTTGTCCATCAAGATTAAGATAATAGACTGGTCCAAACCCTTGCAATTTAAATGCTGACTTATTCTTATCCATAAATCTTTTGTAATAGTAAAGACGTCTTCAAAAATGAACTAGGTGAATTTACCATAATATTTGTTTTAGAAAGTATTGTCAAGTCAATTAATGCATCCATTACACTCTCTTGAGTCCTTTCAATATTTTCACACCATCCAAGATTTTCATTTTGTCTTTGAACATAATGTTCTTTTCTACGAATAATTACATTCTCAAGTTTATTAAATTTCTTTTCTATACTTGGATCATCCGACAATACAAAAAACTTTTGTTCTGATTGTTCAGAAATCCATTTATATTCTTTATCAAATTTGGGAATATAAGTATTAAAATCAGTTGCTCTTAAATGGACTCCAATAGTAAATGCATTTATCGAATGCCGTTTAGCAAACATTTCAGAAAAATTTCTAATATTATCAATAAATTTTAGTTCTCTTCCAGTATCAATATATTGGGTTTCATCCATCCACTGAGGAATCCAATTATTATTATAAAGATATTCCCCACAATCAGATAATGGAAGACTATTAATATCTTCAAAAGAATTGATATTATAATTCTTCTTTCCGACAATAAAATCTTCATGCATCATTAAAATGCAATTAGAAAATTCAGTTAATGGTTTATCAATTACATCTATTTTATTAGAAAAAATCTTATCAAATGGTAATCGACAAGAAGAAGTATTTCTCCAATTAATAATTGGTGTCATGTTATGATATTTTGCAACAGTCAGTCCACCGAGCAAAGTTCCGTATCGATTACCAAAACCACCATCACAATAGATGTAAAGAATTCTCATACTACAACTACCAATCTATCATCAGACTTTTTACCAAGATCACATTCTACCATATGAACTTCTCTATCGGGATAAATTCCTAAAATAAAATCTTTAAGATCATTGGCATTTTCCGCAGTCTGAACATCTTCACAAATATAAATTCCACCATCATTTAGATATGGGAAATAATTTTCAAAATTTTTCATCTGTTGAGTAAGTTGATGATTAGCATCATCAATAATAATATCAAACCCCAAATCTTGCAAATGACCCTCAATTAAAGTTGGATTTTCACAATCAAAATTGAATAGAGTAATTCTCTCATGACTATTAACATCTTCCATTACAGCATCACCATCTACTGGTTCAAACTGATAATGCCATTGTCCATCTGGTTGAGAAAAATCTTCTACACCATATATGTGGGAATTTTCAAAGTAGTGCTCCCACATTTTGAGTGATCCACCAAACAAAACACCAATCTCAAGAACGTTTAGTTTTTCGGTTCTACGATCAGAAAAAGTACTTTCATACCAAGGAACATAACCATGAGCAGTTCCTTTATCAGTCTTAAATTTTGTATGAATATCAGTTAGCTTCATATTCAAGTCTCCATTGATCGTAAGTTTTTTCGTCTAAGTATTTACCAATATCAAAATCAGTATTAGTTTTATTATTTACTGACATAACTCTCTTTTCAAAGTTTACCACAGGATTGTCTTTTGTAGATCCATTACTCTTAAAATGGACAGAAAGAGTATTATCTGTCAATTCTTGATCGGCACAAACCTGAAGTTCTGGAAGATAACCAATCTTTGCTTCAGTATTTTCCTGTAAGGTCAAATTAAGTGCAGGAGTTTCATGTGGAAATGGTGTCCCATTAACAGCAAATTCTTCCATCTTGGCAATCCAATTTTTAACAAATTTTTTACCAAGACTATGATTATTAATGATTAAAAAGCTTGCAATTTCACTAATAAAAATACCATCAGCACGAGTGTGTCCACCAGTATTCATAGTAGTTACTTGAATATCATAGTTTGTATCAATAACTTCTGATAGATCTTTTAAAACACATACATCACTATCAATCATAATTAATGGATGTTCAAAAGAAATATTATACAAAAGTTTTTTAAGCATCCTAGTTTTTTGTTGGGTTGCCTTTACCCATCCTTCAGAATGAACACCAGAATATTCATCGGCAATATTTGTATCAAGAATTGATACCTTTTGTTTATTCTTTAGTTTGTTTCGATATTCACCCAATCCACATTCTGCAATGTATATTCGATCAAGATTTTTACAATTTTCAATTGCAGAACTACTTAAAACATCAACAAAAGGATAATAAGACTTATTTGCAGTGGTAAAAATGCTATATTCCATAATCAACAATAAGCAACAATAACATCATTTTCAACATGACCATCCTCATATGCAATAAAATATGATTTATTGATGGCAGTAATTTGCTCATAGATTGCACTCTCATCAATCGTGTTACCCCATGTACTTGCTTTATCACCAAAGAGTCTACGATCATCAATTAAAAGTGTATGTGTTTTAAACTGACTCTTAGAAATTATATCAAGTTCAAATGGTAATGGACATTTATATTCACCTATAGGTGCTCCATCATTATCCCAATGTGCATCCAACCAAAATGTTGCAGATCCTTCTAAATTAGTAACGATATCTTCAAACACGTCAAAAGTATCACCTTCGATAAGTTCAACCCTTCCTTCTTCAATTTCTTTAGCAAATCTCTCACTATTTGCTACAACACGTTCAGGATCAATTTCAATACTAATAACTTTTTTAAATCCACACTCAAGGGCAACTGCTACACCATCACCCCATAATGTTCCCGTTTCTATAAAAATATCATTCTTCTTATGCTTTAGAAGAACTTCTTTAGATAATGTTGAAGACATCAAAAACCTCTCTTAATATTTTTTTCAAATGGATAGTTTGATCTAGTCAGGTACTCATCAAGCACAGACTTATACTTTGAATTTTTTAACGTATGAGTCAGTGACAAGAATTCTTGTACCACATATTTATCAAGATAGGGATAACGTGTTTCTATGCCATAAGATCCAGCAACATACTCTTCCTTTGCCAGATATGAAACCATAGTGCTTCCGTAGAATGATGCCCATGGAAAAATAGTTGCTAGATCTTCAGGAAATAGTCCACCAAAATTACTATGGGCAAACTTCTTTTCACCACCAAACCCATAGTCAGAAAAGATTTCATCAGATCCAGAACCAGAAAGATAAATCTTATGACCATCTTTGCGAGCATTATCACAAATCATTGAAAGACCACAAGAACCATTATCATCCTGCAATCTACGATCAAATTCATTGTAGTTACTACTAGAAGAGTAAATACGATACTTAAATTCTTCTACATTTTTATTAATATAATCTCTATATTCCCAACGTTTATCTTGCAAATATTCTCCACAAGAATTGGTATTAAACATTTCAAATCTTTTCTTGAGAATATCTTGATTCTCATTGCCAATCACTGAATATGCCTTATAGGGAATATTTTGCTTATTTAACTCACAAGCAATTCCACCACTATCATATCCACTAGAAAGTCCAATGAATACTTTCTCACGAATATTATTGGTTCGTTTAATTATAGAGTTCTCAAATGCTTTAATCCATCCATCAAAGGAATCATTAAATTGATTTAGAACAAACTCATAAGTTGCAATCTTATTAATAAATTTCTTAGTCTCCAGATTAAAAGTAATGATTGTATTAGCATCTTGCTTTATTACTTTTTTAAATCCAAGAGATTTAACTGCAGATTCATAACTAGCGACACCAATCTTATCACCCTCAATCGCATACCATAGGGGTTTTGTGGCAAAAGGATCAGTTACTAAATGCAGAAGGTTGTTTTTGAAATCTGCGAGAACGATTGCATATTCACCATCAAGTGCTACAAATCCACGTTCACCAAATTTTTTATATGTTGGGATAATACATTCTCCATCAGATTTATAATCACCAAAATCATTGTAATTATAGACCTGTCCATTGTACACACAAACGATTTCATCGTCATTATCTACAAATGGTTGTAAGGTAAAATCTCCAGTGATAGATAAAATATTGTGAGCAATAGTATACTCATTAACTTGAATACTGTTTGTGGAATCTGGTCCACGAAACTTCATATAATGATTTGTATAATCAAAATCATTAACTACTTTATTTGTAAAAAGAAAACTACACATTAACCCCGTCTACTATGATGAGAATTCACTACTTGTGGCATAAACTTATTTCCACGGATTGTATTAGCTCTGCCAGGAATAATACTTGGTTTAATTCCAAGTTGATAACAAACAAAAGGAAAACTAATTTGGTCTCTTGAGGAGAACATGCATATTTGCTCCCACCACATCAAACCAAGTTGTTGGGTTCTTTTGTTATTTCTTTGAATTCTAACAGGTAACTCATACAAACCATTATGCTCAGGATACTGCATATCCCTATAAAAGTCAAGTTGATCATCTATTAAATTAGGATAATCAAATCCAATACTCTTTACAAGATTTCCTTCCTCATAAACACAATCTCTTTCTGGATGCTTAAATACTGCAATATCAGATGATTTTAAATATTCGTCAATTATTTTTTCAGGATCTTCCTCAAGAATATGAGTAGAATCTAACCAAATATAATAATCAAATCCAGGTAAAACTAAATGTGGAAGAACTTTATATAATTTTGCTTCTCTTCTATTTCTATACTTTAAATCATTAGAAAAACTAGTATATTCATGTCTATTCCATAAATCAGCAACATGAACCTCTTGTGGTTCAACAAAGGCATGAAACTCAGCCTTATGCATCCATTTCTCTGGACTGATTAATTTGTTTGTTCCGATTGATGATGTTAATACTGCAATTTTCATTATTAAGAATTGCGATGCTTTTGATTTAGTTCACGCATAAATTTGATTAGTGGACTTTGACTAAACTTTTCAAGTTCATAATTATCTTTGTCAAGACAGTGACTGCTCCATCCAAATTTACCATCACTACCAGGAACTTGAGAATGTGATCGGCCGATTCTATCATCAAGTCCTACCATTTCAGCAAATTCTTCATAAGTAGACTCGCATCCCTGCTGCTTATGAGCAAGATACATTTCATTAAAGAAAGTTACTCTCAAAGCAAGAAATGCATTCTCTGAATATTTTACCATAGCAGCAGTTCGAATATCAGTAACTCGAATAGTTTTAACAAACTCTAAACGATCTGAAAAAATGTCGGCAACTTTATTTGCTGCATCAGTATCTCCACCAATGATAAAGAACTTTTGTTCTTGAAACATCTTAATTGGATTTGTTTTATTAAGATATTCTGGACTATGAAGAATCCTAATGTTCGAATACTTTGTCGCAACGTCATAATAAAATTGAGGAGATGCTGTTGATTTACAACAAACGGGTGTTCCCTCAAGCATGTTTTCGTTGAGAGTATTTAATACAGAATCTAATAGAGCAAAACCCTCAGCTTTAGGTGTATCTACAGAAACAAATACTGCATCAAACTCTTGATTCTTATAGTCTTCAATCCTATTATTATTAAACTTAGGATCAATAATTACCTTCTCATCATCGTTAAAAATAGATGCTACAGCAGATCCTACAAAACCAAATCCAACAATTAATACTTTCATTCAATCACTCCCAATACGTTTCAAATAATACTTTTGATTTCTAATATATTTACCAAGTTCCTCAGAGGACATTTTTTGAATTTTTTCCCACTCAGCATTATTCCCTTTCATATGTGGATTGTTTACCCATGAGTTAGGAGTTCTTGCATGTTCTAAATGGTATACCCAATCAGGAACTCTGCCAACTTTATACCCAAGAGTTTTAAATCTATGATATCTTTCCACATCTTCAGGAGCATATGCAACAAAGTTTTCGTTCTCCATTCCACCTTCAATGTAAACATCTCTATTAAAGAACTGACAGAACCCATACTTAGACATATAGACCTTTGATTTTTTTCTTAAAAGATTAAAATCAAAATCATTTGTCAAGAAATCACTTACCAATTCATCATCAGCAAATACTTGATACTGCCAGTTTCCATCACCATAAGGATATATTACATCAGCATGTCCATTGTTAATGATATCATAAGAATGCTTATATGTCTCCTTGGGTAAAAGAATATCACAATCATAATTGACAACTACTTTAGTAGTTGATCTCATAATCATATCATTCAGAACTCTCTGACGATGGAATGATGGTGAGTTTGATTGTTCAAAAATGTGATCGAGACCTTCTACCCTACCATCAAGAAACTCTGTAATCTGTGGCAGAGCACTTTCCGCAAACACAGACTCAGAATCAACTTCATGAACAATTACATTTGTTTTAAAGTTTGCAAGGATGTAACACAAACTTGTAATTACATTTCTCAATCTATCATCAGATTCTAATCTGATTGGGACAATAAAAGTTGCATTAGATAAATCAATCTTTTTCATTTTAGTATGTGTTGTTTTTATTTTTCTCCAGAACGTAATCAAGTTCTTCCTTATTTACAATCCAAGATCCTTCAGGGTGATCAAACCTATAATTGTAATCAACATTGGAAGAACTAATTCTATTGGGATGTTCACGATTAGCAATTAGATAGTCTTGGATCAATCCAGGAGATCCATTCTCGCAACGCATACGATGATAGAAATCGGTATCCATCAATAGTTTTAATTTTGAATCAAATCTAACAAATTTATCCGTCCTAAAAGAAACACAAGAAGGAGAACCAAGAAGATTTCTACCCTCCAACATCATATCAGTCCTACGAGGAACCATTGGTCTTACAAAATTTTTCCCGTCAGAAGTATGTTTAAATCCATTAAATAACCAATTACAATCAGTAGAATCAAATGTCCTCACAATTAATTCAAAAGCATTTTCATTGATGAATAGGTCATCAGAAAAAATTAACTTAGTATACTGACCAGAACACATCTCAACTGCTGAGTTTGTATTTGCTGGTCCATTGCCACGATTCTCTTCATTTTTAAAGTACTGAATGGTAAAGTCCTGTGAATACTCTTCACATACTTCTAGTATAGAATCATCTTTAGAGTGGTCCGAAATACAAACCTCAAAGTTTTTAAAAGTCTGCCTTTCAATACTAGTAAAAAGTTCTCTAAGATAGTCAGGACCAACTCCACCCATTTCATATGTGGGAATGGCAATCGATAAATCAATCATAGTTTTACCCATCTCTCAGGAATAATATCACGAGTATCATTCTTAGAAGTATATCCACCATCACCAAACCATTGAGAAGGTGCAATTACAGTTCCTCGATTTGCTAACCAAGCACCCCACCATGAGAAAGAAGAGTTAGCAATAATGAAATCATTGCACATAGAAATTAGGCACATATCATAACGATTATCATTACCCTCAGCAATCATAAAACGATCAGATTCAAAAAGTTCTTGCTGCTTACACCACTCGGGATCATCAGAGAATACAATTACATCACGATCTTCATCAAACTTTGATAGTGCCTCTTGATAATATTCAAGGCTACAAGGTGGATGATCATTTGCCTTAGAAACATAATCTGTCCTACGAACATGAAGTGCAATAGGATTGTTTACTTGTTCAATAAAACCTTGGCAGGTCTCTACAATAAAATCTTTAAACTCAAAGTCTTCACGAATACTATCTGCAATATGTTCAAAGTATTTTTCAGTTTGAAAGTATCCAAACAAACAAACTTGATCTGGACAATTATCTACATATGTCTGATCATAATGAAACTGCTTCTCTTGATAATATTGTGGATTTAATTGATATCCACGATTTTTATTATGGGGAAGTTTAAAAGTTTCAAATAATTGATGATCCTTCCATTCATCCTCAAAGTTAGATTGAGGAATAGCAAAATCATATCCATGCTTCTCTGCAATTCCTCTCAATGCCGCATATTGAAACATTTGATTTCCAAGTCTACCATGTTGCCCAAGATGATTAAAACCGATCATAAGAATTTCAAAATAGTATTTACTCTATTAATAAAGGTGTGATTTTCTTTTACAAATAACATTGCTTCTCTGATATTAATTTCTTCATTCATGTCAGCATGTAAAAGATTTTGGTATAAAGTATCTGGTGTTCCACCAAATGCTACATAATCACCAAATGCTCTTTTTACAAAAGGTGAATTAGTTCCAGTAATTCTACCATAACTAATATTTTTAAATATTCTACATGGAATATATCCACATTGCAAGTGGTGATCACTCCTAAAATCTGGACATAAGAATGATGTCCTAACCATTTCAAAGTTTTCTTCAAATGAAGCATTTTGAGTAAAAACTTTGAATTCTACACTATTCTTTTGATATAAGATATTTGCAAAATTCTGTGCCCACCATGGACCTTGCTCATAAAGCATTCCAATATAATTTAATGACTTATTTGATAAACTAAATTTTGCTGGATTATTTTCATCAATTTCATGAGGAAGAAGATCAGTTCCCCATGTCTGATAAAGAGTCCTTGTTGATTTATCCCAGTAAGCAAGATCTTCTACTTTCTCATAAATCTCCAAACTAGGAAGATAATTTCCAAGTTTTAAAATATTTTCATAAGGTATACCAGCATTAGTGAAATACTTTGTATCAATATGATGAGTAATATACTTACAATCTTTTCTTAAAGGCATTCCATTCTTTACAAAATTTTCTGTAAAGAAAATAGAATTACTGAAATCATATTGATTCAAATCATCTCTCGAATCAATCCAGTAAACTTCATGACCAAGATACTCAAATGCTTTAAAATAAGAAGCATGAATATAACTATGAGTGTGTTCGTGAAGTTTATGTCCCCAAATATAAATTTTCATGATAACATCCTCAATTGTGGATTAGATGCCTTACGTCCAATATCAAGAATAGATAGAATCTGCCCTTCTTCTTCTAGAATTAGTTCATCTACTTTATTCCAATCTTCAGTATACTTAATTATTTTGCCATCCCCAAATGCCCTATCACTTCTCTTTGCAGTAGGAGAAACACCAACCCAAAAATGATTATCTACATGGGAAAATCCACGAACCCATCCACCAAGTTTTTTTACAAATCCACCAGTAGACCTTACACATCCTTCTTTAGAACTTAGAGTATAAATTTCTCCATTATACTTCCAAAGATCATGACATTGAATTCCCATATTACTATAAATTTGACTCACTGGTTTACCAATATCATCAAACTCAAGAATATAACTTCCATTATCCCAATTGTGGGCAAGTATATACAATTTATCTTCGGTGGCATAAATTGTATTTAAATGATGACTATCTCTGTAAGAACAATTTTTTCTTGGAGGAATTGGTTGCCAACGATCCCAAGTTTCCCCATCATAAATTCCAATGTAATCACCATAGCTAGATGTACAAAGAAGTTTTCCTCTCCAGAATCCAATACCATGAAGATCTTGAAGTTTAAATTCTTCTGGTTGAATAATTGCTTCTGCTCTTAGCTTATTATCTAAGATAACAATGTCACCATTCTCTTGCTCAGGAGAAATAAAATTATTGGTATTAGAGGGATCACTATTCCGACAAGCAACATAATACTTACCAAAATGTTTTGCTAGACCATAATAAAGACCTTTACCACGATCTACTGGAGTAATTACATTATCCTCACGGACATACAATATCGACTTTGTAGTTGAAACTAAAAACATTTTTTATATCTACTCCCTCTAAGTTCAATTGAAATTGTAGATCCTAAAAGACTATTGCAATCTACAATAAAAAATATAAAATTATTGTCCATAAATGCACATGTCCTCAATCAATTCATCAAAAGTAATTTCAGGTTCCCATCCAAGTTTTTCTTTTGCTTTAGTCGAATCTCCAAGTAAAGTTTCGACTTCAGTAGGACGATAATATTTAGGATCTACCGCAATGATTGTCTTTTTGGTATACTTATCCATACCAATCTCATCATTACCTTCACCATACCATTCGATATTCATACCAAAATATGGTGCAACTTTCTCAACAAACTGACGAACTGAATATTGTTTACCAGTAGCAATTACAAAATCATCAGGTTCATCTTGCTGAAGCATTAGCCACATAGCACGAACATAATCCTTTGCATGACCCCAATCTCGTTTTGCATCTAGATTTCCTAGGTATAGAACCTTTTGCTCTCCAACAGAAATGCGTGATAGACCTCTAGTAATCTTACGAGTTACAAAAGTCTCACCACGACGAGGGGATTCATGATTAAATAAGATCCCTGTACAAGCATACATTCCATATGCTTCACGATAATTTTTAGTTATCCAATAAGAATATACCTTTGCACATCCATAAGGAGATCGTGGGTAAAAGGGTGTAGTCTCAGTCTGAGGAGTCTCTTGAACCAGTCCATACATCTCAGAAGTGGATGCCTGATAGATACGACACTTCTTCTCCATGCCAAGAATGCGAACTGCCTCAAGAATACGAAGTGTTCCTAGTCCATCCACATTGCCAGTATACTCAGGCATCTCAAAAGATACCTTTACATGACTTTGTGCTGCAAGATTATAAATCTCATCAGGTTGAGTTTGCTGAATAATGTGAATAATATTTGCAGAATCTGTTAGATCCCCATAATGCAATTTTAAGTTATTATGGTTGTAAATATGATCGATTCTAGAAGTATTAATAAGAGATGCTCTCCGAACAATACCATGAACAACATAACCCTTATCTAAAAGCAACTCTGCAAGATAAGATCCATCTTGTCCAGTAATACCAGTAATTAATGCAACTTTCATTCTATTCCTCATATTAGTGATCAGTATAACCTACATTAAATGTAAATGTCAATCTCATATCCTTTCGTTCTTTATCTGGAATAACTTCATGCACTAACCAAGGTGGAAATAATATTACATCACCATTAGTCACTTCTAGTTTGTGCATATCTCTATAGAAATCTGACATTATTTCTCCAACTTCAGGAGGAGTACATATTTTCATATACTTGTGAGCATTGTGAAAAGTAGTTGGAGATGCTCCTCTGCTGTAATAGATTCCAGACCAATAAGTACTAGTAGCACCTGCACCATTAATATGTTCATGCGGTTCTTGCCCCTGATTATCATGATAAATGTTGTACCAAAAAGATTCTAAGTATATAGAATTTGAAAGTTCCAATCTAGATAAAACTTTTTTAATATCGATAAGTAAATTATCTTTTAAAGAATCCCTAGTTTTAGAATCAATAAATGGATCATCATCACCTATATTTGGAAAAGATGTATTAAGCGAAACTTCCCAACCACTGGGAATTCGTTCTTGCCTCTCAATGGTTGGGAAGTTGTAATTATTATGCTTACTAAACTTAAACTTAATAACAGGGACAGAAAATAAAGGAATCAATTCAATTGACATAAGTCATCAAGAAAGTTGTGCAATCAGTGCCTCAAGTCTTGCTTCTAGTGCTTTAATCTTAGTAATAGCATCTGTTCCTTTTTTAGCAGCAAGTGGGGGAAGACCTGATGGATCTACTTTAGCAGATGCTCCACCACCTTGGCAAGGGGTATGTGCCTTTGATTCTAGTGCTTGAAGTCTTGTTTCAACTTCTGTGTCATACTGAGACATATATGCACCACTTTCAGAAGTTGCTACTCTTTTAGTTCTTGACATTTTTTAATTTGAAGTGAACGTCATTTAATATTTAGAATAAAAAAGGAGGGAATAATTTCCCCCCCTTTTTGCAGGCTCGCCACCAATTTTGATTACGAGAAAATTAGAAACTCGGCGGGAGTTGCCTCCATCCGCACCAACGGCATTTTAGAGATGCCGTAAACTCATAAGGGGTCATATTTGACTCCACCAGTACTTTTAAAGTCTCTCCGTGACTAAAGAATTAATTAGACATTCGTTCAATATCTTCCTCAAGTTGACGCAATACACCATCTAGAGTATATGCTCCAGTTGCTTGTTTGCGACGTTCCATTTCTTCTTCAATCTTTTGGGTGATTGAAGCGTGACGACGATGTTCAGATGGATGCATCATCATCTTTTTAGTTTCACTCATGCAAAACTGAAGTTGCATCAGTTCAATGTCATCAAATTCCATTTTAATAATATAAAGAACGAGGGGGGATTCCGACCAGGGTTTTTAAAGACTCTCCATGTCTTCATCATCTTTTACATAGCACGGAACACGATCTGGATCTAACCATTTAGCATATTCAGAGTCTTCAATAGCAAGAAGCATTTGATCTCCATTATCAAACAAATAAACATCAGAGTACTTTTTAGTATACTCGTTTGCTTTTTGCATACGGAAATCGGGATTTCCATTCAATTGAATATGTCCTTTTTGAACAAACCTATAAGGAAATCGTTCATGAATAATAATAGTCTTTGTTGAAGCAACAGACTTAGGATCCAGATCGTTCATGCTACCTCAACGGACTCAAGATCATTATAGAGATTTTCCATTAGAATATCATAATCATCTAGAGGATCTCCAGAAAACACAACTCCTTCATTTTCATAATAACGCCGAACTTTTTTAAAAAGTTTAGGATTTTTTACATCTAGAAAAATTTCACCATTTGCAGCAGAACGAAGAGTTTGAACATCCTTCTTAAACTTAGCCGTGATAGTCATTGGTCTTTGTAAATTACTCAGAAAGTATACTGGAAAAGGAGTTGTTTGTCAACTCCGATGCTCCTTGTGAGGATCGAACTCACCTCAGCCGAATTATGAGTTCGGTGCATTCACCAGATTGCTAAAGGAGCAGAAAAGGATCTTTATGACCCCTGTTCATGACTATGATACCACATTAGGTATTCTTCATCATAGTCGTATTGTGCCAGTTCAGGTTCTGGTTCTTTCGTATTCTCAGAAATTTCTTCAGAAGGTTCCATATTCGTTTAAACAAGTTTTGGTCCTAACATCCATGCGACAAGGGATATTCTTTTTCCTTTAGTTACCTTAGTCACTCTATGTGGAGTTCTTGAGTCAAAGATAATGAGTGTTCCCTTCTTTTTAGGAGCAACAATTAAATTATTATGATAATCAATAAACTCAAGATCACCTCCTTCATAATCATCGGGATCACTAACTAGCATAGTTGCACTTAACTTTCTAGTTAACTTTTCATCAGTCGCTGTGCCATAATCAGAATGCCACGTATAATGATCACCTTCTTCATATTTTGTAATTTGGATAGATTCTAAAAGACTTAGATTATATTCCCATATGTACATATTTACCATATTAAAGAAATGTGCAAATACTCCAGTAATCCAACTATCATTATATATCCAACTAGTTTTAGAATTTCTCAGTTCTACAAACTTCCCACTAGATTCTGTGGTTCCAATCTTTGCTTCAGCATAGGAAACTTCATTTGATGAGATTTCTTCTATCATTAAATCTACAACTTTTTCTGGTATGATCTGTTCATAAATTATTGGGGAACGAGCAATATTATGATTACTATTCTGATTCATATCTAAAAAATTTTAAAATTCTTATGCCAATAAGGCAAGTCGGGATGACAGGATTCGAACCTGCGGCCCTCTGCTCCCAAAGCAGATGCGCTACCAAACTGCGCTACATCCCGTAGTGTGTTTATTATAATTAATTTTGACTATTCTGTCAATCCCTCTTCATCATCATATAGAGAACATGGTTCTTCAAAAAGTTCTAACATTTTATATTCTAAAACTTTTTGATTCAATTCTTTAAAATCTTCATCAGTTAAAGTATTCATTTAAAATATCTAAAACTTTATTAAGTGCTTAATAATGACTACCATATAAAGCACTCTTAAATTTATATATATTCTTTCTTTTATATCGGATTTTGATAAAACTTCTTTAGACTTTAGATATTTCCATTTTCTAAATCTTCCAATCGTTTTTTCCAAGTATCACCTATTTCAGATCCTTTCTTTGGATTAATACAGGTATTGTCTCCAAGTTTATTACAAACCAATCCTGCAAGATCATCTTCATTTCCTTTCTTTTGAGTGCCAATCCAATAGTGCTGACCATTAATCCATGTTGCCCCGCACTTTGGACATGTTTTAGTTCCTTCCATTGAAATCGCTCCAGTCTCTTGGTGGAATTCCTAATTCTTTTTCTAGTTTTCTTTTCATGAACCACATTCTCACTTTTACAATTTCATATCGAATTGATAATTCAATATATCGAACAAGTCTTAAAGTTGATTCGTATCCACCAATTGCTACTGCAGCAATAAAAACAATGAGGAGAACATATGTATAATAAAACACTATCTAACCTCAAAATCAAGTTTACGAACCTTTCTTTTTCTGCGGTTCTCTTGATATTCTAAGTCAGATTTTGATAAAGTATTGGCATTTTTAATACCTGTTTCATTTTTAGTTATTAAAACGTAACTTAAATCTTTTGCAGTAACCTTATCGTCCTTTAAAATCATTTGGTTTTGACAACCACAGCACTGAGTCTTACTAGTGCTGGTCAATTCTACGTTACAAATTTTGCATCTTACGGATATCATTTTTCATAATCTCCTTAATATTTTCACAACCAATTCATTATTTAGTAAAATAAAGTATAAAATTAATATTAAGAGCGGGTGATCGGACTCGAACCGACGACATCTAACTTGGAAGGATAGCGTTCTACCACTGAACTACACCCGCAAGGAGCCAAATAACAGACTTGAACTGTTGACCTTTGCTTTACAAAAGCACTGCTCTATCCAACTGAGCTAATCTGGCATAAAGGGTGGAAGGTACTCCCACTCGCATAAATGCGTCCACCCTACTCCCCCACCTCGATTCGAACGAGGAACCTTAGAGTTAACAGCTCTCTGCTCTGCCGTTGAGCTATAGGGGATTACAGGGGTTTAATACCCTGTTCCTTACAAAGTTTGAAGTAGAGTTTATAATACCTCTGCTTCATCTCGGCAAGGATTTTATTGTCCTCTTCAAAACCCAACTTCTTGGTATGGGCATAACACCCTTCAAGTTCTCCAATGAGTATTAAAACTTTTATTGGATTGATTGGGTCCATAATGAAAGAAGGACAACGACTCAGGAGGGACTTGAACCCCCGACCAACTGCTTAGAAGGCAGATGCTCTATCCAACTGAGCTACTGAGTCATGGGACAATCATACCAAAGACTGGTTGAATTGTCAACGGAGAGTTAGAGATTCGAACTCTAGAAGAGGTTGCCCCCTTACAGCATTTCCAGTGCTGCTCCTTAAACCACTCGGACAACTCTCCTGGACCTGTATATTATAGAATACTTAGTCGAGTCTGTCAAGGTAAAGAAGATCAATTTCATCAGAATCCAACCACTCTCGAAACTCTCTTGCAATTGCTGCGGCATCATCCATATTCAAGGTTTCGTCCATAAGACGTTCTTTTACCCATTCAATTGAATATGAAAGTGAGTTAATTACTTCTGATTCCATTACTCGTTTGCGACTTAATTATCATAACACTCAGATTATTCATTGTCAAGTATATAACCAAATCTCATCATAATCCTTGGATTTTCTCTTGTATAATGCTTATCAATAATTGGTTGATGAAAGCACTGTGCGTTATAAAAAATAGCTTCATTATAATTATACTCAATATTAAAAATATTATCTAGAATACCATTATTAGTTTTTTCATTGATATTATTATAATCTATACCAGCACAATACTCATAACATTCATCCATCATTTCTTCGGTATCTGCAACTACATTCCCATAAAAAGACCAAAAACCAGTCTTAACTGGACGTTTATTTAGATTTACAAGTCCAATAATACTTGTTGTCATTTTAATATCTGGTGGTGGATCAGTATGAGGTAGAAAACAATTATTACTTACTAAACTTTTTATATTCGCATCTATACAAATATTATTCCAATAAAAATAAAAAAACTCAACTTCAGTTCGTTTATATTGTACTTCATCTCCAATATCTAATATCTCATTCGCAATATCATTTCCAGTCCAATAAGGAATTTTTAAAGACATAATTCCTGGTTTTGCGTTTCCACAAGATTCCCACTTTGATAAAAGTGATTGGAAATCAACCATACTATCAGGATCTTGAAATATATTTTTTACATAAGTGACTTCATCGTTGTACTCAATTATTTCTGCATTTGGATTAAGTCTCGAACAATATTTGTATAAGTTATCAAGTGTTTTCATAATAATCTTTTTTAAAATATCTATTTAATATATTTGAATTATAAAAAGCAGGTTCTCCAGTATCAAGGGATTCTGTGAGTACATTGTTGAAAAATAATTGTCTCGTTTCTTCAAAGTTAGTTTTTCCTTTTGTTTTATGCAAAGAAAGAATAATTCTAGTAAAATTTTCTTTACCACATTTTTCAATATCTTCCTTTAGTTCTGGACAAGACCCATAATAGTTTTTCCAATCTGATTCCGATTTTACTTTTCGTTTTTTTCCTTTTGGAGTTCTAAACGACCAAAAATATTTTCTACCAATGTATTGTCGTTTGTTGGACTTATTGGTAATGAGATAAACAAAACCGAAGTAGTCCCCAATATCATCACTGGTAAAAGCAACTTCATTATATATCCAGGGGTTTTCATAATCAATATCTATACTCATCAATTATATCAAATACCTTGTTTAGGTATTTATGTGCTAGTCCTCTAGCTTCAGATCCATACTTATGCTCTTCCCAGTATAAATCATTTTTAAGTTTTTCCAACCTAGTTTTAATTTCTGCTACAGATATTTCGTTACGTGGCATAAAAAATGGGGAGTTCTACCTCCCCTATGTATAAAGTTTTTATATTCAGTTTTAAATTATAGTTTAAATCCAGAGAATGTATCGGACTTTACATCCTGTTTAATACCACCAACTACATAAGACTCTACTTCTGTCTCCTGTGGTGCCACTTGAAGACCTTTGGAAGAAATCCAGTGTTCGGTCCATGGTAGTGGATTAGACTTAGCAGAAATGTCATAGACAGGTTTAAGACCAATTGCCTTCATACGACGATTAGCAATCCATTCAACATATTGCTGAAGAAGTTTATCGTTCAATCCAATCATAGATCCATCTTTGAACAGATATTCTGCCCATCTCTTTTCTTCATTTACAGCATTATCGAATAATGCATAAGTCCATTCTTCTTCTTCCTTAGCAATCTCTTTCATATCTGGATCATCACCAGACTTCCACTTATTCAGGATATTTTGAGTGATTCCTAAATGTTGGTTTTCGTCTCTTGCGATGAGAGAGACAATTTTAGCACTTCCTTCCATGAGTTTGAGTTCACCAAAGGCGAAAGAACAAGCAAAACTAACGTAAAACCGAATACCTTCAAGAACATTAACATTTGCGATTGCTCTATAGAGTTTTCTTTTAACATCTTTGATTTCCCATTGAGATGTAGGTGAACTGCGGAAATCTTCTTTCCACATATTTCCAGTGCCCCATAGTTGAGCACTATTGATGAAATCATCATATGCCTGCGTAACACTCTTAGAACGTTCTAGAATACGATCATCCGTGACAATCTTATCAAACACCTCAGAGGGGTCTGAATAAACGTTTTTGATGATATATGTGTAAGAACGTGAGTGAATCATTTCCATGAAACCCCATACTTCCATACATGCTTCCAACTCAGGAAGAGAGCAGTATGGAATAAATGCCATTCCAGGTCCACGTCCCTGAACAGAATCAAGCATAATCTGATACTTCAGATTAGAAGTATAGATATGCTTCTGCTCAGGACTTAGAGTATGGTAATCACCACGATCTTTCTGAAGAGACACCTCTTCGGGTCTCCAGAAGTATCCTAATTGTTGAGTAGTTAATTTATCGAAAATAGGATATTTGTATGAATCATATCTCTGGACTCCCAGAGGTTTACCGAAGAACATCGGTTGCTTTTTAGTATCTACATTTTCCGTATTAAATACGGTCATTCCATCAATTTTATTTTCTTCTGAAAGTTTAAACTGCACAGGATTCACACTCTCCCTCCTCGGCTTGACTTAGTTCTTCTAGTAATGAATTCAACTTGGATTTATTATCATCAGTGACCTCATCGGTCTTATTATCATATGTATTTTGATAGTATGAAGTTTTCCACCCATACTTATATGTAGTTAATAGATCATTTGCCATGACTGAAACTGGAACTTCATTATCTGGATAGTTTTCTGGATTATAACTCCAATTACCAGATATGGCTTGATCAAAGAATTTTTGCATTACAGACACTACATGTATGTACCCTTTATTGTTAGGCATTTCCCACAAAAGGGTATAATTATTCTTCAAGGAAGAATACTGCGGAACAACCTGCTTAAGAGGTCCTTTCTTGGACTTCTTAATGGACAGGAAGTCACGAGGTGGTTCGATTCCGTTTGTTGCGTTTGACACAACGGAACTGCTCTCTGATGGCATTTGTGCGGACAATGTTGAGTGCCGTAGACCATGGGTGGTGATAGATGTTCTAAGACTTTCCCAATCATGAACTAACTCCTGAGTGGTGATCTCATCAACATCCGTCTTGTATGTATCAATTGGCAAAATACCATCTGCATACTTAGTACGTGAGAAATATTCACATGCACCTTTCTCTTTAGCAAGTTGATTAGATGCTTTCAATAGATAGTATTGGAAAGACTCAGAGAGTCCATGAACTGCATCCCATGCTTCTTGGGAATCGTAATTATAACCCAACTTAGCAAGATAGTGAGCAAGTCCGATAAACCCAATTCCAAGAGACCTACGTGCCTTTGTAGCAACCTCTGCGGCAATGATAGGATACTTTTGATAGTCAATAAGTTCTTCAAGACCACGGACAGAAAGATCACAAAGATTTTCAAGTTCAGAGTCAGACTTTACTTTACCAACATTAATGGCAGAGAGAATACACAAAGCAATCTCACCTTCACCATCAATGTGTTGAAGAGGATCTGTAGGAAGTGTAATCTCTTGACACAGGTTACTCATATAAACCTTGTCTTTGAATGACGAGTGCTCATTGCAGTGGTCGATGTTCATGATATAAACACGACCTGTCTCTGCTCTCTCCTTCAGGAGGTCCAAAATGAGTTCTTGAGCTCCAATAGTCTTTCTTGGAACAGATGGAGCTCGTTCATAAGCCACGTATAACTCGTCAAATCCAGGATTACCAAAAGCATCATACAGACCAGGAACGTCGTGCGGACTGAAGAGGGAGATTTCTCCGTTCTGAATGAAACGTTCATAGAAGAGTTTACTGATTTGAATAGAGTAGTCTAACTTACGAACTCGGTTATCCTCGGTTCCTTTATTATTTTTTAAAACTAGAATGTCTTCGATTTCTTGGTGCCAGATGGGGAAGTGGACAGTTGCTGATCCACCTCGGATGCCATTTTGAGTGCAACATCTGACAGTTGCTTCAAACTTTTTGAGGAAAGGGATAACACCTGTGTGCTGAACTTCTCCGCCTCTGATTTTGCTGTTGATGCCACGGATGCGACCTGCGTTGATACCGATGCCCGCCCTTTGTGCAACATATCTGCCGATAGCCATATCAGAACTAAAGATGCTATCGAGGGTGTCATCAAC
>Ga0213866_10000992_pt1 | contig 21791 bp, 18 predicted proteins | sample PICome_11_FD_160079 | JGI IMG/M metagenome (GOLD analysis project Ga0213866, IMG submission 160079) | Coastal seawater microbial communities near Pivers Island, North Carolina, United States - PICO284 | ecosystem: Environmental > Aquatic > Marine > Coastal | place: USA: North Carolina...
CACTTTCGCCTCTTCGAGCAGCGGCAGGCCAAGCTCTTTCGCGGCTTCCCCCACCGGCGAGCTGCGCGCTTCGCCCCTGCGATTGCGTCTGGCAGGCGGCTGCGTCACCACCAGCTCAGGCGCTAACCCGGCCTGCACGAGTGCGCGCAGGCTTGGATTCGCAAATTCGGGTGAGCCTAGAAACACAATCTTCATGCGCGCTTTCCGGAAATGATCGCTGAACTTTGCCTCGCGAAGCCAGCTTTTCCGCGCCAACTCTCGCAATCAATGCCCCGCAAGTTACGCTTGAGGCATGGCAGAGTACATCTACAAGTTTTCGCGCGACAACAAACCACGGCTGGTGAACAACTGGATCGTAGGGTTCACCTGCATCTTTTCGATGCTTGATCTCTACGCGCCTCAGCTTTTTGGCCAAGCCTACCCCAGCCAGTTCTTCGGCATCTACCCGCCAGCGGTGTGGAGCGGCGAGTATTGGCGCGTGCTCACGGTGATGCTCGTTCACGGCAATGCCTTCCACCTGGCGATGAACATGGTCGCGCTTTGGAGCATCGGCCGCATCGTCGAAGAAAAGTTTGGCTGGAAGACACTGATCTCGGTGTATCTCGCCTCCAACTTCTTCGGCGCAGCACTGGTGTTGCTCTTCGAATCCTACGGCCTCGTCACGATCGGCGCATCCGGTGGCGTGCTCGGACTGCTCGCATTCCTGATCGCGTGGATGGTCAGCAGAGCTGGCGGGATTAGGCCTGTCTGGAACTCGCCACTGGGACGCGCCCTGATGTTCCCCTTACTCGCAACCGCTGCAATTTCGCTGCTGCCGAGAGTAAGCCTATTCGGGCACTTAGGCGGCGTGCTTGGCGGCGCGCTGATCGGCTTCATGATCGAGCGCCGCATGAGCAAACGCTTCGAGCTGCGCGAGCAGATCGCTGCGATGGTGCTGACCGTGCTGGCGATCGCCCTCTTCATTACAGGCTTGCGCCCGGTTCACAAGCCAGAGTATGCGCTCAATCGCGCTGCCGATGCGCTTGGGATGAGGCTCACGCCGACCATCATCATTGATGACGAGGAAGTCGGATCAGGCGCAAGCCCCCTCTTCCGCAATTGGCGTGCAACGCGCGACGTTTTGCGGCAAGAGAGTGATGGCAGCGTACACGTTGATATCAGCAAAGAAGAAATGCAGCGCGCGAAGCACCTGCTTGAGTCCACCAGCCACGAGGGAATCAGTGAGCGCGGCGAGAAGGCTTGGGAAGAACTGACTGTTTTCGCCGCCCTGCTTGAGTTCATCATGCACACCGGCAAGTGGCCGGAGCAGCAGGACTTCAAAGAGCTCGAAAACTTGGAGCTGATGGAGCGCGAATCTTGGGGCAAGCAGATTGTCGATCCTGCTGCGAATGATGGCGCTGCGGACGCTCCTGCGAGCGATGCAAAACCCGCTCCTGAAATCGAACCTGACCCCGACTCGCAAGCTGACGAGTAGATCAGTCGTACCAAGCCTTGAGCTCTTCGCGCACGATCTCAATCGCGATCTGCGGGATGACTTTGCCTTCGCTATCAGTCTTTCCCCCACCGAGCTCTAGCTTGGTGATCAGCCCGCTGGTGTGATCGAGCTCCATGTTGCCGACAAGCTGAATCACCAGCGGCGTGCCCTCGCCAATCGTGCCTTGCACTTCCCATTCGATTGAAATCTTCGAGATGCCCGCTTCATGCGAGTAGAGCATCGCGCTGAGCTCGTTCTTGCTCGCGTTGACGCCGAATGCGCGCGAGATGTCGTTCAGCCCTGGGTTGCGCTTGATGTCGATTGTCCAACGCTGGCCGAGGCGAACGGCTTGAAGAGGCAGCAAGCCAACGTCAAAGCCAGTGATGAGCATGCGCTGGAGCTCATCGCTGCTGGGTGATCCCGCTAGCACTTCAGTCAACACCCGCGATTCGCTCTGCTTGATCTCAACCGTCGCACCTTCGCGCGCGTTCACTTCAACAACAGGCTCATGCCCCGGCGACTCGACGCGTACTTGCGACTGCTCATAGAAGCGCGTCACGCTCGTCGCTTGGCCAAGCGCATCGGCCAGATTCGTCTTCTGCACATAGGTCTCTTTGCTCGACTGCGTGAGCTTGCGGCCATCCGGCGTCACCTCAGTGCTGTACAGCGTGCGCGTCGTACGAACGCTGCGACCCACCACGGCGCGCGGCTTCAGCCAAATCGGATCGCCCTTCAAGGCTTCCGGCGGCGAATCGACCTTCGGCTTGTCTTCGGTGTTTTCCTTTGGCGTGGGTTGCGTTCCGCCCGTGGAGCTCGACTCGCACGCTGCCACGATCAACGTGCTGCTCAACGCAGCCGCTACCATCAGATGAACAAAAGGTGATCGCATGGCGTCTCTCTTTGCGGTGAATCGCGCTTTCAATCGGTGAGCGTGCTGGCAGATCGCAGCGCTTTGCTCAAGCGCAGACGATAAAGCGCGAATCCGCGCGTGCAAGCCAGCAGTCCAGAGAGCGACGGAAAGTCTCGCGCATCCGCAGTCGCCCTTGCAGAATGCCGCTCGCTGCAATACATCTGCGCGAACACGAAAAGACTGCGCCGACACGAGGAAGATATGAGCCCAACTGCCCCAGCCAATCATCGATCAACTCTGCTGCGAGTGCTAAGCAACACGACACTCGCTGCGGCGCTCGCGCTCTCGCTGGTCTCGGTCGCCTGCGATCAGAAGCCCGCTGATACTGATGGACCAAAACCTGAAACGAAGACTCCCTCGGATACGCCGCCAGCATCGAATCAGACCGACAAGCCCGCTGCATCTGCTCTGCCGAAAGAGGTTACCGTGCTCGAAGACGCTGCTGATATCGCGAACGCTCGCCGCTCCCTGCGGCTGATGGTGGAGAACTCGCAGAAGCTCATCACGCATAAAGTTGGCACGAAGCTCACCTACAAAAGCTACGCCGATGATGGCTCAACGCGCACGCACGAAGTCTACTTGGGCAAGCTTGAGAGCGGCGTGTGCGTGAGATTGGAGCGCATCGTCGAGTTGAACTTCGCCGAGTGGTCACTCTTCTTCAACGCATCGGACTACGAGATTGGCGGAGACCTCGATCATCTCGCCCGCTGCGATCCAGCGAGTATCAAGGCTGACCGCTTTGTGGAAGAGAGCGTTACGCTGGCTGACGGAACCAAGCTCGCGAGCGTCGGGCTTAGCGTGGAAGACACCATGCCCAGCGTCACGCTCTTGCTCAGCGATGCTGTGCCCGGCTTTTCGCTCGTCAAATACTATCAAGACGGATCGCTCAAGCAGGAGCTTGCAAGCATCGAGCAAGACGTATCGATGCCCGAGGTCCCCGCGTGGCTCACGCGCCTCGCTGAGATCAAAGCGTATGGACTCGACGCGCTGGCGAAGCTCACGAAGCCCGGCGCTTGGGTGATTCAGTCGGCCAGCGTCGGCTCGGAGGAAGCTGGAACCTGCTTCGTGGTTGTGAGCGTTGCTGATGGCGTGGCGAAGCTCAAGGCATACGCAAATGGCGCGCACACATCAATGGAGCTTGACCTTGCGACTGGACGCGCGCGCACGGGCGGGACAAGCGATGAAGCTTGGAGCACCAGCATCATCAAAAGCTCACGCATCATTCTCGCGCAGAATTTCGAAGGCGAAGCGCCACGCCTTGGCAGCGTCCGCGGCGTTGGCTACCAAGCCTATGGCAGCTCACCTCAGGGTGGCCGCTTGAAGTCACTGGCAAGCTACTACCGCTTCGGCATGCCGGAGAAGCAGGATCAGCCCAGGCCCTTCCTCTTTGGTCTCGCGCCGAGCTCATACACCGGCGATGTTCTCAGCTTCGGCGCGAGCTTAAGCGAGATGCCGAGCGCGATGCGCGAGCACTTCCAGATCAAGGCGGAGTAAGCATGACGCCAGCCGCGCCCACGCGCCCCGCTTTGCGCGGCCTCTGCGCTGTCACGCTGATCGAATCGCTCGACGCTGACGCGTTGCTTGATACGAGCGAGCGCTGCGCCAATGGCGGAGCGAGCGTGCTGGAGTTGCGGCTGGATGGGCTTCCGCTTAATGCTTTAGAAGACCTCACACCTGATGCGCTGGCCGAGCTGATTGAGGCAAGCGTCGTGCCCTGCATCGCAACTTGCCGACGCATTGAAGATGGCGGGCGCTGGCCGGGCGATGAGGCCTTGCGTGAGCGCGTGCTGCGCATGGCGCTTGAAGCTGGCGCGAGCTGGATCGACGTGGAGCTTGGCGCTTGCAACGCCTTGGCGCATGTTGAGCGAGAGCATGTGCTGCGCTCTTGGCACGGCTTTCAAAGCTGTGATGAGAACGCTCTACTCGATCAGCTCAACGCATTAGTTGCGAGCGCAGCCACTCAGCTCAAGCTCGTCTTCACCGCAGACTCATACCACAGCAACGCGCTGGCAAAGCGCGTACTCGCACGAGTTCCAAGCAAGGTTGAGCTGACCTGCTTCTGCATGGGCGATGCTGGCCTGGCCTCGCGCATCAACGCGCTCGCGTGGGGATCAGCGCTGACCTACGTCGCGGCCCCGGGGACACAAGCAGTCGCGCCGGGCATGCTCTCGCTCGACGAATATGCGAGGCTCTACGCGAATCAGTCAGCCGCAGACACTAAGCACTACGCCGTGATTGGCGGCGCTGTGCGACACAGCCTCAGCCCCTGGATTCACCGCGCTTGCTTTGATGCGCGCAATGAAAACGCGAGCTATCAGCCGATCGTTTCAGCTTCGCTCGAAGAAGTGCTCAGCGACGACACGCTCGGCTTGCAAGGCGCGAGCATCACCTGGCCCTGCAAAGCTCAAGCCGCAACGCTTGCAAGCAACTCGCAGAGCATGGCGAGCGCGAACACACTCTCTCGCGATGGCGAGGGATGGAGCGCCGCAAACACCGACGGTATCGGCTTTCTCGCGGATCTGCTCGCCTTCGTTTCGCGTCGCGAACTCGCGCGCGCCCGCGTGTTGGTGCTCGGCGCTGGCGGCAGCGCACGCGCCGTCGTTGCAGCATTGCGCGATCACGCTGGCGAGATTTGCATCGCTGGCCGCACGCTGGCGAAGGTGAAAGCGCTGGCGATGGAGCAAGGTGTCAGCGCGCATCCTAATCCCGCGAGCGACGAATTCGGATTCGACCTGATCATCAACTGCACGCCCGTCGGCATGATTGGCGGCGAAGCAGAGGACGCCGCGCCAATCGCGCTTGCAGACCTCACGCTCAACCCCGACGCGAAGCTCTACGACCTGATCTACAACCCAAGCGAAACGCCTCTCATGCGTGAAGCGCGCGCACTCGGAATGCCCGCGCGCAATGGCCTTGGCATGCTGCTTTGGCAAGCGCTTGCCCAGCAATTGATCTGGCACAAGCAGGCCCTGAGCAAGCTCGGCGAGGTCGAGCATTTCCCCCTGTTGCTGCAAGCTGCTTCCGAACAACTCATCGCGAACCCAAGCTTCCGCCCCCCACTGCGCATCGCGCTGATCGGCTACCGCTGCGCGGGCAAGACCAGCGTAGGCAAGCGCCTTGCTGCAAAGCTCGGGCTGCCTTTCTTCGACTTGGACGCCGTGATTGAAGCGCAAACGCGATGCAGCATCGGCGATCTGCTCAGCGAATCCGAGCCCAACTTCCGCAATCTCGAATCCCAAGCGCTCGAAAACCTCATCGCAACGCAAGGCCCCTGCGTGCTCGCCACTGGCGGAGGCTGCATCGAATCCCTGCGAACCCGCCAGCTTCTGCGCTCGCACTTCACGCTGATCTATTTGGAAGCGAGCGATATGAAACTCGTCGAGCGCCAGCGCGAGCATCGCACCGAGCAAGTCAGGCTCGACCCCGCGCTCTCGCTCGAAGAAGAAACCAAGCTGAGACTGGCGAGGAGACTTCCCCACTACCAGCGCCTCGCGGATATCATCACGACTTCAGATTCCGATGACCTCGATGCGATTGCGAACACGCTTGCTGAGCGACTAATCGGCCCGAGCACGCAACACGCATCTCTGAATGCGATAGCGGAGATCCTGCATGACCTATGACGGTTACATCGAGATTGCCGAGCGCCTGCCGCTCGACGCGCCGGCCTTCGTGATCGCCTTTGCCGTGGCGATTGGGATGATGGTTGGCAGCTTTGCCAACGTGCTGATCTATCGGCTGCCGCGCAATTGCCTCTCGATCGTCAAGCCTGGCAGTCACTGCCCGATCTGCGACACGCCGATCAAGTGGTACGACAACATCCCATTTTTTGCGTGGGCGATTTGGCTTGGCCGCAAGTGCCGCAAGTGCAAGACGCCGATCCCCTGGATGTATCCGGCAGTTGAATTGCTTGTGGGGGTGATGTTCGGCGCCTTCGCCTACACGATTCTGTGTACGCCGGAGAGCGTTTGGTTTCAGGGGCAGTACTGGCTCGTCGATCAATTCGTTCCACCGGATCAAGTCCTTCTCGCTCCACGCGAGGGCGACACCATGCTGCTCCGTTACGTCGATGAGCTGTCGTTGAGCTGGCGTCACTATTTGCTGTGGGCGCTCTGGTCTGCCGCTGGCGTGACGCTGCTCGTCGCCAGTTGGATTGACGCCCAGATGAAGATCATCCCGGACTCCATCTCGATGGGTGGGACAATCGTTGTGCTCTTGCTCGCGCCCCTCGTGCCGCATCTGCATTCATGGGGCGTGCCGGCCGCACTGGTGGCCGACCCGCTCTTCTATTCGACTGACCTTGAGCCCTGGCTGCGCGCATGGCTGACGACTGGAACGCTGATGTTCGGCGCTGCGGCTTTCCTCTACAGCTTGGGCATCTTCGGCTCGCTGATCGCGCGCAAAGAGGCGCAAGCCGCAGGTGGCGCGATGGGCTTTGGCGACGTCAAGCTGATCATGCTCTTGGCGGGATTGTTGGGCTGGCCCAAGCTGGTGTTGGCTTTCGTGATCGCGGTGTTTGCGGGCGCTGTGCTAGGTGCACCACGCTTGTACAAAAAGCTCAAGGGTGACGAGAACGTGCGCACGGACATTCCATTCGGGCCATTTCTGGCCTTTGGAACGCTCGCAGCGATGCTCTTCAGCAATCACCTTTTCGCACTGGTACTGTGGTACGTGGAGATGGCAACTGGCGCTGCTGGCTAGTCGCCGATTGACCTGAGCGCGCTCCCATGCTTGGATGCCCGCGAATCGCTCGCAAGCAGGCGTGGCGGAATTGGCAGACGCGCTGGATTTAGGTTCCAGTTCCTTAGGGAGTGAGAGTTCAAGTCTCTCCGCCTGCACCATTGATAGCGCCTCGCATCGCAATGATGCGAGGCGCTTTGCATTTCCCCGCAGTGGCATTGGCATTCGAATGCGATTGATGCTTTCTGCTTTAGGGAGAGAGGGTCGCGAAGTTGGCGAAGGACCGAAGGGCACGAAGCGCTCCGCGAGCTTCGGTGCTGATCCGCAGTGGCACCGACACTCCTGTCGGTGATCGCATTCAGATGCGATTGATCTTGGCGTGGTTAGCAACATTGCTCTATTTCAGAGAAGAGGGGTTCGCGCAGAGGCGCAGGGACGCAGTGCCTCGCGGATTTCGGGCTATCAGATCGAGCCCTTCCGATCACTGGCATCCGAGAGCTTGCTTCTTCGATTTGTTTGAAAGAGCATGCATTGGCAACTCGCTTCGCCCTCGCGCTGAATCAATCGAGTAGGTCTCTCGCGCTCTCTGCGTCTTCCCTCCGCGAGCTCTGCGAGAAATCCTGAATCGCGAAGGGCTGAGCTTCTGCTACGCCAAGAAATCTCGCAGAGATCGCTGAGCTAGGACGCAGAGAGCGCGAGAGAACTGATGTAGCGATTGATCGCCGTGGCCGGCTCTATCGAAGCGGATGGACTTCTTCATCTCTAGAACTCGAAGAACAACTTGGCTCGTCGCCCTGTTCGACAAGCTGAAACTCGCCAAAGCGCGCTGACTGATCCGCCAGGCGCTGCGTCCCTGCGCCTCTGCGCGAACATCTCTTCTCCGAAATCGAGCAATGCTGCAAACCAAGCACTTCGATCAGCGAATCAGAATCGCCTGCGAGCCTTCCTGAGCACTGCGAAAACTCAAACCCAAGATCAATCGCATCGGAATGCGATCACCGGCAGGAGTGCCGGCTCCACTGCGGGACAGCTTATCCTCGCGCTTTAGTCGCATCAGAATGCGACTCACAGACAGGAGTGTCTGTGCCACTGCGAGAGAGCGCAGCAGCTCGCGGAGCGCTTCGCAGGCTTCGGGCCTTCGCCAACTTCGCGAACTTCTCTCCCAAACCCGCCAAGAGCCTCAGCGTCACTCGGCGCTATCGCTGCGCGAGCTGGTGCGCCCAAGCAGCACCGACTCGTGCGCTTGGCTGTGCAGGTGGTGCTGGATGGCGGCGAAGTGCGCGTCGTCGCCGCTCGGGCCGAGGGGACGATCGCCGAGTTCGTCGAGCACATCCGCATGGCCGTAGCAGAGAATCTCATCGCCGGCCTCAATCACCAGCTCGGCTTGGGGCGCGCCGATGTACTCGTTTTCGCGATGGACGCCTAGCACCAGCACGCCGCTTTGCGGCAAGCGCAACTCGCGCAGCGTCGCTCCCTGCGCGAGCCACGTGTCAGGCTTGATGCGCAGACGGCCGATGCGGTAGCCGCGATCGACTTCGAGCAGCGATTGGTAATCCGCCACTTCAATCTTCGTGAAGCGCTTAAGCATCATGCTGATGATTCTGTGCAAGCCGCGGTCGACAATCTTCGCACGCGATAGGCCGATCATGCCGAAGAACGCGCCAACGGTGATCGCCAGCCAAAGCAAGCCTTGCGATTCGTTCGTACTCGACATCACCGAAAGCATCATCGTGGTGAGCGTTGCAGGCACGCCGATACTGCCGAGTGTCATCAGCCACGACACGATTTTGCGGCGAACCGGGTGACTTACAACGAACTCTGATTCGCTGGTCGTGTAGCCGGTTGAGCTGAAGGCAGAGCGCGCTTGGAACTTCGCCACATCGGGCGAGATCCCCGTGAACTCCAGCATGATCGCACCGGTTCGAATGATCAGCATGGTGAGCAGAAGCACCAGCAAGAGCGAACCGAAACCGACCATGCGAAGCTCTCCCTACATCGCTTTAAAAGATGCCCAGATTGGCGGGGCCAGACCAGCGCAGCTCAAACGAGAAGCCGTAGATGATGCGGTCCAGATAATTGTCGTCGCCCCAAGGCAGGAAGTAGTCCATGAAGAGGGTGAAGGAAATCGGCGTTTCCTGCGTGCGCAAGTCCCAGCCGAATTCGCCGTGGAAGTTGCTGCCAACGAAGCTCGACGTATCGCGGTGATAGTGACTCTGCCCGATGAAGCTCGCAGAGACCATGCCGTTGTTCGGCAGGTACCAATCAACTTCTGCTGACTTGTAGGCCGCGATGCCGACCGTTGCTTGCCCGCGCACGCCGCCCTCGTCGAGCCAGTAATTGGCTTCCAAGCTCAAGAAGGTGTTCGCGCCGGAAGTTTGGATCTTGTCGTTGAAGAAGGTGCTGAGCAGGTGCAGCTCGTTCTGCTTGTCGGCGAATTCAATCGGCTCGCTGCCGAAGCCTTGGCCTTGGAAGCCAAGCACATCGTGAGAGTTCGAAAAGTCGTAGTGCGTGAAGGCGATCGAGTTGATCGACTGCCAGAAGTCGAAGTTGTAAGAGATGCGATAGTCCGTCTCGAAGGGATTGGTTGAGCCTTCTGGCGCTTCCGTATCTACCAGCGAGAAAATGCTGAGCTCGACGCCGTACACGCCGAAGTAGGCTTGCAGCCCGAGCGCAGGCTTGTCGGCGACGAGAAAGTCGCGCCACATGTATTCGCTGTAGCCATCAATGCCCGCCCCAGCGCGCATCAGCTCGGAATCGTAGGCGCCATCAGTATCGATCTGGTTGCCTTCCGTGCCGTTGTAGAAGCGGTCGGGTGCGACACCTCGCGCAACATCTTCTCGATCTGCGATATCGACGAACATCCGCCGACGCGGGAAGTAGCTGTTTGGCTCCGCTGCGATGCCGGCTGCAAAGGCCAGCAGGAGGATGGAAAGCACGAAGGTGTTTCGCATGGTTGCTCTTTTCTCGGGGCAGGTGAGGGGCACATGGCCCGCGCTTCGGCTCAAGCCTCATGCGTGGTATCGGGCGGCACTATCGCGCTCTGATTGGATCAGGTCAAGCGCAGGGAAACGATGCTGCCAGCAGGCAAGCTCTTCTCGCCGGGATCGAGCGTGAGAATTGCGTCGGCTGCTGCCAGCGTTGAGACTTGAGCGCTGCCTTTGAAGCAGCTCTCAAGCTCGCCTTGAGCATTGAAACGCATGGGGATGGCGAAAGTTTTGAGTCGATCAGGTTTCACGTCTTCCGCGAGCTTCGCGACGACGCGATCCTTCGCCTGCTCCAGCGGCGCTCCGGCCAACCTGCGAGCCAGCGGGATCAGCACAGAGTATGCGACGATCAGCGCGCTGGTCGGAAAGCCGGGCAATCCGATCACGCTGGTTGATCCGATCATGCCAGCCAGCAGGGGCTTGCCAGGCTTAAGATTCAAACCGTGCACGAGCGTCTGGCCGACAGCGTCGAGCGCTGGACGACCGAAGTCGCGATCACCAACGCTGGTGCCGCCCGTGAACACGATCAGATCAAACTTGCCAGCGAGTTTTTGCAAGGTGGCGCTCAGCTTGGAGAGCGTATCGGGAACCGTCCGTTGCGGCTGCGCATCAATCCCCTGCGCGCGCAAGAGCGCAACCAAACCCGCGGTGTTGCCGTCGTACACATCGCCGGGGCCAAGCTCCTGGCCGGGCTTCTTGACTTCATCGCCGGTGGTGAAAACCGCAGCGCGAGGTTTGCGGAAGACCTGCAAGGATGCGATGCCAAGGCTGCCGATTCCGGTTAGGCTTGCGGGCGAAAGCAGGTCGCCCGAATTCTTGATGCGCTGGCCTTGGCGGTAGTCGCTACCTGCGCGGGCGATCCACTGGTGCTTCGCGACACTCTGCGTGATCTTGATGCGATCAGCGCTACCTGCTTCAGCATCTTCGAACATCACCACGGCATCAGCGCCGGCTGGAATCACCGCGCCTGTCGCAATGCGCACGCAGGTGCCGGGCTTGAGTTTCGAAGTGAAGGGATGGCCTGCGGTTGCCTCGCCGATCTGCTCTAGCTCCGCATTTGCTTGCGCGCAGTCGGCAGATCGCAGTGCGTAGCCGTCGCGCTCTGAGCGATCAACCGGCGGCAGCTTGAGCGAGGAATTCACATCCATCGCCAGCACGCGGCCCGCGCATTCGTGGAGCGGAAGCTCTTCGTATTCGGTGATTGGCGATGCTGATTTGAGGATGATCTTGAGCGCTGGAGCGAGGTCTTTGAGCTTCCAACTGACGCGCTTTGGCTTGGGCATAGTCGATGTTCCGGGCAGGTGGCATATCAGGGCTGCGCGCATTGTAGCTCGCGCGGTGAGCTATGGGCTCTCGAAAGGGCTAGCGCTTGTCTACGCGCACATTCGTGCGAGCGGATTTTAACACGGAGCATGAGGAGGGAAGACGGAGAGGACGGAGAGCAGCGCAAAGCTCGCCCCCTCACTTGCCAATCATCGGCGTGCGCTGCGATTCCCCTTCAGATGGAAGAGGGCTCGCAGGCGAGTGATTTGTATTCATCCGGCATGTTGATCTTTCAACGCCGCGCATTCGACCAACTTCGCTCCCGCGATCAATCACGGCCGCTCGCCTGCGAGCAATCTCCTACTCAACCATGTACCCAAGGTCTTGCCAGCAGCTAGCGAGGCGCGAATGAAGCTTTGCGCTGCTCTCCGTGTCCTCCGTCCTACCTCCTCATGCTCCGTGTTAAAATCCACTCGCACGAATGTGCGCGTCGAAAGCTTAGCCCTAAACTAGCCCTAAAAGGAAAGAACCGGCCCGAAAGCCGGCTCCACCTCACCAATCTCGTCGCGCCTACTTCAGCTCTGGGAAGGGATGGCCCTGATCCCAGTCGCCGAAGAAGCCGACGGCGTTCTTTTGCTCGTTGAGGAAGCCGCGCAGATCGGGCACCGGCCAGAACTCGCTCTCCTTAATGAAGGTCACGCCCATCTTGCGCCAGTCGTTGAAGAACTTGCCAACGCCGTTGTCCATCGCCAGCACATCTTTCACGCCGGGCTTAGATGGAATCGCAATCGGCGCAGCGAAGACGGCAGCCACAATCAGCAAGAAGATGAACATATAGAAGCGGCGCTTCCACTTGCCCTTCTTGCGAGGCTTCTCGTCTTCCTCCTGCAAGTCCTCGTCGTGATCATGCTTATCGCCAAGCGTGCTCTTGGGTTTGTCGAAAGCGACCGCAGACTTGCCTTGCAGATTCGGCTTATTGATCGACGCGGCCCCGCCAAGCTTTGCACCCGGCAGCTTGGGTTTCGCAGAGCGCATCACCACCTTGACGCCCAAGGCCTGATCGACCTGCGTTAGCTGGTCAGCGCTCAGCAGGTTCGCTTGCATCAGAATCTGACGCACACTGACCTTCGTACCGCGCTCACCCAGTTCACGCTGACGAGCAACTACAGCCTTCGCCTTCTCAGCGGTCAAAAGTCCAAGTTGCACAGCTTTTTTCGCGTAATCTTCGTTGAGCATCATGATTCGGCCCCGATCTTGTTGTGTGCGGCTCTTCCGGCTCGAATTCCGCTACTTATTGGTATGTCAGCACACCGCCGAGTATACACATCGGCAGTCTGATCGTGAGGAATTTGGCAAAATGCCTTGAATTCCGAGTCCCATCTTTGCGCCGATCGTTCGCAAATTCGCGCAAATTCAGAGGCAGTGCTTCCCCTTGCGCTAGCTTCCATTACGATACGTTCGATTTCACAGCATATGCCGTGTAGCGAGCGCTCTGAGCGCATTGGTGGAGGCACTGAGCGATGACATCCAGCAACTGGATCATCTGGAGCATGATTGCCGGGCTTGTCCTGATCTTGGCGGCTGGGCTTTTCGCCTTCATGGACGACAACGCTGGCGTCGCTGGTGGGCTTGCGCTCGGCGCGTGCATCCCCTTCACGGTCGCGCTGGTCCAAATGTGGACTGGCATCTATCGCATGCGAACGCTGCGCGATGAGGTTCGCCAGCTCGCGCGCGAAGGCATCAACTTCCACCATCGCATCCGTGCCGAAGGTGAGCTAGCCCTGATGGCCGAGCCGCTCAACGCGCTGATTCAGCAAGTCGCTACGACCGTCGATACGCTCTCTAACGTCGCCGATCAGGTAGCGAAGGCCTCTTCGCACCTCGCTGGATCAAGCCAGGACATCTCAACTTCCGCTGAGCGCCAGGCAGCGCAGGCTGTCGAAGTCGCCACAGCGATGGACGAGATGAGTGCTACCGTGCAGGAAGTTGCGCGCAACGCCACCGAGGTCGCAGATCAAGCGAAGCTCGGCACCGAACTCGCCGAGAATGGAGCTAGCGTGGTGCGGCAGACGATCGAATCGATGGAGACGATCGCCAACTCCGTACGCAAGAGCGCCGCAACTGTTGAAGAGCTTGGCCGCAGAAGCGCTGAGATCGGCCAGATTATCGGCGTGATCTCCGACATCGCGGATCAAACGAATCTGCTCTCGCTCAACGCTGCGATTGAAGCGGCGCGGGCTGGCGAGCACGGTCGAGGCTTTGCCGTCGTCGCGGACGAAGTGCGCAAGCTGGCCGAGAAGACCAGCTTCGCCACGAAAGAAGTGCGCGACACGATCGGCGCGACGCAATCTGAAACGAAGGAAGCCGTCGAGTCGATGCGCAGCGGCAACAAAGACGTCGAAGTCGGCGTCGAGCTGGCAAGCAGAGCCGAGCACAGCCTCGCGGACATCGTCTCCAGCTACATGACCGTGAACGACATGGTGCATCAGATCGCTACCGCTGCTGAAGAGCAAAGCGCTACGAGCAGCGAGATCGCCGACCACATCGAGTCCATCGCTTCGCTCTCCCGCGAAGTGAAGGGCGGGATCGGCGCAATCGCGCAGGCAGCCAGCGAACTCGCGGTGCTCTCGCAGCGCATGCGCGAACAAGTCGGCGAGATGACCCTGCATCGCGATCGTGATTCCCGCGGCGGCATCACCAGCACGTGGTAAGTCCACTTCCCCAATCCATTGAAGGCCTGGGATCACATGACGCAACCAACGCCATTTGTTGAGCGCTTAGCTCCAGCCAAGATCAACTGGTTCCTGGAAATCCTGCGCAAGCGCGATGATGGCTTTCACGATCTCACCACGGTCATGCAAACGATCGACTGGTGCGACACCCTGCGCTTCTATCCTGCCCCAGCGGGGGCTATCTCACTCACCACGAATGTTGAAGGGCTGGAGGTCGACGACTCCAATCTGGTCGTTCGCGCCGCCAAGTCGCTGCGTGAATTCGTCGGCAAGCCTGAGCTTTCAGCACGCATCGAACTCGACAAAGACATCCCCTGGGGAGGCGGACTCGGAGGCGGATCCAGCGATGCCGCAGCCACGCTGAGCGCCCTGACCGAGTTTTGGGAATTATCTGTACCTTTGCCCGATTTGATGGTTCTCGCTTCGGAACTGGGCAGCGACGTTTCCTTTTTCCTGAGCGCTCCCCTCGCGAAGTGCGAAGGACGGGGGGAATTGGTAGCGCCTCTGGAGGGAGCTTCGACGTATTGGCTAGTCATGCTTTGGCCGGGAATGGCCGTTTCGACTCCAGCAATCTATCAAAGTGGCAAAATTGACTTGACCGGACCAAGACATAACCGTTATCTTATTGACACTGAATACGACTCTGAAGACCAGCGAAGTACCCCATTCTACCTCTTCAACCGCTTGCAGGCTCCCTGCTTCGAGTGTTTCGATGCGGTTCGGAAGTGCTTTTGCACGTTGACAACTCTCGCTTCTGGGCGCCCAGTGCTGCTAAGCGGCTCCGGCTCCAGTATGTTTGTCATCTGCCAAGACGAAGCTGATGGAAGGGCTATGAGAGCGCAACTGGAATCACAGTTCCCGCCGCCAGCACGAGTTCGGCTTTGCCGCACGCTGGATCGAGCGACCACAACAACTTGGCGGTCACAATGAGCGAAATACTGGTCACGGACGTCCGCGTAAAACTCAGCCCACCGGGAATAGAGAAGCTCGTCGGCTACTGCGCCATGACCTTGAATAGTGCAATTGTTGTCAAAGACATCAAAGTGATTGAGGGCGACTCGGGGCTCTTTGTCGCTATGCCTTCGCGTAAAATCACGCGCCATTGTCCGCATTGCCGCACCACCAACCCAGTGCGGGCCAACTACTGCAACGAGTGCGGCCAGTCTCTCCGCGCCGCCAATATCGAGAAAGACCGCCGCGGCCGCGAGCGCCTGCACTTTGACGTGGTTCACCCGATCAACGCTGAAGTCCGCGCCTACGTCCACGATTCGATCATCCAAGAAGTCGAGCGCGCGCGATCCGGCCAGAGTTCATCTTCTGAGGACAGCGACAGCTTTGCCGACGACGGCGAGTAGCCGCCTCACTGCAGCGACACCGACACCCTTGCTGGTGATCGCATTCCGATGCGATTGCTCTTGGAGTGTCCGGCAGCGCTAGCTCGTACAAGATAAGAGGTGGTTCGCGCAGAGGCGCAGCGCCTGGCGGATGACTTGCCGCGCCTTGGCAAGTTCCAGCTAGTCGATGAGAGCAACGAGCCTCTTGCTTCTTCAAATTCTGAAGATCAAGAACATCTAACTGCATCGATAGACCAAGCCCCAGCCAGCAACCGCCACATCTGTTCTCTCGCGCTCTCCGCGTCCTAGCTCAGCGATCTCTGCGAGATTTCTTGGCCTCGCAAAAGCTCAGCCCTTCGCGATTCAGGAAGTCTCGCAGAGCTCGCTGAGGGATGACGCAGAGAGCGCGAGAGACCTACTCGATTGATTCAGCGCGAGGGCGAAGCGAAATGCCACGGCTTGCTCTGTCAATCAAATCAAAGATGCGAGTAGTCGGATGCCGGTGATTGGAACGGCTCGAACGAACTGGGTGAAATCCGTGCGTCCCTGCGTCCCTGCGCCTCTGCGCGAACCACTCTTCTCTGAAATCGAGCGACGTTGCAGAACACGCCAAGATCAATCGCATCGGAATGCGATCACCGACAAGAGTGTCGGTGCCACTGCGGGGGAGCGCTGCCGCTCGCGGAGCGCTTCGCGAGCTTCGGTCCTTCGCCAGCTTCGCGACCCTCTCTCCAGAGCCAAGATCAATCGCATCGGAATGCGAGCACCGGCAGGAATGCCGGTTCCACTGCAAATGCAAAAGAACCGGCACGAATGCCGGTTCAATGCAGGGTTCCGATGCTTGCCGAGGCAGCTACGCCGCTTGGATGCGCACGTCGCGGATGCACGGCTCGTCGAGCGCAAGGATCTTGCCTTCATGCACCAGACGGGCGGCGATCTCGCAGATCTCCGGGTTAAACTGGTCGCCAGCGCAACGCAGAAGCTCCTTGATCGCGCCATTCGCGGTCAGGTTATCGCGGTAGCTGCGATGACTCGTCATCGCATCAAAGGCGTCCGCAACCGAAACGATGCGCGCAGTCATCGGGATATCGTCCGTGCGCAAGCCGTCGGGATAGCCGAAGCCGTTCCACTTTTCGTGGTGCCAACGCACAGCAGCCACGACATCGGGAATGTTCTGGATGTGGCCAAGAATGTCCGCGCCCCTTGAGGGGTGAGAGCGAATGATCTCGAACTCCGCATCGGTCAGCGCTGCTGGCTTCGTCAGGATGTGCTCGGGCACGCCGATCTTGCCAACATCGTGGAGCAGAGCACCGAGACGCACCGCTGTCAGCGTCGATTCGTCGAGATCCATTTCGCCAGCAATCGCCGTCGCGAAACCCGCGACGCGCTCGCTGTGGCCGAAAGTGTAGGCGTCCTTCGCCTCAATCGCCGTAACCAGCGCACGAACGCAGGAGTAAAAGAGGCTTTCCATATCCTCGTAGACGCGGCTGCGTTCAATCGCCAATCCCGCCTGACGGCCGATGGCCGCGAGCAGCTCAAGCTCGTGCTCATGAAACTCGCGAATCGCGCTCAAGTGATCGACGTAGATCGCGCCAATCTGTTGCGCCGCCGATCGAACCGGCACGCACATCGCGCTGCGGATGCCTTGCGACTGAACAGAATCAGAAGCGGAGAAGCGCGGATCGAGTTGCACGTCTTCGCAGATCAGCGCAAGCGAATCAGTGATCGCACGCATCACGACTTCGTTCGATGGCCCGCTGCCAATCGCTTGGCCGATCTCGCCTGCGTCGCCTCTGCCACGCACGCAGCCGATGTCGATCCCGCCTCGCTTCTCGTTCCAGAGCAGCAAGTAGGCGCGCTCGGGGGAGAGCACATCCATCACCACGTCCATCACGGTATTGATGATGAGATCGAGGTTTTCCTCGCTCATCACCAGGCTGGAAACGCGATAGATGGTGTTGAGTGCGCTGCGCAAACGAACGACGGTTTCCGCATTGGGCACTGAGCGCGCAATGCTTGAGCCAATGTCAGGGATGTCCTCAAAGCGGCGCGAGATCAGAATGCGACTTGAGCTCGACTTGCGTTCGTCCGCGTCACCTTTGCTCTCGCCCGTGCCAGTCTGGCGCGCTCGCGAGTTCCCCATGCTGAAGACTGTGCCCTCGCGGGGCGTATCCAGAATCACGGGCTGCGCTTCGTCCATCGCTTCGACCGCGCCGGTCAGTCTGCTCAGGCCAGCGCCGATTGCTTCGAAATCGCGGCGATAGCGGCGGCGATCAGCGGGCGGGCTGTCTTCATTGATCGGCTCGACAGTCGCGCTCTCATCCTTGAGGCTCACGGTAAAGCGCAATCCGCCAGCGCTGATTTCGTCGCCGCAAAAGAGTTGGCGAGATGCGACAGGCAGGCCGTTTATCAGCGTGCCTTCGCCGCTGCCGAGGTCTGTCAGGACGATGTTGCGCCCTCGCTGCTGAATCTGAAAGTGCTCGGGAGCAAGCGCGAAGCCAGGCGCGTCGATGCAGACTTCACAGCGCTCATCGCTGCCGATTCGCACATGTGTCCAGCCGGTGAGTGGCACGTCGCCGCCCGCCTGGCTTCCGTTCGCAATCGTTAGGTCAGCCTTCATGCTTAGCCTTCTGGTGTGCTAGAGATTCCGACGCGCAGTCGCTAGAGAAACTTGACGAGTTCGAGTTCGTTCTCGAAGCCGCGGCGGTAGCGGTAGGCAACCTCATCCATCGACTGCCTGAGCAGATCGAGCGAGAGGTCGCGGGATCGTGCGGTGACTCGCTTGAGCGAGCCGCGCGCGCCTTCGTCCTTGAGTTCGACGCCTTCCGAATCGTCTCGCAAGAGCAGACGCATGCGGGTCGGGTTGATATCGACTTCAAGCGAGATATGCCCGCGCCGACCTTGCTCGTGTCCACCGACAAGCGCACTAATGATCGCGCCGTCGAGTGCGCCGGTGAGGTCGCGCTGGACGCCGGGCTCGAGCTCGGCTTGCGTCATGCAGCGACCAAGGAAGTCGCGCATCGGCAAGAGCGAGCGCGCTCCGATGGGTAGATCGATCTCTTTTTTCAGTTCAACAGGCATGCAACCTCCGCCGGCATTTCAGTCAGGCATTCTCCTGAATCGAACGCTGGGGAAGATCGCTTGAGGGAAAGAAGCGCCAAAATGATATGGAAGGCTGGCTGGATTCGGCAGCACTCAGATAGGGCTGTGGGGCGAGTCAAATTGATCGTCTGGTTCGCCCCAAACGATCAGCTACTGGCTTGCTTCCAAAGCTCGACCGGATCGAGCCCGCGAGCTTCGATCAGCGCGTCGCAGACTTCGCGTACGGCGCCGCGCCCGCCGGGAGCATCCGTGCGGTACTTGGCGAGTGCGATCACCTCTTTGCGCGCGGTGTTGACAGCGATCGGCAAGCCGACCTGCGTGAGCGCCTCGCAATCATTGATGTCATCGGAGATGTAGGCGGTTTCTTCGGGACTGACGCCGACTTTCTCGCAAAGCTCAGGCAGGAAGCTGCCCTTGTCGAACACGCCTGGATAGTAGTGCTTGACGCGCAGGCGACCGACGCGCGAGCGGATAATCGGGTTGTCGCTGGTGGTCATCACGGCGACCTGCACGCCAGCTTCCTGCACGAGGATCAAGCCGAGCCCATCGACAATCGAGAAGCGCATGGAGCACACGCCGTTTTCATCGAAAAGCGATGTGCCATCCGTGAGCACGCCATCGACGTCGCAGATGAGGAGTTTGATCTTCGCGAAATCAGCCTTGCTCGTCTGTTCTTCCGTCATCTTCAGGCTCCTGCGCGGGTGCGTCGTTGGGCTCGGGGGCGTCGTTGGATGGTTGTTCGACGCCAGTATGCGCTTCAGGAGCAGGTTCGTCGCGCATCTCAGCAAGAATTTCCTCAAGCAGCTCGCGCATGCGATCGCGCACGTAGGCATCGATGCGCCTGCGTAGTTCGCGCGGAAGCTGCGGCACAGGCCGAGTTGCGCGCTCCGCTTCGCTCAACTCGCGGGCTGGCGTTGGCGCGAGCGGCCCTTCATGCGCAACCACCGGCGAATGCGGCGCGAGATTCACGTGACCACTCGCGAGGTTCTCGTTTCGTGCGGCTGGCGCAGCGGGCGCTTCTGCTTGAGGCTCAACTGAATCGACTGCATCACCAGCATCATCGAGCAGAGGCGTGGCCGCTGCCGGAGCCGAGGGTTGCGTCGGCGGAGTTGGACTCGGATCAGCATCCGAATCGGGCGCGGCGGGCGGCGTTTGATCGTCATCGCCAGCGTCTTGATCAGGATCAGATGCAGCATCTGATTCGCCATCTGACTCGGCGTCCGCGCTACTAGTGGAAGGCTCTGGCAATGCCGGGGAGTCTTCGGCCTTCTTCGCTTCGTCGTCGTGCTGATCGGCGAGGCGTTGGAACTCATCGCCGCCTTCGCGGACGTTGTCGCTGAATTCGCGAGCGAGTTTGCTGATCGACTTGGCGAAGCTCTCAGCGCCTTTTTCGCCGAGCAGACCCTCGCCGCCACTTTGGAGCGCCTCGCCTAGGCCTTCGCGCCAACCTTCGGCGACGCTCTTGGGCTCACGCGCTGCGATCTTGTCCGCTCGCTTCTTCCAGATGATGCCGAGCCACATGCCACCTTCGACGAGCAGGTAGATCGGCGTGGCGACGACCGTCATCGTCACTGGATCAGCCGTCGGCGTCAGGATCGCACCGAGAAAGGCGGAAAGGAAAATCAGCATGCGGCGGCGCTTGCGGATCGTGTCGGGATGCAGCACGCCGAAGCGAATCAGCGGCGCGACGATCAGCGGGATCTGAAAGGTAATCCCGTTCACCATCAGCATCGAAAAGACGAAGCTGAAGAAGCTGCGGATGGAGAGCTGCTGCGATCCAATCGTCTCGCTACCGAAGTTGAGCAAGAAGTCGAGCGAGAATGGCAGCACCACGAAGTAGGCGAATGCCACGCCGACTAGATAAAGAAGTATCGCGCCCGGCACGGCGACACGAGCAAAGCGCTTTTCATGGTCGTAAAGACCGGGCGAGATGAAGCGCCACAGATGCCAGATCACCCAGGGCATGCTGATGAAGATCGCAGCTTGAATCGAGATAGAAACCGAGACTGAAAAGCTGTCGAAGACATCGAGGCGCGTCAGCATTTTGCGCTGCGCTTCCGTCAGCAGCGGATCGGAGAAGAGGGGCGACACGTGGTCGAGCGCGAAGGGCCAGATCGTTGCCATCAGCAGAATGGGAAGCGAGATCGCCCAGATCAGCGAGCTTCGCAGCGCATCCAAGTGATCGCCGACGGCTTCACTTCCCTCGTCTAGTTCAGGTGCTTTTGAATCGGTGGACATAATCAATCTCTCGCGCTCAGGCCTTCGGGCTCAGAATCCGCGCTTATCGTGTTCCGATTTGAGCGGAATGTAAAGGAGCTCGTTGCACTTCAACGCTGCGCGAGAAGCGACGACTGGCGAAACTCGCGTGAAACTTACATTGAGCGCGGGCCGGGTTGCCTACTCGTGCTCGCCATCGGCAAGCGGAGCGAGGAAGTCAAAGGCTCGCGTCGCCACTTCGACGGCGTTTCGCGAGGCGTCCGAGAGCTCGACGCAAGCTGGCCCTTTGTAGTTGATGCGTTTGAGCGCTTCAAAGACCGGCGGGAAATCGACTTCGCCTGCGCCGAAGAAAAGGTGCTGGTGAACGCCCTCCTTCATGTCATCAAGCTGCACGTTCAAAAGCACGCTCTTGTAGCGCTCGATGAACACGTGGGGTGGCTCTTGCTCCACGCACTGCAAATGCCCGATGTCGAGGGTGAGCCCGAGCGGGCGCTTGCAGTCGACGCAGAGCTCCTCGTAATCCTGCATCGTTTCAATGAAGAAGCCGGGCTCCGGTTCAATCGCTAGCTTCACTTTGAGCGCATCGGCCTCCTGCAAAATCTCGCGTACGTGATGCGCAAGGCGATGCATCATCTCTTTGCGAGTCAGCGTGTTGTCGTTGGGCAGCGCGCCGCTCCAATAGGAAACGCACTCGGCTTGCAGCAGCTTCGCGACGTGCATCGAGCGCACGAGATACTCTCGGCGTTTCGCGGGATCCGCATCGAGCAGCGTCGGCCGATGTTTGCGGCGAGGGTCGAGAATGAAGCGCGCGCCAGTCTCAATCACGCAGGTCATACCGTGCTCGCGCAAGCGCTCGCCCAGCGCGATGTACTCAGCGTCGCGCGTTTGAAATGGATCGAGGTGGTGAACATCGAGCGTGAGCGCGAGGCAGGTGTAGCCGATCTCAGCGAGGATATCGACGACGTCGTCAACGCGATGAAATCCGAATCCGTTGGTGTTGTAACCGAGTTGCATGGCTCTCCTCACGCGTTGCAAACCTGCGCGATTGTTCCTCGGAAGTGCTGGGTGCGACAAGTGCCGAAATTGCGAAAGCGT
>Ga0213866_10000993_pt1 | contig 21786 bp, 21 predicted proteins | sample PICome_11_FD_160079 | JGI IMG/M metagenome (GOLD analysis project Ga0213866, IMG submission 160079) | Coastal seawater microbial communities near Pivers Island, North Carolina, United States - PICO284 | ecosystem: Environmental > Aquatic > Marine > Coastal | place: USA: North Carolina...
CAGAGAATGCTGTGGAATCTTGTCCTGCAAGAACTTGATTTTGGGATTCTGCAAAGTCAAAGCTTAGCACGCCGTCATTATCGTCGTCACATTCAAATAAATCTTCAACAGTATTGGCTGTAGGAGTAGTATAGATATTAATGGTAAATTCTGTAGTACTGTAACATTCTACTTTTAAGCTGTTTTCAATACGAACAAAGACTTGGTAAGAAAATGGAGCACCGTTATTATAATAAGGTGACACAATAGCATTAGTATTAGTATCAGCATCTTCCTGCGATAGGTGATAGGTGATATCAAATAGGTCAGCATCTTGTCCATTTAGAACTTCATTATTAAAATCAGTTAAAATGACTTCAGTCTGTCCATTGGCATCGTCACCATCGTTTAAATCATCACAGACTTCATAAGTCTGTACTGTGTTAGCCACAGGAGTATCAAAAACATTTAAATTAAATGAAGTTGTGTCAAAACAACTTGTGTTAGCATTATTCTCAATACGTACAAAGATTTGTTCTGTAGTATTAGTATTGAAGTAGGGTATAGCTAAAGCATTGGTATTAGCATCAGCATCTTCTTGAGATAGGTGATATGTTACAGAGAATGCTGTGGAATCTTGTCCTGCAAGAACTTGATTTTGGGATTCTGCAAAGTCAAAGCTTAGCACGCCGTCATTATCGTCGTCACATTCAAATAAATCTTCAACAGTATTGGCTGTAGGAGTTTGGTTTATTTGAATCGTTTCAGAAAATACAATTGTTTCTGTACCTGCAGTTATTGTTGCTGAAATAGTATATTCACCGGGATTTACGTAAACATATGATGGATTCTCAGAATTTGAAGTACCAATACCATCTCCAAAGTCCCAATCAATGTTATCAAATGTTTGATTACTATTTACACTAAAAGTTGTTTCATTTCCCGCACAAAAATTTTGGGCTGTTATTGAAGCTAAAAAAAATGATTGGATGAATGGTGGTAAACCAATTGATGCATATGTATTTGATGCAAGAGCTATTTCATAAGGCACATAATCACAATCATCAGCATTGAGATTTGGTGAATTGATAACATCAAGTGAAAAGTAATCTTCCGAATTTGCAACATATATTTTACCGTCTGGTCCAAGCTGAATAGCACCAATAAAATCAAATCCATTATAGACTACGAAAGGAACTAGATCTTGAGCGTCTAAATCAAATTGTATAACTGAAGAATCTCCAGTAACATAAAGTTTTGAGGAATCAGGAGAAAATTCAACTCCGTAAGGACCAAAATTAGGATAAGCATTTATAGCATTAGATAATTCACCTGTTGCACTGTCAAAATCATAAAGCCAAACACTACCCGTGTTAAATGAAAATCCACCAGATTCATCTCCGTTTTGCCTGTGAGCAACAGCAATTTTTTCACCATTTGGTGATGCTTTCATATATCCGATTCCATTTCTTCTATATCCCTGAAATGAAATTAATGGTTCAATAGTAGTAACTATAGGATTGGGATTGACTCCTGTTTCATCTACTCTGAATGCATAAAATTTATTAACAAATTGAGTTAAAACCCAATATGATTGTCCATCGGCATGTTCAATAGCAGTAATTTTTTCTGAACATTTATAACTTGATTCTCCTTGATCACTTTGATCATAAGTAATTAACTCAATATTTTTTTCTGTACCGACAACATCACCATTTCCACTGTTTAACTCTAAGTCTACCAAGGAGTAAGTTAGACCATTATTAAAACCATCATCTGCACCAGGAATACTTCCTCCACTATCATAATCGAATATTGGATTTCCAAATTCATCAGCTGGTCCTTGGTTTGGAAATGCAAATGCATTTTGATGATGTGGCTCATCGACTGCAAAAATATAATATTGGTTAGGGTTTCCTGGTTTTGGAACAATAAGTCCAGAAGATGTACTTGAAGGGTCACCAAGTAAGCCGTTGTCAGGATTGCTATTGTAATCTGCATTTGGCATTACATTATGATTTCTGTCCCACACATTTCTTCCGTCTGTGTAAAAGAGTAAATTTCCATTAAAATCAGAGATTGATGAACATCCCTCATTCGTATTCATTGTAAATTGCGCATCGTTGTTTGGAGTAACTGTTCCGTCGCCTAAATTAAAAGTTAATCCTGCACCATAACCAAAATGCCAATTTGAGGCTTCTGCTTGTGATTGTAAGTTGATACTAAAAAAAATGAGAGGTAATAGAAGAAAGTATTTCAATTTTGTGATATTTACCTCAAACTTAATATTATTTAGTAACATGATAGTTTTATTAACAAAATTTTATAGAGAAGCATAATTATCTAAAAAAACTATTTTTTTATCTAAATTTAAGACAACTGACATGGTAATTACCCTATTTAATCTACTGTAATTCAAATTTAATTATACAAAATAAATAGTCTTACAAATCTCTTTTTTTAAGTAAAACATATGCTAGGTAAATAAAGAAAATTACCCATACCATTACAATTATACAATCTTGAAAATGAACTGAATAGTCATAATCTAAAGTTTTATTGTCTGGAAATTTACTCATTGCAATTCTTTGAAATGGTTGTTTTATTAAATTTGACATTGATTTTAATGGAAAGAAGCTCTGTATTTTTTCAGCAAAGTGATTGTCTGATTTCCAAGATATCAATCCATAAACAATCCATTCAAATAAAAAGTCAATGAACAAGAACGCTAAAGCAAAAGCCGATCGTTTAGCTAAAACTCCTAAGAACAGGCAAAATGAGAAAAAACCAATTAATTTTATGAAGTAAGCAAGTACAAATTCAACTTCTCTAAATACTATACCTAACTCATTATAGCTGGAGTATATATAGCCAAGAATGAGTGAAATAAATAGTATAATTATGGTTGATATTAAGGAGAAAAAAATAATGGTATAAAATTTTGAAAGAATAAATTCTTTCTTGCTTAAACCATCTATTAGATTTTGTTTTAATGTTTTATTACTATATTCATTTCCAATCATTGAAACAACAACAATTGCAAAAAAGAATTTGAATAATGCTGAAAAATAAGTTGTTACATGCCATACCAAGGGAAAATTGTAAATACCAAGTTCACCAAGTTCTAAAGTAAAAAAGCCAAAAAAATTAATTTTTATTGCAGATAGGACTATTACACATAGGGGTAAAACAAAAGAAATGAATATTAATGCCTTACTTGTTTTATTGCATATTAATTTTTGAAGCTCAATTGTTAATAAACGAATCATTTTTTTTCTGTTATTTGAAGAAATTGTTCTTCTAGGCTTTTCTTTCTTTTGATAAATTGTGTCAGGATTATATTCTCCTTGACCAATGACTTCATAAAGTCTTCTGACTCTAATTTTTCTGATAAAAATGCTCTGACAGTTTTATCATTATTAATTTCAAATCTTGAAATTTTTGGGTGTTTTTCAATGAAATTAGTTAGTTTTTCTAATTGATTTGATTTCATGTCAAAAAAACCGTTACTGGATATAATTTTATCAACTCGACCGGAGTATAGCTTTTTACCTTTGCTTAAAACTAATACATGGGAACATACTTTTTCTACTTCATCTAATAGATGAGATGCTAATAGAATAGTTGTGCCTTTCCTGGCTATATTATTTATAATTTCTCGAATTTGATGAATGCCTTGAGGGTCAAGGCCATTTGTTGGCTCATCAAGAATCAGTACTTCTGGATTATTTAAAAGGGCAGACGCAATTGCTAATCGCTGTTTCATTCCTAATGAAAAGTCACTGAATTTACTATTCTTTCTTTCAATTAAACCTACTGTTTCTAAAACATTATTTATTGAACTGTTATCAATTTCTTTGATTTTACAAACCAATTTTAGATTTTGATAAGCAGTCATATAAGGGTAAAAATTAGGATGTTCTATTATTGCCCCAATTTTTTTTAAAGCTTTTGAGTTGTCAGTTTCAGCATCAAACCATTTAAAATTTCCAGAAGTTTTATTGACAACATTCAGTATCATTCCTAAGGTTGTAGATTTTCCACTTCCATTTGGGCCTAATATTCCATAGACATCTCCCTTATTGATTTTAATTGAAATATTGTCAACAGCCTTGAGATAGCCATAGTTTTTTGACAGATTATTAGTTTGTAGTACAGTGCCCAAGATTTTAATTTATTATTTTGACGAGAGATTATTTAAATTGTTACAAAAAGAATCTTAATTCCAATTCCAATTATCATCATAATCATCTAAAAAATCATCTTCTAGGTCACCATCTGAATACTGTTGATCAGATTTAAACTCCCTTTCTGGAGCTTCAGTTGGGACTTGACCGCAAACAAATAATAAATTTGGATAATCAGTTCCTTGTGCTTCATCTACAACTTCTCCTAGTTCAACAAGAAAAGTCCACATGTTTAAAAAGTCATAGATATATATTAATCTTGTTTCACTTTCATTTATTAAGTCTTCAATTTTTGTTTCATTCATCATTTGAATTTCATTGCTTTGTCCCATATCAAATAATGCAATTTCTTGTCCTTGTTCCCATGAGTCATTGCTTAAATAAAATGAGGCCATCTCTGATCCATCAAAACCAAACGATTGAGTAATTACATTATGCAAATCTTCAAATGTGTCAGTTTTTCTTATTTCCACATCTCTAAAAATATCTTCTTTATTTTTGTGGTCTAGGATAACTCTAAATCTGTAAATCATACTGTTTCATTTAGTTTAATCATTTTTTTAACATGTCTTAATTCAAATAGAATATAAATTTGGATACCTATAATAATTGATGCTATAATAAGATGTAGCGGTTGGCTTAAAAATGGGAAATCAAAATAATACATTAGAACTCCAGTTAATATTTCCACACCAATACAAACTATTAATAAGTTAATTTTTTTAAACCCAAGGTTATGTTTTCTGTTATATATCCATAAATAACCATTCAATAGAAGAACTAGAATAGATGTTGATCTGTGGATGTAAAAGTTAAGTTTTGGTGACTCTAACCAAAGTGTTTTATCGTATCCAATTAGTTTGGTTTGTTCATCTATAAATTCACGAACCTGTGTACCTAAAATAATTTGAAATAGCGATAAAATAATTCCAAAACATAGAATTTTGTAAAGGAGCCTACTGTATTTTTGGGTTTTATAAGTTGTTTTTGTTGCGAAAATTAAATATAAAATTTGGTATACAATTAATAGCGCCATCACCATATGAGTAGTGATCTTATAAGGTGAGAGATTAGAATCAACAACTGTTTTGCCTAACCAAGCTTGAAATAAAATTCCTAATAAAGTAAGAATAGCGGTACAAGTTATCCAAAAATTTTCTTTAAAAAACCAAATGGACCAAATTGCTAAAATTAGTATTGGAATTCCTGATAGTGCACCCAATAAACGATTTAAGTATTCAATCCATGTATGTACAGGGTTATAATAAACATAATCATGAGTGCTGAAGATTTCCCAGTCTTCTTCAATATATTTATCATTGCTAGTAAAATCTTCCCTTGCCACCATGAACTTTTCACTATTTTTCAAAATCATCATTCCTTTTTTATAATCATGATTAGGTTTAAATAATAGTTGTTTGTTGTGGGTAGGAGGTATGAAATATCCAAAACATTTTGGCCAATCTGGACATCCCATTCCTGAGCCAGTCATTCTTACAGTTGCTCCTGCAATTATAACTAGGTAAATCAGAACAAGTGAAATTTTAGATAAAATTCTAAATGAATATTTCATATTGTAGATTTTAATCCAAGTTGAGTTCCTTTTTTGACCATAAGATCGTAAGCTGCTTTCTTATTATTTGGAATGTTACCATCCAAAATTGCTTCTTTTATAAATTCTTTAATTATTCCTATCTCTCGGCATGGTTTTAATTCAAATACATTCATTATTTCTTCACCCGAAATAGGAGGTTGAAAATTTCTTATTCTATCTCTTTCTTCTACTTCAACCATTTTTTTTCTCACAATTTTAAAATTATTGTGATACAACTTGAACTTTTTTGGGTTTTTTGTAGTGATGTCTGCCTCACAAAGTGTAATTAAATCATCTATATTTTCTCCCGCATCATATACTAATCTTCTTACTGCAGCATCAGTAATATTATTACCTGAAATTGCAATAGGTCTTGAACTTAGAAAAACTAATTTTTGAACGTATTTCATTTTATCGTTCAAGGGCATTTTTAAACGTTTAAAAATTTGATAGACCATTTTAGAACCTTTGAGTTCGTGACCATGAAATGTCCAACCAACCTTATCACTAAATTTTTTTGTAGGAGCCTTACCTATATCATGCAGCAATGCTGTCCATCTTAGCCAAACATTATTGGTTTTTATAGATATATTGTCAACTACTTCTAACGTATGATAAAAATTGTCTTTATGACTTTGCCCCTCAATTTCATCAACTCCCTTCAAAGCAGTTAGTTCAGGTAATATTAGATCAAGTAAATTTGTTTTTTCAAGGAGTTTAAAACCTATTGATGGCTTTGTGCTTTCTAAAATTTTATTTAATTCTACTACAATTCTTTCTTTGGTAATAATTTTAATTCTATTAGAGTTTTTCTTAATTGCATCAATACAATTATCATCAACTTTAAAGTTTAATTGCGACGCAAAGCGAATAGCTCTTAGCATTCTTAAGGGATCATCAGAAAAAGTTATATTTGGATCAAGTGGAGTGATAATTCGCTTACGGTTTAAATCTTTAATACCGTCAAAAGGGTCTAAAATTTTACCATAATCAACTTTGTTGAGACTTATTGCTAAGGCATTTATTGTGAAATCTCTACGTTTCTGATCATCCTCAATACTACCAGTAAAAACTTTTGGATTTCTACTATTTTTCTGATATGATTCTCTCCTGGCTCCTACAAATTCTAAATCAATATTATTGTGACAAATCATAGCAGTTCCATAAGTTTTATAAACACTAACTTTTGGTTTGTTTGGTAGAGCATTCGATACTGCTTTTGCTAATTCTATACCATCGCCAATCGCTACAATATCTATATCATTAGACTTTTTACCAGAAAGAATTATATCTCTAACATAACCTCCGACTACATAAGAAGCTACATTTAGACTCTCTGAACAATCAGAAATAATTTTAAAAATGGGTTTTTTCAATGCTTCTAAATTATACATGCGTTGAACAGATTTTTAAAAAATAATACAATTACCGAATAATTTTCACTTCACCGTTGTTACCTAATTTTATAATGGTTGATGGTGTTGTACATTTTCTTTCAAGGTCCAAATTTACAATATAGTCAACACCTTTTAAAATATCAGTTTCAATTTCTTTAAAACTATTTGGAGTGGGATTACCGGAGACGTTAGCAGAGGTTGAAACAATAGGTTTGTTAATTTTTGTTATTAATTTTTTACAGAAATCATTGTTCGTAATTCTAAATCCAATTGTATTATCATCCGAAATTAAGTTTTCTGATATATTTTTGGGTTTATCATATATGATGGTAGTCGGTTTTTCAGAAAATTTTATTATTTGATATGCTGCATCTGGAATATATTCAACATAGTGTTTTAGCATTTCTACATCGCTAACTAGACATATGAGCGCTTTTGAGTCAGAGCGATTTTTGATATTGTAAACTTTTTTAACAGCTTCATGATTAGTTGCATCACAACCAATTCCCCATACTGTATCAGTTGGATAAAGTATTGTAAACCCATTAAGTAATAATTTCTTACATTTTTTAACTTCGTTTGAAATGTCAATACTCATAATAATTAGAAGTGTTAAATTATATTCTACAAATTAAATAAAATCAACTAAGAAGACAATCAATTGATAATTAATTGGGTAAAATTATTGTAATTTTACCCTATGAAAATCATTTTTAATACCAATTATATAAAAGACAAAAGCGATATTCTTGATTTGGTAAATGATTTTGATAGATCAGGAATTGAACTTGGTAATCAAAAACGTAATACGATAAAGCTTTTTAATATTGGAAAAAGAAAGATTAATATAAAGTCTTTTAAACCTCCAAATTTTATCAATTCTTTGATTTATGATACTTTCAGAAAAAGTAAAGCTCAAAGGTCATATGAATATGCTAATAAGCTTATTAATTTAGGTGTTTTAACTCCATTGCCTATTGCCTACATTCAAAATAGTTCATTTATAAGGCTAAAGCAAAGTTACTACATTAGTGAACATTTAGATTATGATTTTACATTTAGGGAGATTTCTAGAGACTTATCTTTTGACGATAGTGTTAATGCATTAAAGGCTTTCACTAGATTTACTTATAATCTGCATGAAAAGGGTATTAATTTCTTAGACCATTCACCTGGAAATACTTTAATAAAAAAAGATAGAAGTGGTTATGATTTTTATTTGGTAGATTTGAATAGAATGGAATTTAAACAAATGACTCTTTTAGATAGAATGAAGAATTTTAGTAGGTTATCACACAGTGAAGATGTAGTTAAAATAATGAGTTGTGAATACGCTAAGTATATAGGTGAATCTGATAATTACATTTACGATTTAATGTGGAAAGAGATTATGATCTTTAGAAGTAAAGTAAACAGAAAAAGAAAATTGAAATCTATTTTAAAAAGCTAGTTAATTTAGTTTATTATTTTTCTGGATTTCCAATAATTTAGTGTATTTCAAAAAAGTCAAATTCCATGTTTGATAACAAATTATGAGTCCGTTTAGTCCATCCAAAAAACCAAGTCTTAAAATATATGCCTTAAAAAATGCCCAGCTTGGATTCCAAATAATCTTAAATAGATTTGATTTTTTTCCTATCTTAAAATAAGCTTCAGCTGAAATTGATGAAAAGTGTTCGACTTTGAGATTAAATTCAGAATAAGTTTGATAAGTTAGATGAAGTATATCTCCTTTTAGTTTACCAATTTTTTTATTAGAATTTAAAATAATTTCATCATGTGGATTAATTCCTTTCCATATGGCCATACGTCTATCAAAAACTCGGATTTTTTTATTGGGATACCAGTCAGAATGTTTGATCCATTGGCCACAAAAATTATTAAATCGATTACAGTAATAGCCGTCATTTTTCCATTCAAACTTTAGTTTGTTAATTGAATCTTGTAATCTCTTTGATAATGACTCATCTCCGTCTAAAGAAACTATATAGTTATATTTTGCTTTTTTTAAGGCAAAGTTTTTTTGTTCAATATACCCTAGGAATTTTTGTTCAATAAAAACCACATTATATTTCTCGCAAATTGATTTAGTATTATCAGTTGAGAAAGAGTCTACAACAATAATTTCATCTGCAACATTGATTAATGATTTTAAACATTCTTCAATATATCTTTCTTCATTAAATGTGATTATAACAGCTGATATTTTAATCATTATTATTAGATTTTTTTAGCTAGAATTTTATAAAATGTTTTGAGCATTCTAAATATTGATATTTTTCTATTTTTAGGAACTTTGTTATATTTTAAATAATTTTCAACAGCTTCAATCATTCTTTTTGCTGATTTACCATCATTGTATGGATGATATTTTTCTATTATTGCATTTCTTGATTTGAAATGATTATCATTATTAATAGAGTCTGCTACTTCTTTTTCTAAATTACTGTAATTTGTTAAGTTTTTCCAATTTATATTTTTAGAAATATTTCTGAAAGTTATGACTGGTTTATTAAGTAATAAAAATTCATAAACAACTGATGATGTGTCACTAATTAATAAATCTGAAATAATTAAACAATTAGTTATATCAGAATCATTTTTGAATATTATGTTTTGATGTTTATCTGCAAGATTCTTGTATTTTTCAACCCATGTAATGTCCATCAGTGGATGAAATTTTAGTAGAATTGTGTAACTCTTATTTTTTGCCAAAGATTTAATCTCATTTAAAATATGTGGTGCAGATGTTAGCTTTGGAGAAAATGTTGGTGCATAAAGAATGATATATTTTGACTTATTTTTAGATAACAACTCATTTTTATGATCAGAACAACAATTTTCATTTTTATAGTACTTATCTAATTTTGGCCAACCGGTTTCAATAACATCAAAATTTTTATGCTTCTTCTTTAATTCTAAAAATCTATTAGTAAAATACGGTCCCTGTGTAAGATATAAATCAAAGTAGTCACGAATTCTAAAGTGTCCTTTTTTTTCTCCAGCTAAACCATGAAAGATTTGAGTTTTGAGTCCTCTTAAAAAAAACGGTACTTCATTTCCTGGAGCAAATATAACATCACTCTTGTAAGATTTTAATTTTCTATATGATGATGTGAATTTATCATTTTTAAATGGAAATTTGTTTTTTAGTTTTGGAGCAACATACCATATGAAATTATAATTTCTTTCAACTAAAACCTCTTTAATAGGGTTTAATATTGAAAATGAATAATCGTTTAGGCAAAATAAAATAAACTTCATTACAGATTTTTATTAGCCTCATGTAAATCTTCAATGAAATCAATTTCCATACAATTAAAATCTGAAATATCTACAGCTTTAATTTTTTTATTGTCATCAGAAATGCATAATTCTAATCCTTTTTCAAAATAATCGTTATCGTCACACTTAATTAAGTTTTTGATAAATGATTCAATGTCGTTAGAGGATATAAAGTTAATTCCTACTGCTTCTCCAATTCCATTTTTCACTGTTTTTGATAATTCGTGAATAAATCCATTTTTAAGAGTGTATTTGACTTCTTCATCACCCACTTTGTTAGTATTTACAGCGACAAATGATTTATTTCGCTCTATAAGTTTAGTCAGAATATCAAATATTTTTTCATCAAAAACAACATCTCCGTTAAACCATAAAATTGAAGAATTTTTATTTTTCTTTAGTGCAGATAATAAGCTTTTCGAAGTGTTTGTTCTGTCAAAAAATGGATTATAGATGTAAGTAAGATTAGGAAATCGTTCCATAATTAGGTCTTTTTTGAAACCTACTACTACATTTATATCATCAATATCAAATCTAGATGTAATGTTGTTAATTTGCATCTCCATAATGCTTTTTCCATTATTGAGTTTTGTTAATGGTTTTGGAAATGGATTACCAAGTCTAGAGCCTATTCCTGCAGCAAGAATTACGATTTTCATGAGTGATAGTTAGTTGAATTTAACCAAATATAGGGCAAATAATCAACTATTAAAACAGTAATATATTAATTACAAACTAATGTTTTGATTAATAAATAGTTACTACTAAATTTGTTTTGTGCTAATTCTCAACAAAGACCATTATATAGGTGAAGGTGAAATCAGATTATGTTATTATCATCCAGATGATATGAATTTATGTGTCAAAATTCCAAGAGAAACTACGACAAGAAATTATACCTTAAAAGAAATTAAATATTTTAAAAAATTATCTAAACGTAAAAAGAAAAATTACAGTTATAAGTTTTTTTCTAATTTTCAAGGTGAAGTGTTAACTAACCATGGATTGGGGCAAATATTTGATTTAATTCTTGATTATGATTCTAAAGAAGTTTCAAAAACTTTGGAATATTATTTATTGCATTCAAATATAGTTTCTGATAATAAAATTGAGACAGCTTTAATCAAATTGAAACAAATGATGATTAAACATAGAGTTTTTACTAGGGATTTAAGATCAAGAAATATATGTTGCAGGTTAATTAATTCTAAAAATGATATTGAATTAATTATTATTGATGGAATAGGGCATAGAGATTTTTTTCCATTAGCAGATTGGTTTTATTATTTTTCTAGAAAAAAGGTAGAACGTATTTTTAAGAGATGGAAATTCAATAGCTTGAGTGAACAGAGAGAATTTTTAAAAAACTAAAAAAAGTTAGGTTTATGATATTCTGTTATCTATCCAATGAGTAATATAATTAAAACTCTTCTTATCTGCCATTTCAAGACTTTGAAAAGTCATAAATAGTTTTTTTTTGTTCACAGAAAATAGCCACAATTTTAATATAGTAAAATATTTATTTTTATAAGATCTGAAATAAGTTAATTGTCTATTTTTTCTGTATTTAAAGGTTGAATTCTTTATTTCTAAATGTTCAGATAATGATGATATAATAAATTGTTTCTTATCTCTAAATCTAAACTTAATATTGTCAGATAATATATTGTTATTTTTAAAAAAATTGTTAAGCGTAGATTTTCTAACTGAAACTGGTGTATGAAATCTTCTGAGATAATTTTTTGTTCCAGCTAATTTTGCACTCGTTTGTTGAAATGTTTTAAAACCACCTGATTTTACCTTAAATTTTTTATTTACTTTTTTAATTATCTTATGATAAAAAATTCTTAGTTTTTGATTTTCATAATATTTTTCCCATTTTCCTCTAAGAACTGGAAAATCATTGTAAAAAAAATCACTGGGTTTTGTTAGCCTCATTAGAAAGGTATCATCATTGAATATGATAAATTTTTCAGACAAATCAGGAATTTTATATAGCATATTTCCAATAGAGCAGGAGTTAAAGCAAGGTAAAAACTCTTCATAATTTTTAAAAATAATTTTGTGATCCACAAGTATAAGTTCCCTGTTAAGTTTTTTTGCCTTTAGTTGTAGTTCTTGAAATGATTGAGGTTTTTGATTATCTGTTACTAGGAATATTTTTTTAATGAATGGCGCGAATTTCAAAATTGACTTAATAGTAATATCAATTTCACCTATAGAGTTGTATCGAATTAAATTCTTTTTTTTTGAAAAATCTTTTTTGACTTTTAAATACTTATTAATTTTTTTTTGCCAATTCAAATCATTCCCATCAACCCAAGTAATTACAGCATCAATTTTTAATTCCAATTCATTTTCTGTTGACATAAAATAATTTTTTAATTAAACAGCAACATCATGTGTTCTTAAAGCTTCATTTAGTGATGTTTTCTTATCTGTGCTTTCTTTTCTTTTTCCAATAATTAATGCGCATGACACATTATAATTTCCAGATGGAAATGACTTAGAATAACTTCCAGGAATAACTACCGATCGGCTTGGGATAAATCCTTTGTGTTCAATTGGATTTTCTCCCGTTACATCGATAATTTTTGTTGATGCTGTTAAAACTACATTAGCTCCTAAAACCGCCTCATTTTCAACACGAACTCCTTCTACAACTATACAACGTGATCCGATAAAAGCATTATCTTCAATTATTACTGGAGCTGCTTGTAAAGGCTCCAAAACACCACCAATCCCAACTCCTCCTGATAAATGTACATTTTTTCCAATTTGTGCACAGCTACCAACTGTTGCCCAAGTGTCAACCATTGTTCCTTGATCAACATATGCTCCAATATTTACATAGCTTGGCATTAAAATGGTTCCTTTAGAAATAAATGATCCATGTCTAGCAATAGCATGCGGAACTACTCTAATTCCTTTTGACTTATAATCTTTTTTTAGTGGAATTTTGTCATGAAATTCGAAAGGTCCAACCTCAATAGTTTCCATTTTTTGTATTGGAAAATACATAACAACAGCTTTTTTAACCCACTCATTCACTTTCCATGAATTAGCCAAAGGCTCTGCAACTCGCAATTTACCATTATCTAAAAGTTCAACAACTTCATTTATTGCATTTTTAGTTATTTCCTCATTTAATAGATTTTTGTCATCCCAAGCCTTTTCAATAATCTTTTGTAGTTTATCCATGCCGTTATTATTTACAACAAATATAACTCATAATAAAATAATTTTTTTAAGAAGTTAAAAACTTAAATTTATTTATTTATTCTAAATTTAATTAATTGTATTTTTGATTCATGGGAAGGGTTTTAGCAATTGATTACGGAGAAAAGCGAACTGGTATTGCTATTACAGATCCATTGCAAATTGTCGCCTCTGGTTTAACAACTGTAGATACTAATACATTAATTGATTTTTTGAAAAATTATTGTTCTGAAGAAAATGTTGATCTTTTTGTTGTAGGTCTTCCAAAACAAATGAATAATCAGCCTTCACAGAGTGAGTCTCTAATAAAACCATTTTTAAAAAAATTAAAATCAAATTTTCCTAGAATTTCAATTATTAGAATTGATGAACGTTTCACTTCAAAAATTGCTTTGAGAACAATGATTGACTTAGGGTTAAAAAAAAGTCAACGACGAAATAAATTATTAGTTGATCAAATTAGTGCAACTTTAATACTTCAATCCTACTTGGATAGTAAATAATTTGATTTCCTCTACATAATCAAACTAGAGAATTGTATTTTTGGTCAAATTTTAAAAATGATACTTCCAGTTGTTGCATATGGTGATCCTGTTTTGAAGAAAAGAGCATCTTCTATTTCTAAAGATTATCCTAAAATTAATTCTCTTATTTCAGATATGTATGATACTATGTATGGTGCGAATGGAGTTGGATTAGCTGCTCCACAAATAGGTTTATCAATTAGGTTATTTTTAGTTGATACTGAGCCTTTTTCAGAAGATGAATCTTTATCTGCTAATGAGAGAAGTAAATTGAAAAAATTTAAAAGAACTTTTATTAATCCTGAAATTATTGAGGAATCAGGGGATGAATGGTCCTTTAATGAGGGATGTCTAAGTATTCCAGGAGTTCGAGAAGATGTCACAAGAAAATCTCAAGTTAAAATCCGTTTTCAAGATGAAAATTTTGTCACAAAGACAGAAAGCTTTGATGGATTAATAGCTAGAGTTATACAACATGAATATGACCATATTGAAGGTGTATTATTTACTGATAAATTATCAAACTTCAAAAAGCGTTTAATTAAGAGTAAGCTGACATCAATTAGTAAAGGTAAAATTACTACAGATTATAGAATGCGTTTTTCAAAAATTTCAAAAAAAGATTTCAAAAATGGCTTTAGATAAAATTCTAGCAATTTCAAAAAAACCCGGTTTGTTTAAATTAATAAATCCAAGTAAAAGCGGATACATAGTTGAGTCTATTTCTGAAAAAAAGAGATTCTTTGTAAAAGCCAATAGTGACTTGAGTTTACTAAGTGAAATTTCGATATACACACTAGAAGAAGAAGTTCCTCTGTTAGACGTTTTTTCTAAAATATTTGATAAAGAAGATGGTAAAAAAACTTCCATTTCAGTTAAGTCCACAAAAGATGAATTAGAGTCTTACTTCTTTTCTGTACTTCCAGATTTCGATGAAGATAGAGTTTACTCAAGCGATATAAAAAAAATCTTAAAATGGTATAATATTCTAGTAGACGATAATTTTAATTTTAAGCCTGTTAAAGCTTCCGAATAAATTATTTTCTATGTGGAATGCTTATGTTAAAGAGTTTAAATATAATTGGTACCTGGCCGCACCAGTTATAATTGGAATGTTAGGTCATACTTTTGTGGGATTTGTTGATAATATAATGTTTGGTCAACTGGGTACAGCGGAGTTGGCTGCTGTATCTCTGGGAAATAGTTTCTTTTTTATTGCAATGGCTCTTGGTATAGGATTTTCAACAGCAATTACTCCTTTAATCGCTGAATCACATTCTGAAGAAAATATTAATAATGGAAGATCAACATTAAAACATGGAATTGTACTTTGTGTCTTTATTGCATTTTTTCTTTTTTTATGCATTTTATTAGCAAAACCTTTAATGTTTAAAATGAATCAACCTGATGAGGTTGTATTTCTTGCTATCCCATATTTAGAGATTATTGCAGTTTCATTAATTCCTTTGATAGCTTTTCAAGCTTTTAAACAGTTTTTTGATGGTCTATCTCTCACAAAATATCCAATGTATGTAACATTGATTGCCAATATTGTAAATGTTTTTTTTAATTATGTTTTTATTTTTGGAAAATTTGGATTTCCTATGTTAGGTATAATTGGTGCTGCATATGGTACTTTGATTTCCCGTTTAATCATGATGTTTTTAATTTGGATTCTATTTAGTTCTTTAGAATCAACTAGATTATATTTAAAAAACTTAAATTTTTTTCTTTTAGATTTTTCAATTATTAGAAAAATATCTTCTTTAGGTTTTCCAATTGCTTTGCAATGGTTTTTTGAAATAGGGATATTTACTGCAGCTATATGGCTCAGTGGAACTCTTGGCAAAAATCCGCAAGCTGCAAATCAAATTGCTTTAAACTTATCTTCAATGACTTATATGATTGCAGTAGGTTTAGGGGTCGCTGCTACAATAAGAGTTGGGAATCAAAAAGGACTAAATCGTCCAATCGAATTAAAAAGAATTGCAAAATCAATATTTCTGATGGGAATCATTTTTGCATTCATTTTTGCAATTGTATTTTTCTCAATGAATAACTTTCTACCAACACTTTATATGGATATAAATGATATTAATAATTTTGATGATAATCAAGCTGTATTAGTGATTGCATCAAAATTACTTTTAATTGCAGCTATGTTTCAAATTAGCGATAGTATCCAGGTTGTTATTTTGGGAGCTTTAAGGGGTCTTCAAGATGTAAGAATACCAACTATCATAACATTTGTTTCGTATTGGCTAATTGGCTTCCCTGTAAGTTATTATCTTGGCGACGATAGGATTTTTGGAAGTATTGGTATATGGATTGGATTGTTAGCGGGGCTGACAGCTTCATCAATTTTTTTATATTTTCGATTTGATTATCTTTCGAAACAATTTATATCAAAAAAAAGTAAATGAAAATACCAAAATTTATCTTAGGTGATCATTCGGAATATCCTAATTCAATATTTGTAATTCATACTGAATTTCCAAGGTTTATAATCGATTTAGAGAACGATGAAATTGAATGGTTAGAGGAATTTGATACTCAAGACGAAAAAGAATTGAAATTTGAGGCTGAAAATGCTATAATTCAGGCCTCAGCATTTTATGACTCTGAAATTAATAAATATAAACAAGAGTAATTTTATGCTTGAGAAGATTTTAGAATTTGACCAAAGTTTATTGTTGTACTTAAATAATTTAGGAACTTCTAATTGGGATTCTTTTTGGTTTGCTGTTACAAATAAGCTTACGTTTATCCCTTTATATATTTTTCTTCTGTATTTAATGTTTAATAACCAGAACCGTAAGGCAATATTTTTGCTTGTTTTTATTTTAGTAATGATGATTACTTTTACAGATCAAGTAACTAATCTTTTTAAAGATGGTTTTGAAAGATTGAGACCATGTGCTGATGAAAAAATTTCCAATCTCTTACGAATAGGAAATTGCCGTGGTTTTGGATTTTTTTCTGGTCATTCCTCAAATTCAATGTCTGCTGCGGTTTTTACTATTTTATTCTTAAAATCTAGATATCGAAAAATTATATATTTAATGATTCCATGGAGTTTATTTGTTGGTTACAGCCGTATATATGTAGGTAAACACTTTCCAACAGATGTTTTATGTGGTTGGCTTTTTGGTGCTTTTGCTGGATTTCTTTTTTTCAACTTGTTCAAGCTATTAAAGAGAAGATTTATACAAGTCAACTAGAAATTTTGCTCCTTGAAATGGTGAGATTTTATTGTTCTTTACAAGCTTCATTTGTTGTTTAATAGCAGATTGAATTTTTTTATCTTCAAAAAAACTATTTTTTAACTGATTTTCAATAGATTTCATCATCCAGAACGAATTTTGTTCAGCTCTATTTTTATTAAAGTATCCGTTTGATAGTGTTTTGTTTTGATGGGATTTAATAATATTCCAGGCTTGTTCAATTCCAGTTTCATTTGTTGAGCTACAAAGTAAAACTTTTGGCTGCCAAAGTGATTCTTTTTCTTTGTAAAAATGTAAAGCATTTTTAAAATCATTTAATGCAATTTTTGCAGCTATTTTGTTATCTCCATCCGCTTTATTAATTATAATTGCATCAGCCATCTCAATAACTCCTCTTTTTATTCCTTGTAAGCCATCTCCAGCTCCAGGTAGTTTTAAAAGTAAAACCAAATCCACCATTTCACTAACTGAAATTTCATTTTGACCTACTCCAACAGTCTCAATAAAAATAATTTCATAACCTGCAGCTTCACACAATATAATCGCTTCTCTTGTATACTGTCCGACCCCTCCCAAATTAGTTCTATTTGCACTTGGTCTAATAAACGCATTATCTTGTTTTACTAACTTGGTCATTCTTGTTTTATCACCCAAAATACTTCCGTTTGATATTTTGCTGCTTGGGTCAATTGCCAATACAGCTATTTTCTGACCATTATTTGCAATCTTGTTACCTAATGATTCAATAAAGGTGCTTTTACCTACGCCAGGAACGCCAGTTATTCCCACTCTAAGGGTTTGCTTTTGTTTTTGACTCAAACACTTATTAATTAATTCATTTGATAGTTTTCTATCTAATTCATTTTGACTTTCAATAAGTGTGATTCCAATGCTCAGTGAGGTTCTGTCACCTTTAGTTATATTTTCATATAAAGATTTTATATTGATCTCTTTTCTTCGATTTTTAATGGGCTTATTAGTTATATTTTTTTTTGTAGAAGTCACATTTGATACACTACTTTTTACTTTAATTCCAGTGATATTTACATTATTTTTTTTCAATTTATTATTTTTAGATACTGTAATTAAATTTTAATTCTTATAAAGTTAATGATATTTTTGTCATTTACATCTAGGCAGTATTTTTAAAAAATTATTTTATTTATGACGTTAATTGATGTTTTAAAAAATCAATCTGATCCAGTTAAATTAATTGCACCTCATTTAAGTTTTGATTTTTACAAAAAAATAAACTTATCTGAAAGCTATTTAAATATTAATTCAATTGACAGTAATTCATCTAGAAAACTAGCAATTCACATTAATGATTTTTTAGATCTTCATAACAAAAAAATTGCTTATGGTGGATATTTAGAAAAGAGATCTCTATACAAAAGAAGTTCTCATTTTGGTTCAGTAAATAAAAAAAATGAAAGAAATATTCATTTAGGTATTGATTTGTGGAGCAGTGCTGGTACTTTAGTTTTAGCTGCATTTAATGGAACAATACATAGTTTTAAAAACAATATTAACTTCGGCGATTATGGACCCACTATTATTTTAAAACATGTGTTAAAAGGAATTGAATTTTATACTCTTTATGGTCACCTTTCAAAAAATGATTTAAATTCGTTTAAAGTGGGAGATAAGATACAAGCAAGCTCAGTTATTGGATCTCTAGGCTCAATGAAAGAAAATGGGGATTATCCACCTCATTTACATTTTCAAATAATATTAGATATAGAGAACTTTTATGGAGATTATCCAGGTGTTTGTTCAGAAAATGACCTAAAATATTATTCTCAAAATTGTCCAGATCCAAATTTAGTACTAAAACTTTCTAGCTTTTAACAAGAACCCAGTCACCTTTATCAATCAATGGAAGCGCTTGTTTATATTTTAAGGTTTTACTTTCACCAGAAATTATATTTTTAATTGTAACTCGGTCATTACGCCCAATTTTTGGTTGTTCCCGCACAATAGTTTCAATACTTTGGGTTTTTCTTTGTGTATTACCAGCAGCTCTTGCTTGAGCAGCACGCTCATCCATATTTGGTATTACATCTTTTGTGGTTTGAACCTTTTCTCTTCTTCTTGATTTTGCTTCCTTGATTGTATTTGCAGTTTCTTGAGGTATTTCACCTTTAAATAAAAACGATATTACATCTTTATTTACTTGGTCTATCATATCTTTAAATAATTCAAAAGATTCAAATTTATAAATTAAAAGAGGATCTTTTTGTTCATGAACAGCCAACTGAACAGATTGTTTTAGCTCATCCATTTTTCTAAGATGGGTTTTCCAAGCATCGTCAATAATTGCTAAAGATATATTTTTCTCAAAATCTGTTACTAGTTGTTTCCCATTTGTTTGATATGACTTTTCCAAATCTGTTATTACCTGAAGGGTTTTATTACCATCTGTAAATGGTACTACAATCCTTTTGAATTTATCTCTTTGTGTTTCGTATACATTTTTAATTACTGGAAACGCTAAGTCAGCATTTCTTTCCATTTTCGATTCATAGTGATCGAATGCATTTTTGTATACGATTTTGGTTATTTCTTGATTTGATTTACTTTCAAATTCAGACTTTGAAAAAGGCGAGCTCATTGAAAAGTATCGAATTAATTCAAATTCAAAATTTTTGTAATCGTTGGCTGCCTTGTTAGATTCAGTGATAAGTTCAGCAGTGTCATAAACCATGTTTGCTAGATCAACTCTTAATCTCTCACCGTTCAATGCATTATATCTTCTTTTGTAAACAACTTCACGCTGGGCATTCATCACATCATCATACTCAAGCAAACGTTTTCTGACTCCAAATTGGTTTTCTTCAACTTTTTTCTGAGCACGTTCTATTGATTTTGAAATCATTGAATGCTGTATAACTTCACCTTCTTTAAGCCCCATTCGATCCATCATTTTAGCAATCCTTTCACTTCCAAATAATCTCATTAAGTTATCTTCAAGAGAAACATAAAATTGTGAGCTTCCAGGGTCACCTTGTCTTCCTGCTCTTCCTCTTAGCTGTCTATCAACTCTTCTAGAGTCGTGTCTTTCTGTTCCCACTATAGCAAGTCCTCCAGCTGTTTTTACTTCATCGGAAAGTTTAATATCGGTTCCTCTACCAGCCATATTTGTAGCTATGGTCACTTGACCAGATTTTCCTGCTTCAGCAACAATATCAGCTTCTTTTTTGTGCAGCTTTGCATTGAGAACATTATGTGGTATTTTTCTAATACTAAGCATTTTACCAAGTAATTCACTGATTTCTACGCTTGTTGTTCCAATTAGAACAGGTCTGCCAGCTTTAGACAAATTTGTTACTTCATCAATTACGGCATTGTATTTTTCTCTTTTAGTTTTATATACTAGGTCATCTCTATCATCTCTGGCAATCGGTTTGTTGGTTGGAATTTCAATTACATCTAACTTGTAGATTTCCCAAAATTCTCCAGCTTCAGTAACTGCTGTTCCAGTCATCCCTGACAATTTGCGATACATTCTGAAGTAGTTTTGTAAAGTGACTGTTGCAAAAGTCTGTGTTGCGGCTTCAATTTTAACATTTTCCTTTGCCTCAATTGCTTGGTGGAGACCATCGCTATATCTTCTACCATCCATAATTCGCCCTGTTTGTTCATCAACAATCATTACCTTGTTATCCATAACAACATACTGAATATCTTTTTCAAATAAAGCGTAGGCTTTCAGTAATTGATTCATTGTGTGGATACGCTCAGATTTAATACCAAATTCTTTGTATAATATTTCTTTTAATTTAACTTCCTCCTCTTTTGGAAGGTTCTGAGCTTCAATCTTAGATATTTCCATACCCATTTCAGGCATTACAAAAAAATCTGGATTATCAGAGCCAGATAAATATTCCACCCCTTTATCAGAAAGTTCAATCTGATTATTTTTCTCATCAATAACATAATACAGTTCTGCGTCAACTTGATGCATTTCTCTATTGTTGTCTTGCATGTAAAAGTTTTCTGTTTTCTGAAGTAACTGTTTAACCCCCTCTTCACTTAAGAATTTAATTAAAGCTTTATTTTTAGGCATACCTCTAAAAACACGTAAAAGTTTAAAACCTCCATCTTTTGAATCTCCATTAGAAATACATTTTTTTGCATCAGCAAGAACATTAGTAAGATATTTTCTTTGAATACTGACAAGGTCTTGTATTTTAGGCTTCAGTTCCATGAATTCATGTCTGTCACCTTGAGGCACAGGTCCTGAAATTATAAGTGGTGTTCTGGCATCGTCAATCAAAACAGAATCAATCTCATCGACAATTGCATAATGATGAGGTTTTTGAACTAAATCATCAGTAGAGTGAGCCATGTTATCTCTTAAGTAATCAAACCCGA
>Ga0213866_10000994_pt1 | contig 21760 bp, 17 predicted proteins | sample PICome_11_FD_160079 | JGI IMG/M metagenome (GOLD analysis project Ga0213866, IMG submission 160079) | Coastal seawater microbial communities near Pivers Island, North Carolina, United States - PICO284 | ecosystem: Environmental > Aquatic > Marine > Coastal | place: USA: North Carolina...
AGGACCTTTGATCGCCACCCCGTAGGTGCGGATCGCCTCGAGCGTGTCTTCCGGCAGGTACTGGTAGGTGCCGTAGAGGTCGCAGGCTTCATCGCCGGCGTAGACCTTGAACCATTCGATGCTCTTGCTGCCGCCGTAGGCCTTGGCCACGGCTGCATCGAGCACCTTCTGAGTGGCAGGCCAGATGTCCACCCCGGTGCCATCGCCTCGGATGAAGGGGATGATCGGGTTGTCGGCCACCACGGGCTGGCCATTCTCGAAGCGGATTGGTGTGCCCTGGCTGGGGGCGGTGAGCTTCTCGAACTGGGCCATGGAGGCGGGGCATGCTGGCAACGAGCCTATGACTGAGCCTTGCGCAGTTCTGACAACACGGGAGTCAGCAGCATCTTCGCTGCTGGGGCACTGAGGTGGTCATCGTCGAAGAGAAGATGACGCATCGAATCCAGAGTGCACCCTGCGCCACAGAGTGCAGGGATGGGGTCGATGAAGGTGATGGTTGGGGATAAAGCGGTTCGGAACGCGGCGTTCATCTCCCGAGCGTGGGTCAGTTGTCTCTGCATGGAGCGTTCACAGACCTGGAGGCTTGTTGAAGGTCGGAACCACTCCGGCAAACAGCGACCGCGATGTCTGAGTCGGGGCCCTGCCCCCAGCACCAGCACGTGGATGCCTCGGGCTCTGGAGCGTGCGCTGAAGCTGTTGATCGCCTCGAGGAACAGGCGGCGCTTCTTGTCGCTGTCCCGAACGGGGCGGCGGTCAGGGCCCAGCAACTCATCGCGGGTGTTGCCGATGCCGCGGTTCAGATGTGACAGCCAGAAACCATGGATCAGGACCGAATCGCCAGGTTTGGCATGGTCCAGAATCCAATCGCGCCAGCGGGTCTGAACATCTGAGCAGTTTTCGTTGAGATGGCCGTAGCGCGTCGCTGGGAAGGGGCAGCTGTTCATGCTGAGGTGGCTGATGCCGAACCCCCTGTCCCGGAGGTCTACTTCGAGTGGCATGAGTGCGGAGGCATGGCTGTCGCCGGCCACGTACACCGTTGGCATGGTTAGACGGGTAGGAGCGGCCACGCAGAGCAGCGCCCGGTTCTGCACGAATGGGTCGCTGACGCTCTGGTTCCTGCTCAGGTGACAGTTGTCACGTGAAATCGCGCTGCCGGAGATCTGCTGGTGGGTCAGGGCCTCCCGCACGCTGAGGGTGGGCCGGCCGACATAGAACTGTTTACTGCGTTGATCCTGGGCCAGCCACAGCATCAGCCCTGCAAGGCCAGCTGTGAGACCACCTGCGCCCAGCAGGGTGCCGCGTGTGCTCTTCGCCCAGCCGTTATGCCGGAGTGGCGTTTCCACCCAGCGGTAGGAGGCTTCGGCGCAGCCCACCATCACCAGCAGGAGCAGAGGCAGGCGCCAGCCTTCAAGGCCGATGGTCCAGCGGGCCAGGCAGATCACGCTCCAGTGCCAGAGGTAAAGCGAATAGGACAACCGGCCCAGATGGCGCAGCGCGGGAAGGCTCAGCACGCTTTTCACACCGCTGGGCGGTTGCAGGGCCGGCAGCAGGAGTGCGGTGGCGGCCACCGTCAAAACGGTGCTGGCTAACGGCGGATCGCTGTTCAGCCCAAAACTCAGGATCAGCATTCCTGCCGGGGCGATGGCGGGGAGGTGAAGCCGACGCAGGGCTCCCTGCTGGACGAGTGCACCCGTCAGCAGCTCCCACAGGCGCAGCGGGGTCAGGAAGTAAGCGCTCGCGGGGTTGTGGATGCTGCCGTGGATGTAGCCCAGCAGAGAGATCAGGCTCAGCGCTGAGAGCACAGGCAGCATCGGGCGTGCTTCACCCTTGCCCTGCCGCTGGAACAGCCACCAGGCCAGAACGGGAAAGAAAAGATAGAACTGTTCTTCAACCCCGAGCGACCAGGTCTGGAGAAAGGTGTTGTAGCTGGCATCGGCACTGAAGTAGTTGGTGTTTTCACCGAGCAGGTACAGGTTCGACACGCCCACCAGGGCTGTCGCTCCTGTGATCAGTGAGCTGGCTGGGTTGTTGACGAACAGACAGGTGAGCAGGCCGGTCAGGGCGATGCAGAACACCAGGGCTGGAGCGAGTCGTTGAACGCGACGGCGATAGAACGCCTTGAGAAAGGGGCCCAGGGAGGTGCCAGCTCGACCTTCAATCGAAGCGGTGATGACATACCCCGAGATCACGAAGAACACATCCACGCCGAGGAACCCCCCCGGCAGCCAGTCCTCATGGAGGTGGTTCAGGATCACCGCAAGCACGGCGATGGCGCGTAAGCCATCGATTTCATGGCGGTAACGCCCCTGGCAGGAAGGTATGCCGCTGACCTCCGCGTTGTTCCGAGACTCCGTCAGCGTCCAGGCCGATGCTCCGCTCATCATCCGCGGTCCCACTGATTTACGGTTCGAGCCCGGGCAGACAGTGTGGATGGGCAGCGATCAGCTCTGGGTGGTGGCCGCCTGCTTCAACGAAGAACAGGTGATCACGCGCTTCATCGATCGGGTGCTGGCGCTTCAGGAGGTGGATCGCCTTGTCTTGATCGATGACGGCTCCTCCGATTCAACCGTTGGGGTGATTCGCCACTGGCAGCAGAGCCATCCCGATCAGGGGGTCACGCTGCTGGAGCTCACCCGCAACTTCGGCAAGGAAGCAGCGATGCTGGCGGGCCTGGACTACGCCAATGGATGCTGTGCCGCTGCGGTGTTGATCGATTCCGACCTGCAGCACCCTCCTGAGCGGATTCCTGCGATGGTGCAGGCCTGGCGTAATGGTGCTGAGGTGGTCACTGCGGTGCGGGATGACCGCGATGCCGAGGGGCTGGTGAAGGTGGCCACGGCGTCTTGGTTTTATCGGGTGTTCAACCGCTTGGTGGATTCGATCCAGCTTCAGGAGGGGGCCGGCGACTTCCGCCTGCTGAGTGCTCCGGTGGTGGAGGCCGTGACCCAGTTGCGTGAGGCCACGCGGTTCTCCAAAGGCTTGATGCCCTGGACCGGCTACCGCAGCGAGGAGATCGCCTACAGCCGGGTGGCCCGCGTCGGCGGCACCACATCCTGGAGCTCCCTCAAGCTCTGGCGCTATGCCCTGGACGGGATCTTTTCGTTCACGGTGAAGCCGTTGAAGGTCTGGGGCGTGATCGGTGTGCTGATCTCGCTCCTGAGCTTTGTCTATGCCGCCCTGATCGTGCTGCGCACCTTGGCTTTCGGTGTCGACCTGCCGGGCTATGCCTCACTGATCGTGGCGGTTCTGTTCCTCGGGGGCATTCAGCTGATCGGTATCGGCGTGTTGGGGGAGTACATCGGCAGGATCTATATCGATGTCAAACGGCGGCCGCACTATTTCGTCCGCGCTGTGCATCAGGGCTCAGAGCTGTTGCGCTGAATCCCACTCTTTTTGGCGGTTTGTCGAAGTGAAAAAAGCCACAGACTGCTCAAACGATTCCTGATCCATGCCCGACGCGGCGTGGGGGAGGGCTGGATGGATCAGAACAATGGGCTTTGAAGCACGATCGCTCGTGATGGAGCTGTAGGCCCTTTCCCAGCTGCGGCGAAACGCTGTTCCGAACATCGATCCACTGAACAACACCCCGGCGAAGCGCTTGTTGGTTGCCAGTCCGGCCCGGCGCAGGCGGGGGATGGCCAGTCCGCTGAGTAGCTGCAGAATCAGCCACTTCAGCAGCCCGCCTGTCTGCAGGCTGCGCCACCACAGCCTCAGGGATAAGCCCTCCGGTAAAGGCTCCCGTGTCGTTCGCACCCAGGTGATCGATTCGGAAGGGGCAAGGTCCAGAACGGCATCCAGCACCAGGGGCACAAGCTGGATGTGCTGGTGGCCATCGAGGTGGATGTGATGCAGCCCGGTGAGCTGGCGGTAGCGGCTGATCTGCTGCTGCAGAACCGTGCGCAGCTGGGGGGCGATGCGTCGGCGCTGCCAGGGCAAGAGGGAGGCCAGCAGCAAGCTGCCGAATCCGGTTGGCAGATCCGGGCAGTTGGGCAGGCCATGCCCCTCGGTGAGGCAGAGGTGAAGGGTGAGCGGTGGTGAATCAGCAAGGTCGCGCCAGGCCTTTACGGCATCAGCCGCACTGGGACCATTCACCAGAAGGCTGGCTCCGCCGAGTTGGCCGCTACGGGCGAGATCGATGATGGCCGCATCGACGCCTTCTGCCAGGCCGAGGTCATCGGCGTGGAGCAGCGGTGGTTGGCCATTCTGTTGTTGACGGGATTTGACACTGAACTGAGCCGCCCGACTCCAGATCAGGGCATTCAGCAGCGTGGGTGTGAACACCAGCACCAGGGTCGGGGCCTTGAGCAGCGGCAGCAGGGCGCAGACACTGAGGTTGACCACGTACTGCAGCAGCAGCCAGCGGCGGGCGAACTGGCGGCCTCCCGTCTCTTCACGGAAGGTCAGCAGGGCATGGCCGAGGTAGCCCGCCACCGATGCGGCCAGGAAGGCGATGGGGTTGGCCAGGCTCAGGCTCATCCACTGGCCCAGCAGCAGCAGCACGCCGATGTGAACGGCTGCGGCGGTGCCCCCCACCAGGCCATACCGCATCAACCGGTTCAGTACAGGCGTCATCCGCATTGTGGGGGCGCGTCACCGCAGCGCTTCAGCAGGGCCTCAATCAGTCGCCAGGCCTGTTGTTCGTAGCGCCTAACGAAGTCTTCGAAGCTCTGGGCCGCTGCTTCATCGGCACCATCGGAGATCACCCGCAGCACCAACCAGGGGACGCCCTCCTGCTCGGCCACCTGTGCCACGGCCGCACCTTCCATTTCAACGGCCCGCAGATCCGGAAGGGCATCCCGCAGTTTTTGCAGCACCGCCGGATCGCCGATGAAGCGATCCCCTGTGGCGATCAGCCCATTGCTGGGCTTTGCGAAACCAGCCAGCTCACCCGCGTCGTGGGCTTCCAGCAGAGCGCTCTTGGCCCAGTGGAACCAAGCCGGCTGTGGTTGGAGCCGATCCTTGTTCAGTGCTGGCAGCGTGAACCGTGGGAAGAGGGGCCGGGCATCCATGTCGTGCTGCACCACGGCATCGGCCAACACCACATCCCACTGACGCAGAGCCGGATCGGCAGCGCCGGCAACACCGGTGAACACCAGCAGATCGATGCTGGGATCGCTGGCGAGCAGGCGTGTGGCGGCCCGCGCAGCGCTCACCTTGCCCCAACCGCTCCAGGCCAGGCTGAGGCGCACCGTGTCGCTCCACGATCCCCTGTGGATTGCTAGGTCTCCGTGGTTGCTGCAGCTCAGATTCTTCAGGTGGCTGAGATCCGAGCCGATCTCCTCTGGCATGGCGCCCAGCAGGCCCAGGTGCAGCGGTTGCGTCATGGTTTCGTGAACCTCGGCCAACCGTAACGGCGGCTTCTTCCATCTCCCTTCACACTGTGCGGAATGCGGAGGTTGCAGTGAACGCGGGCGAGTCGGTACACAGCGTGGATCGGATGCGAGCGCTGGCATCCACGATCACGCTTGTGCGTCGCCAGTTTCCTGCTGCCAAGGCCAACCTCAGCCCTTGGAGGGACGATCCGCAAACCCGGCAGTGGAGTGAAACGGAATCGCTCGATCTCTCCTTTCACTTCCCTGGCTGGAGTCCACGCTTGGAGTGCCGCAGTTTGCTGATGCAATTGCGCATCAGCACGGAGCGAGGTGACGAACAGCTCCGCCTGCTTGGTGTCTTGATGCGGGGCATGACCTACGACGGCGAACGCTGGCGCCTCGCCACGGTCGGTGAATGGATGCCAGAAGGCTCCCACTTGCCCCAGCAGCCGCAGGTCACGCAGCTTCAGCAGATCTGTCGCGAGCTGTTCGAACTGTTTGATGGGAATGCTTCGTCCGATACAGCGGCGTAACCCTTCGCAACGCTCATGTCCACCCTTACGTGGACTGCTTATAGGGTCTTCCTATCGGTCCAATCACAAGCATTCATGTCCGTTGCACTGGCTGCCCAGATTCGTGAAGGCACGAAAAAGTCCCACACCATGGCCGAAAACACCGGCTTTGTGAGCTGCTTCCTGAAGGGTGTCGTCGACAAATCCAGCTATCGCAAGCTTGTTGCAGACCTCTATTTCGTCTACGAGGCGATGGAAGAGGAGATCGACAAGCTGGGCGATCATCCGATTGTTGGACCGATTGGCAAGAAAGAGCTCAATCGTCGCGAATCTCTCGAGCAAGATCTTGCCTATTACTTCGGTGCGGGTTGGAAAGAGCAAATCCAACCCTCTCCGTCCGCAGCGGCTTACGTTGAACGGATCCATGCCGTAGCGAAGGAGTCCCCTGAGCTCTTGGTCGGCCATCACTACACCCGTTATCTCGGTGATCTCTCCGGTGGTCAGATCCTCAAGAACATCGCGCAGAAAGCGATGAACATGGATGGTGACGACGGTCTTCGTTTCTACGTCTTCGATGACATCGCCGATGAGAAGGCGTTCAAGACCAACTATCGCGCTGCGATGGATAGTCTTCCGATCGATCAGGCCACAGCCGACCGCATCGTCGAAGAAGCCAATCATGCTTTCCATCTGAACATGAACATGTTCAAGGAGCTGGAAGGCAATCTTGTTGCCGCGATTGGCAAAGTGCTGTTTGGTTTCCTCACCCGCCGTCAGCGGGCAGGCAGTACCGAGGCTGCAGCCGCTTGAGCTTTCACTGGTGCCCACCCAACTGATTCGTTTCCTGGTCCCCGGGATCAGCCGTCGCTTTCGTTGTGGTGGGCTCAGCGTTGAACAGCAGACCGCCCGACTGGTGGCGAATCTGTGCTCGACGGAACTGGTCACTTACCGCGAGCGCTCACCCGATCATCCGTACTTCAGCGATTGCCTTCGCCAAGAGCCCCCGGATGCTCAGGTTCTTTGGGTGGTGAGCTGGGGCTTTGATGTCCCCGGTTTGATCCGACGGCTCAAAGGCCGCCGGGTCGCTTATCACGCCCACAGCAGTCAGTACGGCTTCAGCTTGCCGCCGGGCGTTCCCGTCTTGGCAGTCAGCCGAAACACTTTGGGCTATTGGGGAAATCAAGCTCCCCGCAATCCCCTGGTCCTTGTTCCGAATGCCTTGGATCAGGCCTGGCTTGACCGTGGCGACCGCTGCTCAGGTCAGCGTCGACCGATCGATGTGTTGGTACAGGCCCGCAAGAGCAGTCCTTATGTGCTGAAGCAGCTGGTGCCGGCGTTGCGGCAGGCGGGCCTTGTGGTGGAGGTGCAGGCCGGCTGGGTGGATGACTTGGTCGATTTGTTCAACCGCTCCACGGTGTACCTCTATGACTCCGCGGAGTACTGGCGCGGCCGCGGCGTGACCGAGGGTTTCGGGTTGCCGCCGCTGGAGGCTTTGGCCTGTGGCTGCGTTGTGTTCAGCAGCCTGAATCATGCTTTGGCCGACTTTGGCGATCCTGGCCACACCTTGCATCAGATCGGTTGTGGTCGGCTGCGTTTCGACCTCGAGCGGATCAAGACTGCTGTTGCCGCTCCCCAGCGCTGGCGACCCTCGGATGAACGTTTGGAGGCTCTGCTTCAAGAGTGCTCAGAAGCATCACTGCTGGAGCGCTGGCGTGACGCCTTCGCTCACCTGGATGCCTTGGAGGCTGCTTCCGGACCACCTCTGATCAGTCCTCCCACGTGGCGGTTGCGTCTGCAGCAACGGCTTGCTCGGCTGCAGCGAGTGGTCAATCGGTTTCCCGGCTGGCCTTCCCGATAGTTCAGCCTGATCCTTGACGCGTACGGTCTGAGAGCAGGTTGATGCGTCGGTTCTGGCTTGGGAAAGATGAGCCGCCAGTTTCCAAGATTTTCGCTGCAGAGTCAGACTTGGAAAGATATTTCTGCGTTGCTCGGCAAGTTGCCGGCACAGCGGAAGCGGTTGGTTGGTTTTGTTCTTCTTGCTTCGTTTTTTCAGGGCATTCTTGATCTTCTTCTGATTGCTTTTTTGGCCCGATTTGTGGGCCTTTTTTCAGGTGCAAAGCTCGCCGATCGATTGCCGGGTATTTGGGTTTTTGGTGGGGGAATTTTAGACCAAACGGGCTGGCTGTTGGCCTTGTTGATTGCTTCCTTCTGGCTCACCTCCTTGGTTCGATTTCTTGTGTCTTTGATGCAAAGTCTTCTAAGCGCCGAGATATGGAATGACCTTGTCAATCAGGTGTACCAAAATGTTCTCCAGCAGCGGTACGAATTTTTTATTGAAAATCGTACGGCCAATCTCTCTGAAAAATTCAATCGAATACTCAATAGCGTTTCAACGAAGGTCGTCATCCCGTTGATTGCAATCGCCGGAAATGCGCTTTCGGTCACGTCGTTGTTAGTTGGAGTTGTTTTTGTCCTTGGCTATCAGGCCTTGGCTATCTTCGTTTTGATGCTGATGGCCTACGCGGTGGCTTCAGTGCTCATCACGCCTTATTTGAGGTTGGCGACCAAGCAGCGCGTTCGTTATGGCCGCCGCATCAATCTTTTGCTGATGGAGTCGTTGCGATCGATTCGTGATGTTCACCTTTACTCCGCTGATAAATATTTTGTGACTCGTTTTTCTGCCGATGGAGTCATAGCAAAGCGGTACGATCGATTAACGCGTTTGTTGCCTGATGTTCCGCGTTTTTTGATTGAGCCTGCTGGTGTTTCGATTTTGTTCTTGATTGGTCTTGCTCCTGCAGTTTTGAGTGGAGATTCGAGTGATGTGCGAAACGCGATTCCCGACTTATTCGCAATTATGTTCACGCTGTTGAAGATATCTGGGCCACTTCAGAACACTTTTCGTAGTCTCAATCGTTTGCGGGGTGGTCTTCCGGAAATCAAAGATGCACTGGATTTGTTGGACTTGAAGCCAGAACGACTTCTGTTGTCTTCTCCTGGTGTTTCGACCCCGGAAGGGTTGATGCCCCGCCGATTAATTCAGTTAAAAGATGTCAGCTTTTCGTATCGACGCAGCGACAGATTAGTGGTTGACGCCGTGAATCTCTCGATTCCGATTGGATCCCGTTTTGCCTTGGTGGGTCGCACGGGAAGTGGAAAAACAACGATTGCTCATCTGCTTCTGGGTTTGCTGCAGCCGTCTTCGGGCCAGCTCATGTTGGATGGCATCCCTGTAAGTGCTCAAGACTTGCCGGCATGGCAGGCGAATTGCGCTTTAGTCCCTCAAGATATTCGTCTTTTTGATGGAAGCATTCGCGATAACGTTGCTTTTGGATTGGATAGCGATTCGATCGACGATGAGGATATTTGGGCGGCGTTGAAAACGGCGCAGTTCGATGATGTTGTTGCTCAAACACCCTACGGGCTTTACACCATGATTGGTGAAAATGGCGTGAAATTATCTGGGGGGCAACGTCAGCGTCTTGCTCTGGCGCGAGCCTTTTATCGCGGTGCCAAAGTGCTTGTTTTGGATGAAGCCACCAGCGCTCTCGATAATAGAACTGAGCATGACGTTCTTCAGGCTTTGGACTTGGTAGGGCGCCGCTGCACAACCATCGTGATTGCTCATCGCTTGTCAACAGTCAAAAAGTGCGACCGAATCGTTGAGATTGAAAGCGGCAGGATCCATGCTCAGGGCGATTTTGTCTCCCTTTGTGAGGGCTCAGAAACGTTCAGAGATATGTATCGCATTGAAAGCACCTGATGGCAGATATTGTTCTGCTCTCCACGGCTGACTGGGACCATCCTCTGTGGACAAATAAGCAGCACACAGCGCTTTCCTTGCGCCGAGCTGGCCACCGTGTGTTGTACATCGAGTCTCTTGGGTTGCGTCCCCCGCGTGCTGATCGTCAGGACCGGCAGCGGATCGTTAAGCGTCTGAGGCGGATGTTCAGGCCGCCGCGCCAGGTTGAGCCGGGTGTGTGGATCTGGTCACCGATGGTGATTCCCGGTGGGACACGCGGGGTGTTGATGCGGATCAACCGGGTGCTGTTCAGCGGCGCTCTGGCCTGGGTTCTCCGGCGTCTGAGTTTTCGCTCGCCACTGTTGTGGACTTACAACCCGCTTACCGGTCGTTATCTCAACCTCAAACGACGTGCTGCAGCCTCGACGTCGTCGATGTTCTCCGCTGCGGTTTACCACTGCGTTGATCGCATTCACGCCCAGCCAGGCATGCCTGCGACCTTGATTGCTGACAGCGAGCGTCAGCTGTGTCGCACGGTGAATGTGGTGTTCACAACGTCTCCCGACCTTCAGGCGTCGTTGATGCGTCTGAATGCCTGTACCTACCACTACGGCAACGTTGCCGATCAGGCCCATTTCGCTGCCGCCCTGGATGCGCCCCACGCCCCGGAGCATCTGGCTGGCATCCCGAAGCCTCGCCTGATGTTTGCCGGCGCGATCGATTCCTACAAGCTTGATCTGCCCATGCTGACGGTCCTGGCCCGTCAACGCTCGGAGTGGTCGTTCGTTCTGCTGGGCCCTGTTGGCGAGGCCGATCCGGATACAAGCATTACGGCCCTTCAGGCCTTGCCGAATGTGCACGTCATGGGTTTGCAGCCCTATGCCGATTTGCCGGCATGGCTCGCCCACGCCGATGTGGCTCTGCTGCCACTGCAGGAGAACACCTACACGCAGCACATGTTTCCGATGAAATTCTTCGAATACCTGGCAGCGGGGCGACCCGTGGTGGCCACCCGAATTCCGGCGTTGCGCCCCTACGCCTCTGGAGCGTTGCTTTGCCCTCCGGATGCGGTGGCGTTCGATGCCGCCATCGCGACGGCATTGGCGGGTGATGGCCCACCTCTAAAGCAGCGCTTGGCGTTGGCCGCTGAACACACCTATGAGAGCCGCACCCGCAAGATGCTTGCTGACTTGCAGCGGGAAGGATTGTTGGATGCGGCCTCAAGTGGTCGGTCGATGCTGCGGGTCCAAGCCCGAATCTTGCCGTTGCAGCGGCTGTTGATGCCGGCCTTGTTTCGGTCGGTGCGGTTGCGCAACCGGTGTGGGCGCAGTGAAGCCGGACGTCAGCTGTTGGGCTGGATTGATGGGCACCATCCGATTGAGCCGCAGGTGCTTGATGCACAGATTCCTCGCCTCATCCATAAAGGGCTGTATGCAGAGGCCTTGGCCCTAATGGAGCGGTCCTGGTTGGAGCTCGGCCGCACCGATCACCTTCACCACCTGTTGTTCCGTCGTGGAGCCAGGCCCAAGTCGCTGGAGGAGCAGATCGCCTTGTTTGACACCCTGGGTTCCAGCACCCGCTTGCCCCTCAGCTATCGCGCCTACTGCAGGGTCGTGTGTGCTTACCGCGCTGCTGAAGCAAACGACCCCGAGCTGATGCGTGCTTCGCTTGCAGCGTTGGACGCAGTAGCAACAGGGCTGGAAAACGATCCCAACACACGCCTGTGTCGCCAGGGGAATCGCTTCAACCGCGCCAAGCTGCTGATTTCCTGTTATGCAACCTCGCTGCGGCTTCAGCTCAACCTGGCGGATCGGCCCCGGGCTGCTCGCCTCGGGCGGCGTGCGCTGCAGTTCTGTGCATGCTTCGATCTCACCATGATCGAAACCGATACCTCTTTCCGGCTGACGCGGAATCTGATGCGGGTGCTGGCGATCAACGTTATTGAGGCCTGGGCTTCAGCAGATGCCGCCCTCTATTGCGAGGCGAGGCAGGCGTTGCAAGCCGTTCATGACCACGCCCATCGACCGGAGCATGACGATCGTGAGGTGCAGGAAGACCATCGTTCCTTCGCCGTACAGGTGATGGAGCGTGTCGCATTGATTGACCCCGCCCTCGCTGACGTGGCCGCAAGGCGCAGGGCCACCGAAGATTTGATGCTGTTGCTGTTCCGGGCCAAGATCGTCAACGAGGCTTGGCGGGCCGAGCGGTTGCCGGGAGTCTTGCCTTGCTTCGAGGGATTTCTTAAGCCTCACCCTGCAGCGTCGAGTTCTCCATGACCCGAAGGGTCGTGCTCTACATCGATTCCCTCAAGACCGGTGGAGCCGAGCGCGTCACTCTTCTGCTTGCACGCTGGCTTGTGGAAGCGGGCTGGCAGGCCACGGTGCTCACCCGCCATGGTGCGTCCCGCGATTTTTATCCCGTCCCGGCGGGTGTCCAACGGGCTCGCGAACCCGGAGATCCGATCTGGTTAAGACGCTGCGGGCCGTTGGGTTTTCCCCTTCGTGTGCTGCGGTTGCGCGCATGGTTGCAGCGCCATCAACCTGATCTTGTTGTCGGCATGACCACCCTGCCGGCGATCAAGCTGCTGCTGGCGGTGCGGGGCATGGCTTGTCCATGCATCGTTTCGGAACGGAACTTCCCCCCTTTGAAGCGGCCGAGTTGGCCCTGGCGGTTGCTGCGGCGGCTCACTTACCCATGGGCCCAGCTGCATCTTGTCCAAACCGAGGCCACGGGTCGCTGGTTGGCCCAGCATTTGAAGGCGCGTCCCCAACTCTGTCTGCCCAACCCCGTGGCCTGGCCTTTGCCCCGGTTTGCGCCCGACCCCGACCCCATCGCTTGGCTGGTCTGCCGAAAGGTCGGAGCTGACCAGCAGGTGCTCCTGGCTGTGGGAACCAAATCCCATCAAAAGGGCTTTGACCGCTTAGTCGCCATGTTTGGCCTGTTGGCGCAGCGGTATCCCGACGTGCATCTGGTGATCCTTGGCCTCGATCAGAGGCCTTATCACGGTGTTGACCAACAGGCCCAGTTGCGCCGCTTGCTGCCGCAGGCATCCCACCGCTTGCACTTCCCCGGGCGGGTGGGCAATGTGCAGGATTGGTACGAGCGGGCCGATATGTTCCTGCTCCCCTCTCGCTATGAGGGTTTTCCCAACGTGCTGCTCGAAGCCATGGCCAGCGGCTGTTGTTGCGTCTCTTCCGACTGCCCCCAGGGCCCAGCCGAGTTGATCCGCGATGGCGTTGATGGTCGTTTGTTGGCGAACGATGCCACCCCGGAGACCTGGGCTGAGCTGGTGTCGGAGCTGCTGGAGGACGTAGACCAACGCCGGCGCTTCGGGGATGCGGCTCTGGAGGTGCGGCAACGCTTTTCCGAGGAACGCCTGCGCCGGTGTTTCACGCGCAGCGTGTCGCAGCTGGTGGGTGATGACTGAATCAGTGTCGGCTGCAGGCCGTGATGATCTGTGGCTTGTGCTGCCGCATCTGGGGGCGGGGGGCGCTCAGAAAGTGGCTTTGATTGCCGCCCGTCATTTTTCCGCTCAGGGTTTGAAAGTGAAGTTGGTCACGCTCATCCCTGGCCATCCTGTGGCCCATGCCCTTCCCGAGGGGATCCCACTGCTTGAACTGGGGGCACCGACCCATCGCTCTTGGTGGGCCCGCGCTGGTCGTTTCAGCCTGGCGCAGCTCGACAAGCTGATTCGCCTTTTCTTCCAGCTGCAGCTGCGCTGGTTAGAGGGTTGGTTTCAAACCTGCGTCCGTCCCGAGGGACGGGGCCTCGCCATGCGGCTCTTTCAAGTTGGCACCGAGGCGACAGCTGGTTTTCGCTTCCGGCAGCTGCGCCGGCAGTTCCGCTCTCAGCGGCCCCATCGGGTCTTGGCTCTGCTCACCCGCACCAACATCACTTGTTGTTGTGCCGCCTGGGATTTGCCGATTCACCTCGTAGTGTCCGAGCGCAACGACCCCTCGCTTCAGCTGCTGCCGGAGGTGTGGCAGCGGCTGCGGCCCCTTGCCTATCGCCGGGCGGATGTGGTGACAGCCAACACAGCAGGCGTTCTCGCGGCCTTGGAATCGATGGGGGCCTGGGAGCGGTTAGCCCTGCTGCCGAATCCGCTACCGGGTGCGCCCGCGCCTGCGCTCGGCAGTGGGCCGTCCAATGCCACCGGTTTCATCACCGTGGCCAGGTTGGTGCCGCAGAAGGGGCTGGATGTATTGATTGAAGCCTTGCCCAGGTTGAGCGGCGCTGCAGCGGCTTGGTCCGTCACCTTGGTGGGCGATGGACCTGAGCGCGACAGATTGCAAGCGCAGGCGAAGGATCTCGGCGTGTCGGATCAGCTGCGATTCCTGGGGTTTCGCTCTGATCCGGAGCGCTTCCTGGCGGAAGCTGCTGTGTTCGTGTTGCCCTCCCGTTTTGAAGGCATGCCCAATGCCTTGCTGGAGGCCATGGCTGCCGGTCTGGCCGTGATCGTCACGGATGCTTCTCCTGGTCCCCTTGAAGTGGTTGAGCCTGGGGTGAGCGGTTTGGTCGTACCTAGCGATGATCCAGTCGCTCTGGCTGCAGCGATGGAGTCGCTGGCCTCGGATCCAGACCGTTGCAGGAGGATGGGCGATGCGGCTAGAGCACGAATCGCTTCCTTGGATTGGCCCCAGTTGGAGCCGCTTTGGCGGTCGATCCTGGCGTTGTCATGACAGCACGTGTTCTGGTGTTGGCGCCGACCCGGCGCGCGCGGACCGAAACCTTCGTGCGAGCGAACCTGGCCCGCTTGCCGTTTGCGGTGGAGGCCTGTTTCGGGGACGAGATTCCTTGGCGTGAGCCCCTTAAAGCCCTCTATGGCCTGGCGGTGCTCATCAGCAAGGTATGCACCCGGTTGGGTTGGTTTCGACTGGCCACCCTGCCCGCGTCAGTCGTGGCTGTGCTGTTGGTGCGGCGCCACCGGCCGGATGTGGTGATGGTGGAGTTCGGCTTTCATGCCGTTCGGGTGATGGAGCTGGCCCGCACGGGAGTTCCCCTGGCGGTTCACTTCCGCGGCGCCGATGCCTCCGCGGAGCGCTACGTGAGGCGCCTAGAGCAGCGCTACCGCCGTTTGTTTCAGCTCACCTCGGCTGTGATCGTCAAGAACCAAACGATGCGGAGCCGTTTGATCGCCCTTGGAGCCCAGCCTGCACAGGTCATGATCAGTCCATCCGGTGCTGATGAGCAGCGGTTTCAGGGGGCCACTCCCGCTTCCATGCCTCCTCGGTTTCTGGCGGTGGGTCGCTTTGTGTCCAAAAAAGGGCCGTTGGACACCCTGGAAGCCTTTGCTCTCCTGCGGGGCCTGACGGACCAGGCCGATGCCTGCAGCCTGGTGATGGTGGGTGATGGACCTCTGTTCCCCCTCGTGCAGGAGAGGGCTCGCCAGCTAGGCCTCGAGCAGTTTGTTCAGTTCCCTGGCGTGCTGTCTCCCGATGCGGTGGCCCAGGAGATGCGGCGTGCGCGGGTGTTTGTCCAGCATTCCCGCACGGCGGAGGATGGGGATGAGGAGGGATGCCCGGTCTCCGTGATGGAAGCTCAACTTTGCGGTCTGCCCGTTGTGGCCACCCGTCATGGCGGGATCCCTGATGTGGTTGTGGATCAGCAGACCGGGCGGCTGGTGGAGGAAGGCGACCGTCGGGCGATGGCGGAGGCGATGGCCTTGCTGGTGGATCAGCCGGATCTCGCGGCTGCTTGGGGTGCGGCTGGGCGGCTTCGGGCTCAGGCTCGGTTCACCGTGGCCCATCACGTGGATCAGATCACAATGCTTCTCAACGAGTTGGTGGGCCACAGTCGATGAGCAGCAAGCGATTGAAGTTGCTGCTGATCCGTGGTCTGGGCCACAGCGGCACAACAATGCTGGATTTGGCTCTGGGGGCGCATCCGCAGATCATTGGCCTGGGTGAGGCGGCGCGAATTCTGGCGATGCCACAGCCGGGGGATGAGCATCGCGGGCCAAGCCAACTGCGCGGTGCTCACCGGTTTGAGCGGCGTTGCACCTGTGGGGTCGTCGCCGCGGAGTGCCCAATCTGGGGCCATCAGCTTGAGTGGCTGCGCCTGCATGACCAAGCGCCGATGCAGGAGAAAGTGCAGCGGCTGCTGAGGCATTCACCCCATGCCGGTGAGGCGGTATGGCATGTGGATTCGTATCAGGACGATCTGGAGATGACGCGGTTGCCCGAGGCCATCTTTGACATTCGGATCATCCATCTCGTGCGCGACGTTCGCTCCTGGGTGCATTCCCGTGCCCAGGCCGGCCGTAAGGCAGGCCAACGCTGGCCAGCAGCGCGTCAACTGGCGCGCTGGTGGCATGTCAACGCCAAGTTTGAACGGGCGTTTCGACAGTCTCCGTATCCGGTGTTTCGCCTGGGTTACGAGGAATTTGCGCTTCAGCCCCAGCGCAGTTTGCAGTTGCTTTGCGGCTGGCTGGCCATCGATTTCAAGGAGACGATGCTGGCTCCCGGTCTGAATAGCAGCAGTCACATTCTCGCGGGAAACCGGGTGCGTTTCGATCCGGATCGCAGTCGAACCATTGCTTATGACGGTGCCTGGTTGGGGGCGCCGGCACCCACGGCTGCGCATCTCGGCTTGCTCATGCCCGGCCTTGCCTGCATGAACCGCCGGCTGGTGTATTCAAACGACCTGCTCTGCCGCTGATGGCTTCAGGCCTCCCGCCAGGTCATCGCGGTGGCCCATTGCTGCTCAACCGCGAGATCTGGACAGCGCTTCTGAACAGCTGCCACTAAGGGCGAGAAGTGCCGGCCTAGGCGCTGCAGCACTTCCAGCGGAACCGACGTGGTGGCCTGGCTGGCGTTCACCCGTTGGCGCAAATCGGGGATCTGCTCCGGGATGCCGAGATGACGGCATAACTCCTGATGTGTCGCTGTTGTGAACAGGCTCTCGTACAGGCCGATGAAGATCTCCGATTCAGCGAGTCCGCCCCGCAGTGCATCGAGGGTTGCTGGGTAATCGTTTCGTGGAGATTCACGTTTGAGCAGCTTGAGGCTGGCCTTGTTCAGGTGCTCGATTTCATACGCGGGCGTCAGCAAACCACGCTTACGCAGTTGCATGCGTTGCTGCGACAAGAACCGTTCCACCGGGTCGCGCATGATGAACACCGCCCGCGTTTGCACGCCGCGTTGCGCGAAGGCCTGCTGGATGCGCTGATAGCTCTCCGCGCTCAACCCGGCATAGGAGGGGGTGATGTCTCCCGTCAGGCGGATTTGGGTTGGCTTGAGCCGTGAGGCGAAGTAGTCGAAGTAGCGCTCTGGACGCGCGATGAACCGCGCCCGCCTCCATGTGCGCCACTTCAGCGGTGTGGGGCGCTTGGGCCGGAAGTTGGCAAAGCGTTCCAGCTCCAGAGCATCGAAGACGTGGTACTCCTTCAGAAAACCGAAATCGGCGTCGCTGCGGCGATGCAGTTGATCGTGCAGCCATGAGGTTCCTGCTTTCTGGGCACCAACGCCCAGCAGAAAGGTTGCTTCAGAGGCCAAGACGTTCTGCCGTTTGAACGCGCATCAGTTGATGCGTAGGGCTGGCATGTCTTTCACCAGATCGTCGATGGCTTTGACCTGCGAGAGAAACGGTTCCAGCTGATCAAGGGGTAGGGCGCTGGGGCCATCACAACGGGCTTGCGCCGGGTCTGGATGTGCTTCCAGGAACAAACCAGCCAGGCCAACCGCCATGCCTGAGCGGGCCAGGTCCACCACCTGGGTTCGGCGTCCGCCTGAGGCAGCGCCACCTGGATCCCTGCACTGCAGGGCGTGGGTGACATCAAAGATCAGCGGAAGGTCATCGCAGGTGCGTTTCATCACGCCGAAGCCCAGCATGTCCACCACGAGATTGTCGTAACCGAAGTTGGTTCCCCGCTCGCACAGCAGCAGCTTCTCGTTCCCGCATTCGCGGAATTTGTCCACGATGTTGCGCATTTGTTCCGGGCTGAGGAACTGGGGCTTTTTGATGTTGATCACTGCACCGGTTTCCGCCATGGCGCGGACCAGATCGGTCTGCCTGGCCAGGAAGGCCGGGAGCTGGATGATGTCGGCGACCTTGGCGGCGGCGACGGCTTCCTCCGGACTGTGCACATCGGTGATCACGGGGATGCCGTGGGTGTCCTTCACCGCCTGGAGGATTTGCAGCCCTTCCTCGAGACCGGGGCCCCGGAAGGAATGGATGGAGGAGCGGTTGGCTTTGTCGTACGACGCCTTGAACACCAACGGGATGTTCAGCCTTCCGCAGACGTCTTTGTAGTGGGCGGCGCAACGCAGGGCAAAGTCAAGATCCTCGAGAACGTTCACGCCACCCAGAAGGGCAAAGGGGCGATCGTTCGCGAAGGTGATCTCGCCTAGTTGGATCTGCTGCGCCACGGTCTTGAACGTTCTTTCGATCGCGCGAGCCTACCCGCCTTCCTTTAATGGCTTAGTAGATTCAAGCCAATGCTGCGTGGGTCCAAGCTGTAGCTCCCAAGCTTGAAGTCGGCGGCATAAAGCTTGGCCACAGCCCGGGTGGTCGCAGAGCTGTAGTAATGCTGCAGCTTGTTGGAGGCTCGGTTGAGTTTGCTGTGTTGGTTGCGCTCAATGTGGTGCGGCTGTTGCAGCTGCTCGGGGCTGGGCAGCGTTAAGCCCGTTTCGGCCAGGGCATCGGGAAGCTCAGCCGAAAGATTTTCCAGCCTGCAAATGTTTTTGAACTGGGATGCGGGCAGGAGTAGGGCATCGGTTTGTGGTTTCCAGTGGTGGTTGGCATGTAACCCACCGCTGCCAAGAAAGGCGATGAAGGCCTCGAATCCGGCCTGGCTGTTGTCACCAAACCCTGGGATGAACCCGTATTTGTCTCGAGGACCGTTGGCAATTTTGTCGAGAAATGCGGACAGTGTTCTCGTCCAGGGATTGCGCACAACCGTGAAAAATGAAACCTCTGCCAGGCTTGCTCGGTCTTTTTGGGACCTGGACATTTCAATCAGGCTTTTTCCTGTGCCCATGGCCTTCCGCTTGGCTTGCTTGTAATCATCTTGATGATTATTTGGCCCTTTTATGGCTTCGTCGAGGTAAAGAATGACGGACGAATTGCCGCTTTTGGCGATTCTGTTGAAGGCAATATTGTGCTCTGGATAAAATACGACGCGGTCAAGATTGTCGCGCTTGATTTGTAGTGTTTTGCGTCCAAGCGCCAGGATTAGGAGAGCTCGCTGCTCTCGCAATTCTCTGCGGATGCGTTTCTGTGTGCGAGAGAAGGGCAAAGTTGGTGGCGTGTTAAAACTATTTTACTGATTTTTGTTGAAGTGCCAGGCCAGAGGGGTGACGCAATCCTTTGCAGGAGAGTGTAGGTCGGAGAGTAGATAGGGCAGGAGGGCGCCAAGTCTGTCGTCGCACCCAAGCAGTTTTGTCGCGATCGCGTCAACGGATTCGCGTTGGTCTGACCCAATATCGCTGATTTTGATTTTGCGAGTTGTTGACATGTTGACTCTGACAGCATTGTTTTTTCCGTTGGGTTGCAGAGCGCTTTGGTAGTCCTCGGGTAAGAGTGAATTGATCTTCGCGAGGAGCTCGCTTTGGGCCCCAGTGATGCCTTCGAAAGGCACAAAAAAGAGAGGGATGTTGTATATCTTTGTTGCTTCAATCCAGCTGCGAATCAGTAGATAAATCTGGGGGAGATAGAGGATGCCCAGGAGGTGGAACAAATCGCTTTCCGAGCGCTGATGGAGGTCTGGGATGCCATCTGTGAGCTCTGGACAGCGGAGGTCGAGGGGGCCGTAGCTCTTGCGGCGGGTGTGGTGAATCAGGGAGCACAACAAGGCGCCTAGGGGGCGCACTGGGATCACTACAGCCGCTGTGCTGTAGCGCCGCTTCAGCTGCTTGAGGTTGTGGTGGGAGGCCGGGTAATGCCCATAAACCAAGAGGCGCTTCTGCGGTTGGTGGAACCGGATCCTGCGCACCCAGCGTTCGCGTCGGCCAAGCTCTGGAACGTCCAAGAGGAGGTGCCCGAATCCCTTCGTGGTTTTGTGGCGCACAACCGGCGCATCAAGGTGATCGCTCAGCAGGGCAGCAAGGGTCTGACTGGCACATTTCGGTGGAGCCGGAACGAGAAGCGCGCGCTGTGGCCCTTTCGGGGATGGCATCGAGACCTCGCCAGTCATCCGCAACCGTGTTGGAGGCATCTAAGCACCACTAATCTCCACCCATGAGCTTTTTGGCCGGCCTTAACGACGCCCAACGACGGGCGGTGGACCATCACGAGGGGCCTCTTTTGGTGGTTGCAGGTGCTGGCAGTGGCAAGACGCGCGCCCTCACGCATCGGATCGCTCACCTGATCGGTGAGCACGGTGCCGATCCTGCTCAAATCCTGGCGGTGACCTTCACCAACAAAGCCGCCCGCGAGATGAAGGAGCGGCTTGAGCTGCTCCTGGCGCAGCGTCTGGCCCAGAGCCAGTACGGCCAGCCTTGGAGCACCCTTCCGCCGGTGGAGCAGCGCCAGCTGCGCTCACGCATTTACAGGGAGGTGACCAAGGAGCTTTGGATCGGCACCTTCCATGCCCTGTTTGCACGGATGCTCCGCTACGACATCGACAAGTTCAAGGACACCGAAGGACTCACCTGGACCAAGCAGTTTTCGATCTACGACGAGGCCGACGCCCAGAGTCTGGTGAAGGAGATCGTGACCCAGGAACTGCAGCTGGATCCCAAGCGGTTCGAGCCCAAGAAGACCCGCTGGGCCATCAGCAACGCCAAGAATCAGGGTTGGCTGCCGGATCAGCTCGAGGCGAATGCGGAAGGCCAGCGGGGCAAGCTCACCGCCGATGTTTATCGGCGTTATCGCAAAGCGTTGGCGGCCAACAACGCTCTGGATTTCGACGATTTGCTGTTGCTGCCGGTTCAGTTGCTGCAGCAGAACGAGCAGGTGCGCAGTTATTGGCACCGCCGCTTTCGCCATGTGCTGGTGGATGAATACCAGGACACCAACCGCACCCAGTACGACCTGATCAAGCTGTTGGTCACCGATGGCAAGGATCCTCAGGATGTTGAGGACTGGTCGGGCCGTTCGGTGTTTGTGGTCGGCGATGCCGACCAAAGCATCTACAGCTTCCGTGCGGCTGACTTCACGATCCTGATGGGTTTCCAGGATGACTTCGGCGATCAGGCACCGGATGACGTCACCCAGACCATGGTGAAGCTGGAGGAGAACTACCGCTCCACCGCCACGATTCTCGAGGCGGCAAATGCCCTCATCGCCAATAACAGCGAACGGATCGACAAGGTTCTGCGTCCCACCCGTGGAGAGGGAGAGCTGATCACCCTCACCCGCTGTGACGACGAGATCGCCGAGGCGGAAGCCGTGGTCCATCGAATGCGCACGATGGAAGCCGCCAATCCCGAGCTGAGCTGGGGCGACATGGCGGTGCTCTACCGCACCAATGCTCAGTCCCGCGCGATCGAGGAATCACTGGTGCGCTGGGGCATTCCCTACATCGTTGTGGGCGGGCTGCGCTTCTATGACCGGCGCGAAATCAAAGATCTGTTGGCCTATATGCGGCTGTTGGTGAATCCAGCCGATACCGTCAGCCTGCTGCGGGTGATCAATGTGCCCAAACGCGGCATCGGTAAGACCACGATTCAGCGCCTCACCGATGCGGCCAATCAATTGGGAATCCCGCTCTGGGATGTGGTGAGTGATCCCGAGGCGGTGCGCTCCCTCGGCGGCCGCTCTGCCAAGGGTCTGCTGCAGTTCTGTGATCTGGTCAATGACCTGAAGGCCCAGAGTCGTGACGTGGCGCCATCGGAACTGATTCAGCAGGTGATGGAGAAGAGCGGCTACGTCAGTGAGTTGATTGCCGATGGCACCGATGAGGCGGATGAGCGTCGACGCAACCTCCAGGAACTGGTGAACGCGGCTCTCCAGTACCAGGAGGAAAACGAGGAGGGTGATCTGGAGGGATTCCTGGCCACGGCGGCCTTATCGAGTGATGCCGACAACAAGGACACAGCCGCCGATCGCGTCACCCTGATGACGCTCCACAGCAGCAAGGGTCTCGAATTTCCTGTGGTGTGTTTGGTGGGTCTTGAGCAGGGATTGTTCCCCAGCTACCGATCTCTTGATGATCCGGCCTCACTGGAGGAGGAGCGCCGGCTCTGTTATGTGGGCATCACCCGAGCCAAGGAACGGCTGTTTCTGTCCCATGCCTGTGAACGTCGCCTCTGGGG
>Ga0213866_10000995_pt1 | contig 21757 bp, 12 predicted proteins | sample PICome_11_FD_160079 | JGI IMG/M metagenome (GOLD analysis project Ga0213866, IMG submission 160079) | Coastal seawater microbial communities near Pivers Island, North Carolina, United States - PICO284 | ecosystem: Environmental > Aquatic > Marine > Coastal | place: USA: North Carolina...
TAATATCATTTCCACCAATTTTAGATTCATCCACAGATTTTCTAAGAGCGCCACGCCTCGCTGACGACATAGTTTGCCAAACAGCAAATGAAGTTGGATCTCCTCCAATAAGACTTTTTACAAATCTTTTATCACTATCTCCAAGATTAGAGTATCCTTTAAGCCATTTTTCAAATCCTGGAGATGTTGTTGGCTTTTGTGTTGTAGGTGGAGGGGTCGGTGTCGGTTTAGGTGTTGGTCTTTGTGTAGATGGAGGAGGCAGCGGCTGGTCTGGCGTCACTCCAATAGGTAGTCTTCCTTGTTCTCTGGCAGCAGTTCCTCTATTATTTAATGCTTTGTTAAATGCAGAATTAAGAATGTTCCTGTCTCCAGCACCAAAGTCACCTTTTCTATTGGCCCTACTTCGTGCAAGGTTTCTTAATTCAACGGCCTCTGATGATGTAATAAATTTATTTTTACGGGCAGTATTAATTCTGTCAATATATTTATCAAGATCGGTAGCCATTATGCTTCACCTATTTCTGTTAATTCTATTGACATAGAAGGTCCACTAGTAGAATTACCATGAGTGATTGAGGATATAGTAAATGTCTTTTCTCCGAACAATTCATTATTTTCATTGTACCCGCGAGTTTTATCATAGATTTTAATCTTATCTCCAAGTTCTAATAAAGGATTGGGAAATATTTCCATAGTAAATTTTATTCTCTCACGACTACAATTTCTTGCCACCCACCGCATCATATTATTTGCCTGAGATAAAGATTGCATATATGTGCTATCCAAAGAAAATGTTTGAGGTCCATGAATTGCTAGGTTTCTTTCTCTATCAGTAACGTATCTTCTTTTTTCATCCGTGCTGTTATAATACTCATCCATTTTTACAGCACCAGTACTTAATTCTTCAAGAGCAACACCGACTATATATAAAGGATTATTTGTCTCCGCGCTCAAAAGGGCGGGGCCAGCAGATGTATTTGCTACAACAAGTTTTGCTCCAAATGAACTTGCCGTATATTTTTTCACAAAATAGTTAGATGTAATTTTAGACACATCTATAAGGGCTGAGGCAAATGATGGATAGGTAAACCTTACATCAAATTCTTTTACCTCTCTTACTAAACGAGCAAAGTCATTAAAATAATATTGAACGTCATCTTTTTGTAATAAAAATTGCTGGCTTACAGGAAGAATTCCAGATCTAACTTTTTCATCCACCCTATTATATATTTTAAAGAATCCCTTATCCCCCTTATTCAAGGGCCTCTCCGCCGCAGAAATATATTCGTAGATGGCTTGACTGTCATTTCTTACAAAAATTGCAACATTTCTTACTCCGTCATTATCATCTACTCTAGATATTCTTTCATTTTTAGGTTCTGCAAATTGTGAAATCTTAGTGTTTCCATAATAGATTGTAAATACATTTCCTTCATCTCTTCTTTTATCGACGAGGATTGTGAGTTCGAATACTGGATCGGATGTTCTTTCATTTTTAATAACCTGAACATCAAAATTTGCAACAGTATAGGCTGCAACGGGGGCGGCTTCAATAAGTTTTGGTTCTAGTTTTCCTTCTTTATTAAGAAAAACTTTATAAAATCTTAAATTATTTGAAAATGCTTCATTAGCAACATTACCTTTTCCAGAACCTACGCCTTCTACTTCAAGGTAGTACCCTTCACCGTAACGATTGACATTAAAAGCAATTCCAGCAATTGATGATAAAGTTTCCATAATTTGAGAATTATTCTTACCTTTTTTTCTTGGAGAATATAGTCTCATCCTTGTACTAATAATGCTGGGGTAGAAAGGAAGATCTATTTTTTGAGCGTATATATCTCTTTCTCCATTTAAAAATATATAATCATCAAAATTTCCAGGTACTTCTCCATCCATTTCAGTATTCACAGAATCCAAAAGGGTAGCAGCAGAAGCGGTGGCTCCAGAGTATAAAGTTTCCACATTGGCTACATCAACACTTCTAGAATTTCCCTCTGCTCTCAAAAATCCTAAATATGACTTGGAGGTAAATGAACTTGCAAAACCACTTTTTTGTAGATTTCTATAAGCATTTTTATACCTATTTCTTTCAAGAAAATCAAATCTTGTTTCTGTCTTTAGCCTTCCGCCTACACCAGAATTTTTGGCGGCTCCAAGTCTAATACTATATTTTTCTCCAAGACCAGTATCATTTTCTGTAAATGCATAATGATTAGAGACATTGCTTCCAAGTTTATTTCTTCCGTCACCTATGACTTGATAAACATATTTGTCACCGTTCTGGTTTACAATCTTGAACGACATATCAATAACTAGACCTATTAAACGAATAGAAGATCCTGGTGCAATATTACGAATAGCCTCCTGTAACTCTTCTTCACTAAATAATATTTGATAATAAGTTGGATTAGCGGAGGAGTCTGTATTAGCAATATGATAAAGTTTTCCGTTATATCTAATAAACTCTGAGTCGATCATGACAGTTCCAGAATATTGACTAAAAGTAAGACCTTCATTTGGATCAACATATATAATCATTGATCTTTTCTGGGTTCCGGTCGCTTGATTGTATATGACTCTTACTGCATCATTTTCATTATATGCCTCATAATTACCTGTAAATACATCTTTTATTCTTGTATTAGGCAAGTCTTTTTCCAAGTTTGCCGCACCCATAACACCATCCTGATCTGTTCCAGGCTCCCAGAGTATCCTTGTTCCAAACCCATAATTTGCAAAGGCCAAAGAGCCAGGAAACGTCGTTTCACTAGTAAGCCTATTGAGAACATTTTCTGGAAGTTCGTCCAATCTTGGCTCTTTTCTTGGACCGTATGAATGATATACAACATCTCCATCTGTTAGTGGTCTTACTCTGGATTCTGAATAATTTATTACATTAGATGTGTAGTCAGAGATATAAGAAAATTCATCGACGGGACTACCTGATATTAAATAGTCTTCATCCATCACTATCCAAAAATCTGTTCCATTAATAACGGCAGAAGATTCAGTCTGACCAACTTTTTCTGTTAATCTTTCTTTAGTTAAAACATTTAATCTTCCGACCGCATCATAATACATGGAGCATTGTGTAGCGACTGCAAGTTCCTCTAAAACTTCTAATACAGTTTGCTCTCTTTTAGAGAAAAAGTTTCTAATTCTTACATCTTCTTTGTCGGCACTATTTGAACTTTTCTTAAATTCTAGTCCTGTAATTCCAACATTGTCTAGTAAAAATAAAATACAATTAGACAACCTAGTTCCTAAAGAAGATTGAAACAATAAATCTGGAGCAGATAATTCTCTTAAAAATTTGAATCCATCTTCTATATCTACTGTTGCAGAATAATCCCCTTGAACAGACCAACCATTTGAATACATAACTTTAAGAGGTACTGCCTGATTGCTGCTATTAACTTCAACTAATTGAAAGAAAGAAAATTTAACATCGGGAGAAAGCATTCTCAAAGAAGAAAGTGTACTAGAAAATAGAAACAAGTCTCCTTCATTAGATAGAGATATTTGACCAGTACTTGATACAATTCCACCGACTGGTAAACCAAAGTTCGTTGAATCTGATAGGGATGAAGTAAAATTAAAAGATTCTGTATATGAAGTAATATTTACCTCTAGTCTTGGAGATAATTCTATAAGTTCTAGACTAGCAGAATGTCTAATTGCTCTAAAATCTTCTTCTACTATGGACATTTTTTTTACAGACAGCCTCACACCCTGTATGTATATTAACTCTGTTGGGCTGCCTGCGGTCAACTGAGTTATATCGTCTACTAAATAATCACTTACCAACGTTCCTTGTTCTACCTTTTCCCACGACCCATTGTTGTAATAAATATTAAAAATTCCTGTAGAAAAATCTGCTGAGGATGAATCTGATATGTCGTAAGCAGTCTGCCATTCTCCATCTACTAGAATTTCAATACTAAATTCTTCTGGCACAGAAATATGATTTTGTACTTTTACAAGAATTTTATTACATGGAAATTCTTCTTCATACACTATGAAGGGGCTAGCGCCAAGAATAGATCCTGTTTTAGCGTTAGACACCCCAGGAACACGATCTCCGTTATTATTTTTAAAGTTCTTAGCGGAATTAAAATAATCATACGGAGAGTTTTCTGAGAAGAAATAATATCTTGGATTTAATGTGCTAAGTCTTTCCGCCTTTAAGTTTGCCGCGTCTGAAGCAATAAGCATATCTCCATATTTTTGTGTAAGCACAATTCCTGGATCTGGCCTATTTGGTTTAAATATAGATGATAAAGTAGAGAAATATTCTTGTTCAGGGGATAGTTTGTCCGTTCCGTCCTGATAAATTAAATAATTTTCTCCTGTAGAAATATTGGGGGCGGCAGAATTATATGTTGATGAATGTGGTGCTGGAGTTGTATAAACACCATACTGAGAAATAGTTTGGTATTTATTCATATTCCATTCTGCAATAACAAGATTTTGTGATTGAATCTTGTCTACCGCTTTGAATTCGTCTCTTAAATCTCCATAATCAAGCACTACACTTCCACCAATGCCATAGATATATCCCAAAGATCATGTGTTGGACCACGCTTATTGACAGAATAACTAAATTCATCAAAGAATACGTTGTATGTTTCTAATGAATAAGTAATATTATCTGCCGATCCGCCTTGTTGGTGATCATATACAAGAGTTAAATAAAAACTATCTGGGTGGTTATTATACCATGTAAGCATCTGTGGACCAGAGGCCCACCCTGTTGTGTAATCTGTTCTACTTATTTCTGATATTTCTGATCTCACAGATGGAAGATTATCCCAAGAAACACTAAAAGTTCTTTTGTCTGCAACGTGGTAAGACCTCATTCTACCATTAATCATTCTTTTTTTATATTCTATTCTTTCTAGTCCAACTTGTAAAGGAGATCTGCTATCGTCAGTAAGATAAATATATCCAGAATCGGCGGAGCCTAAATTATATTGACCCGTGTCTGCATCAATGACCGTTGGCTCTGCGTCTGTAAAAATCATGAGGGCAGGGCGGGTCCAAATTTTTTCCAACACAGCCATTATACAGTACTCCTAGAGTGGTTCCTACGATTACTTGCCTTATTAATCATTCTTACAACTTTATTGGCAATGGCTTGAGAATTATTTCCGGCACCATTAATTACTATTTTAACATTGTTGCTACTGTTAAAGTTTTCACTATTTCTCATAGAAGAGATATTGCTACCGCCAATCATTGAATTGCTTGTGGGGATATTATACATTGGCGAGGAAACCATTCCCCCTCCAGCATACATTCCAACCATTCCGCCCATTCCAAACTGTCCAGCATTAATTTGATCTAGCATACCTTTACCATACTTGTCAACAGCGTTGGCTCTAATAACATATTCTCCATTAGACAGTCTTGCGGGAATGGAATCTGATCTTGGTCCTCCTGGTCCAGATACAAATCCACCCATTGCGTAGTTAAATGTTCCATCAGGTTTTATCCCTAAAGATGATATAGTGCTGGCAACTTCTCCAGGGGAGACTCTTCTACTTTGAGTAATTTGGAAGTGCATAGGATCAGAATTTCCCATTTCATCATTAATAAAACCGCCAAGACTTCTTGGACCAAACCATTGTAAAACTTTATATTTGTTCATTAAATCATTAACAGCCCTGTAAGGTACGGCGCTTGGTGATGACCAGTTGGCTAACGGTGATTTCTGACCTTTCCACCAGTTTAATACTGCACTTTTTCTGTCGTAGGGAACCCAGTCCCATCCAAAATAAACCCCTTCTTCATTTGCATTGATATCTATAGCAGTTCCTGAAGGATGGTTAGAAAATGTTCCACTTCTTCCCTCAAGGCCGCCTATATAATCTATCGGACGGATTAATCTATTATAGTCACTAGCAAAAGCAAGAAAAAGTGGGAGAACATCCTTATTCATAGTGATTTTTTTATTTGTTCCAGGAATAGTTCCGGTAGCAGTTTGAAAACCAGAATAAGGCCATCCGTTTGGACCTCCTTGGTTTGGATGCCTTGTTAAAGAAGTGCTGGTTGATGGAACTTCTGTCGGAGTTGTACCAGGCCACCCCATTCCGGTAGTTTCGGATGATGGGGTTTCATTTAATGCAGGTAGTTGTCTGCCGTAAACAAACTTTGGAGTCGCCTTTCCAACAAAACCTCCTTCAGCCATTCTTTCTGGAATTTTTATTTCAAGGTTGTTCTCATCTGAAAAACGATCTATTAGAGCCTTTGCTAAAAGAGGATTGACGGCGGATTGGATTCCGAATGCTGATTGAGCAATATTAAACATCAATTGACTATAAAAAATTTGATCATCTGTTAAATCAGGAAGTCCTTTTTGCGCCCTTCTCATATTTATATAGGGCAAAACTCTACTATTATAAAGATAATTAAACGTAGATTCAGATGCATCTGTCGCTATTCTAAGAAGACCTTTTGTTTTTTGTGCTGTAGATAAACCACTACCCCAATAGAACGGACTATTTTTATTAAATGCATTTTTTGTTGAATTATATAAAAAGGTTCCCTTAAATAATGGACTATTTCCATAGGGGGAGTTTTTACTAAACCCACTAAAATATGGAACTACATTGTGAGATCCAGGGGACATGTTTATGTCTGAAAATAATTCAGACATTACTTGTAATCTATTTGATTCTGCGGCAGATTCTACAGAACCCGCCATTCTTTCATCAATTGATCCTTGATATCTCCGTGCTCCTCGACTAAAAGCGTTAGTAAAATCTATAGCGTGACCACCCTCATGAGCACTAACACCTAAAAGTTCAAGAATTCCTACATCACTAGAATTAACCTGGATTCCTGTAATAGGGTTATCAAACCCTCCACCAAGATCGTGACCATTAAAAATTGAATTTACTACATTGTCCCAAGATTGTTTTGTTACTGTTGTTCCAGCAGGAGCATTTCCATAAAATTGTGAAAGCATTGAATCTATAGAAGGATCTGTTCCAAAAACATATCCTTCACTTGGAACAACATTACTCATATTTATTAAATTAGATCGTTTACCCCAGAAGATATCTCTTTGAATACCTTGAGAATTTGGATTGTTATAAACATAATTCGCTAAATATTTTCTATAAGCAGCCTTAACTTCTGGAGAAGCGTCAATGCCTACATAAAATGGTTCTATTCCAGGAGGTAATTCTTTATCTGGAAGACTATTTAAATGGTCTAAAACCATACGTTCTGTATTTACACCATCATAACCTATAGGGTCATTCCTGCGAAGAGAAGATCTTCCAGCCCTTGCAGCCGCACTTGCGGATCTTGCAGAGGCATATGCATTTGATAGGGAGGATTTAAATCCAAGACCTCCTGCACGAGATAGTGAGCCAGCCCTAATTCCTGCTCTAACCCCTGCGGCGACTCCTCTAATTCCGGCAAATCCAGGAATTGGTAAAAATGTTGAAGCGCCAAAAATAGCACCTATTCTTTTTTCATCGTCAGAGATTCTTGCATATTCTTCTGGAGTCATTCCTCTAATAAATGAACCAAATCTGTTTGCAACCTGTTCATTTTCGTCATTGAACATAGACCAAATAAAGTCACCTATATCATTTTTAATTCCTAAAAGAGAATCTATAACAAAACTTCCTGGATTATTAGCATACTCAGCAATTGGATTTACTTGAGAATTTATATCTATTCCCATTGAAGGTGTTAAATATTGCGGAAGAATTAAAGAGTTTGGAACTCCCATGTAAGGGGTGTTATTTGTTTTTTGAACAGGCTTAGAAACTCCACGATATGGACTACGCATAACTTGACCAGCATATCCACCAACCATGTTTGCAACATTATTTGAGATACCTCTGTTTTGTGCGTTATATTCTGCACGGTCAGCAGAGACATATCCACCATAAGCAAATTTACCCTCATTAATAGAGTCCATCATGCCCTTGCCATATTTACTGACAGAGGATGCTCTTACGACATACTCACCATTTGAAAGTCTGGCGGGAATGGAGTCAGAAGTTTGTGTTCCTGGTCCTTTAATAAATCCACCACTTTTTGCTCCTGGTTGTAACACATATTCTTTCTTTTTATCATCCCAATAATATAAACCTCCATCTGGTCCAATCATAGTGGGTCCAATATAATTATATTTCCAAGGTGATGTTCGTGGACTAGTCTGACTACTCGTATCTGGAGTTCTTGGGAAATTAGATTCACTAGCAGAAGATCCAGATCCACTAGGGAATGGAAGACCAGTTCCTGAAACAATAATTCCTTGAAGCCAATCTAATATAGAATCTGCTGTTGGAGCCGCCTGATCTGGAACTCCGAACAAACTCATATAACTTCCTATAACATCAGATGCAGCGAGGCGAGAAGCCTCTGTAAAACCAAGCCCCTTCGCTTGATAGTCCATTCTCTTTTTTGACCATTCTATTTTAATGAGGTAAGACATTTCTTGGACGTATCTTTTAGCATATTCTTTTCCTAAAATTTTAGTAACTTCTTGTTGTGATAGAACTTGTTTATCTGCGGCAGAATCTCTTGCTGCTTTTAATCTGGTCAATATGTCTTGTTCTGTGCTTCTGTTTTTTTCTAATTCTTGTCTTTCCGCTTTTTTCTGTCTTTTAAATGCTCTAAATTGTTTATCATGATTTTTTTGATTCTGCTCCATTTGCTCTCTTTCGGCTTCAATTTGAGCATTAATCAAATCTATACGATCTTGAGCATTTTTTTCATATTCTTCTTGTCTCTTTCTTTCTTCATCTATTGTGTCATCAATACTCTTAATTTCTCTATCTCTTGCCTCTTCAACACCTTTAATTTGTTCGTCGTATGCAAATTGTTGAGCGTCCTGAGACATTTGTTCACGTTCTTGCAAGAAACCAAACACGTCTCCAGAGGCAAGTTTTTGAAGAGCAGAAAATGCCGTTTTTCTTTGATTTGCATAGAAGTCATCGGCACGTTGGCGTTTTTGAATAGAATCTATATATGCGTCAGTAGATTCATCTATTCTTTCTTTTTCTTCTTGAAGTGCTTCTACTGTTGCATCAAATTCTTCTCTTCTTGCCTCTGCCCTTTCTTGAATAAGATCAATTTCTTGTTCCATTCCATCGATTGATCTTTGTAATTCACGATTCTTTACGTTGACCCCTTTTTGTCCTTTACGATCAAATTTTTCAATTTTTGCATCGATTCTATCAAGTTTGTTAGTATAGCCATCTATTAAATCTTGAGACTCTTCTATCTCCATATCAAATTGATCTAAAGTTACATCTTTTAAAGCGTCGCTGGCTTTACGGGCGGCAGCGGCTAGTTCATCCATTTTTACTCTAGTATTTAGAAGAGATTCTGCTAAATATCTGTCAAGGACAATCGATCCATCTTCTGCCACTTTAAATAAGTTTTGAAATTCTGATCCTAGGCCAGCGACCGCCATTTGTGCTAATAGGGCAATATCTTCTTGATCTGTAAGAAGTCCTGCAAACATTTTAAATTCTGGAACAAGTTCTCCAATAAATTCCCCTAATTGATCATATGGTTGCCATCCTTCAGGAATTTCTCCAGTAATATCTATAGTTTCTTGAATTCCATCTTGTAATTCTTGTAATTTATTTATTACATCTTCTGGTGCTTCTTTATAAAGAGGGGCTAGGCTCTTCATGATACTAAGATAAGTATCTCCAGAAACGGCGTTAATTTCTATTAAATCATTCCTAAGTTGATCAAGCATTCTAACCTGATCTCTAAACGCTTCTTGCTGATCTGTTAGAGCAAAATCCAGGGCATCTGGCATAAATGCACCAAACGCTTTTCCGACGAAACCGGCACCTGTAAACAGTCCCGCCAATGGAGAAAAAGCGTAAACAGCACTTTCAAGACTGAAAAGTTCCTTTTGAACTAATTTATTTTGAGTTTTTATGCTTTGTTTTAATCCTGCTTTTAGCCCAGCATTTTTATCTGGATCATATGCGGATACAATTGAGTCAATAACTTCTTCTGTACTTTTTTCTGTAAAGGCTCTTTGCTCCATTCCTAATTCAAATGCTGCTGCACCAGTTGCCCCCGCCTCTGCTGCAATTGCTTCTATAGCAGCCTTCGCTTTTTCTGATGAAAGACCGGCAGCAAGCATATTATTAAAAGCAAGACCAAGTTGTCTAGCACCGGATTCGGCGGAAGAGTATTTAATTCTTTCAATAAGGGGCTGATAGTCTTCTGCTACGGCCTTTCTTAGATTTTCGTCAATTGAACCAAGATCTTCAGATATATTTTCTAGGTTTATGCTTTCAATAGCCTTTGCGCCACTAGTAATTTCTTCAGCAAAGTATTCTGCGGTTTTAGTGGGATCTCTAAATGCGGCAACGGCTCTTTCCCTAGCCTGCTCCGCTGCCTTTTGATACATCATAAAGCCACCGATGCCTGCTGCTAGTGCTGCTGCAATTGCGATACCCCAGGGACCGCCAAGCATAGACAGACCGCCACCCAGTTTAGTTAAACCGCCCCCTCCACGCATACCTGCGGCATTCATAGCACGCCCTCTTACAGTTGCCTTTTTACCAAGAGTTCCCATACCCATAAAATTGCCTACGACTTTTTTACCACTAAACATTTGCATCATGGCGGCAGCGCCCATAACAGCGCCAGAAAGAATGCCAAGTTTCATTGCTAAGTCATTTGATGCACCGCCTGCCATACTCATACTTCCTACAAGCATAGAAGAGGCAAAGGCAATATTCATTAACCCCATGCCCTTCATCATTTGAGGTTGACTTTGAGCCGCTTGACGACTTTCTGAAATTGTTGCGGCGGGGCCACGAGCATTTATAGGATAAGACCTTCCTGCCTGAGAGGAAATTTGTTTCATTGTTTTATCAAATTGTTCTACTGTAAGCATTCTTCCAGAAGATGGGAAAATTCTTTGTTTTTGTGCCTCTCTTTCCATAGCGGCACTAAATGGATTAACTTTAAGAGGAGTAACTGAACCATCTTTATTAATTACTGCTCCATTGTCTGCAAACATTTTTGGAGCAACCGCAACTTCACCAGCCATCATTCCCATTGGACCACGAGGAGTAATTACAACTGGTCTTGGTCCTGGACCAGATGGTCGGCGCAGAGGGCTTGCTATTGGTCCCCCTGGAGTTGTTACTGTTCTTTGATTTGCAAGTGTTTCGGGTATATTAAATAAGGGAAGCCTTCCTCTAACTAAAGTATTATTTGCTGCCGCTAACTTTTCTTCTAAAATTGCTCTCAAAATTGGGGCCTCTATATTGGAAACTTTATTGCTCAAAATGCCCCTCACGCTTCCAGGTGCTAAAACCTCATCAAGGACCCTTTTCATATATCTAATATCTTCAGGATTTCTAGGGTGTCGAAAATTATTATTGTCTATAGTATATTTAGGAACTGACCCAATATTTCCTTTAAGGTCTATAGAACTATTTAAATTTATTGGGTTTCCAAAAATTCTTATAAAATCGTCGGTAATTCCAAATTTATTTATTATTGCTGATACAATTTTTTCCCTATTTCGTGCCGCCTTCGATCCAAACATACTATCATAAGCATTATTTTCTACCTGTGGAGTTATCATTAAATTAGGCTGACTCCATACCTTTTGACCACTCGGCAATCGATCTGATGCAAGGTGAGCAAGTGCTGTGTTAGCAGCCTGGGATCTTTGCCTATCAGTTAGATTAGGAATTTCCCCTCTTGCTATGAGTTCATCTAATAAAAGGTTGGTTCTCATTCTAATATCTTGTTGTACTGGATGTTCTGGCGATCCGCCTCGCCGCCGCCACAAATCCCTTGCAAGGGCCTCTGGCCTACTTGTTCTCCATGAACTTCCTCTTCGCTCTGAATAATAAGTTTCATCAAGACCTTCAACGAATCCTGGTAAGTCACCTTTATTCATTCTTGTGAGAACAGGGGCATATTTTCTTGCCGCTTCTTTTCTTATGACAAATTCTCCTGGCTCAAGGAGGGCGGGTATCTTATCTCCTCCACCGTAACCACCAGGAACTCTTTCTGGACTAGTAGACCCCCTCTGCCTTCTTACAACTGCGGGGGTAAATTTTCCTGCGGCACCAAGCGCCCCTGGTGTAAATAAAGCAGGGTTTGTTTTCATTAAATGGGCTAGGCTTCCTGCATATGTTGCCATTACAGTATTTAATCTCTTAAGAGCAGTTTCTTGGCTAACAAAAGATGTTGTTAAATTGTCAACGCCGCTTCTTGCTGCAATAACATCAGCGGTGAGAAGTTCAAATTTTTCAAACCTTAATCCAGCAACAGTTGCTCCCATTCGGACAATCATCATTCCAAACTTAATACCATTGGCTATCAAGTTTCCAAACAAACCAACAAGCATAACTATTGGGCCAGCCATCGCTGTCAAGGCAATAACATATTTGCTAAAGTTTTTAATTGGACCTGGAAGTCCTTGGAAAAATTCCATAACGCTTTTAATTCCACTACCAATTCCTGAAAGTACTGGAATCAGAGTCTCTGTGAGCATATTACCTAGAGGAATTAAAGAGTTTTTAAGGTTTTCAATGGTTCTTTGGAATCTCATAGCAGAAGATTCTTGTAGTTCTCTTAACTCTTTGTTAGCAATTCCGGCAAGTTCTGTTGTACTGGCCCCAGCCAATTCCATCACAGAAAGGGTCTGTGAACCTTGTCTTCTTAAGTTAGCAAAAAGTGCAGACATACGAGCAAACTGATATTTACCAAAAACTTTTTCAAGTACCTGTGCTCTAGCAAAATCATCAAGTCCTTGCAGCGCATCTTGAAGGCCAAAAATCATAGGAAGAAGTTGACCTCTACTACTTTGAATAATATCTTCTAGGGATACACCAAAACTTGCAGCAACATCTCTTGCTCTTTTTGTTGGATTGATTAATCTACCAAGACCAGATTTAAGAGCGTTTGCGGCCTCGCCTGCTGATACACCGCCTTCTCGCATAGCCACAAGAAGCAAAGACATATCTTTAATGTCTCCACCAAGTGATTGAATAACAGGTCCAACCCTTGGAATGGCACCAGCAAGATCCTGAAGAGTCGTTGATGTTTGGTTTTCAACGGCATTAAGAAAGTCGATAGATTCTGTTAATTCATCTGTGCTTAATTTAAATGCATTTTGAATTGACAAGGTTGCACGCATTGCTTCTTGTCTTTCAACTTCACCTAAAACCGAAAGCCTTGTTGTTTGCTTGACGGAGGCAATTAAATCTTCACCTTCTTTACCAGTCTGAGCAATGTCTGCTGCTAGTGCTGCCGTTTCTTTTGCGGCGATGCCATAGGCAGAACTAATTTCATATGCTAGTTCTTTAACCTGTTCTCTCATTTTTGCAGTAGAGTTTTCTACTGTGTCAACAAGGTCTGCTCCATAAACTTTTGAGAATCTTGTTAATTCTTTATCAATTTCGCGGAATTGTTTTGACACAAGAGCCGTGAACATTACGAGCGGCAGAGTGAAGCCCACCATCAACTGGCGACCAGTCCATTGTGTGTTTTTACCAAAGTTTAGAAGTCTTTCACTTCCGCCGCGCACTAATTCATTGAAGATAGAAAACTTCTGAGAAGCCATTGCTGCCGCTGTACCCATGGCACCAACAGATGTTGGAGTTAGAACAGCAGCCCTACCAGTTCCTCCAGCACCAGCGCCCATGGGAACCATCATGGATTGTTGCATTCTAACTTGCTGTGCAGCAAGTTGCTTCATCATGCTATTCTGTTTTGTATAACCAGCAATAGCCTCGCGGAAATATTGACGCATAGTAAGGCGTTGTTTTGACAAAGCCTTACCAAAGTTATCAACGGCGGTGCCGCTGCGGACCATTTGTGTTGTAAAACCACCAATTTGTCCAACATTGGCTAAAAATGTAGATGCCAGGGCAGCCTGAGCACGAACGGCGCTTTTATCAAGTGTGTTGAATGCAGCAGTAAGACCACCTACTTGACCTGTCAAAGCCTTAAGTTGGGCCTGGGCGGGGGACAGATTAGCATTATAAGTTAATACTGAATTAATACTAGCCAATAGAAGAACCCTCCGCTACAGCATAATTAGTCCCCATGTCTGGAGTTATACCTTGTGCTATGGCACCTGCCAGATTTTGATCACCAGTTAACCTTGCGGCAGCGCGTGCTTGAATTTCTTCTAGTGTAGACACTCTATTATCCATGGCTTCATCAATCTCTTCGTCAATGTTTACCCCCTGAAGAGCAGCCATGAATTTTTGCCTCCTTCTTTCAGATTCATACATAGCCTTTAATGTGGCTACGAGTTCTGGCATAGATAGCGACGACTCTAGTTCGTCATAGTCTTTCCAATGTCCTAGAAGAAAGACTTCTCCTAGCATTTCTGCTAGGTCTAACTCCTCCCAGCGAGTTCCTGAGCCGTCGCCACTAGGTTTGGGTCATTCAGCCTAATGTCGGCAGCAACTTCAAGAATCTTGTACATGGTCTGAAGATCTACCGCTTCTTCTAACTTGTCTCTATCCTCTGATAGTTCTGGAGCAAATTGGCGGAAAGCAATCGATGTGCAGGTAATGAGTACATCAAGGAACTCATCCTCACTCTTTACTTCCGCTGCCTTCCCCCACTCCTTCATAACATTTCTAAGGTTTTTTAGATTTAGAGGCTTAACGATAATATTTGTTCCGTCAAGAAGTTCTAGATCTATAGTTTCATATACAGTAGTAGCCATTTTATTCCTTTCTGTTAATCAGTATTATACATTAAAAACGATAAAGACGCAGCATAAAATGCTGCGCCTTTATCATAAATTCTATTTAGTTATTAGTACAGACGGTCAACAATCTTTCCGTAAGCAGCATTGCCATCTGGAGCCTCGTTAGCCTCTGAGGGCATAACGCGGAAGTTGACAGGGAACACGGTAGCATCATCACGACGAACGCCAACACCAACCGCATCCATAGAAACTGCTCTGTAAAGAATGTAAACTCTTTCAGCCTTTCCGCCACCGGACTCTGCAACTGAAGTAGGAGCAGCACCGACGAAGCAGACTGAACGCTCTACAGGAGCGTAACCAAGAGCGCCACCATTCATGTGCAGAACATTCTGAACATTTCCTGCAACTGAAGCGGAAACTGTAACGCTTTCATTTGCTGTTGGAGATGAGGTGGTGCCATCAGCAGCCGCGATCTGGTTGTATGAAGCACCTGAAGATGCGGTCTGGTAGTCACCAGTAGCACCTGTCTGACCACCGATAGCAACATAAAGATTCTCTAGGGTTGCTTCGGTAAGGCTGGTAGCGACGGTTACTGACTGAGAAGTCTTGAAAAGTCTTGCTACGTCAAGAAGTTGGTCAACCATAACCTCGTTGTACGTTGGCTCAATGTTCAGCGTGACGCCTTCCATGGTGTAACCCATGTGATACCAGGATGCACTTGGACCTGTAACGACCTTAGTGGGATCTTGTGCTGTATCGGTAGCAGCGGTAACATTAACCTTGCTGTTTTCAGCCCCTGAAGGACCAACGAAAACAGTTGCTGCGCCGACAATAATATTCTTTGGATTAAAGTCTCTTGCCATTTATTTTTCACCTCCTTGGGTGTGGAATACATAACGCTTCCTCATAAATTATATTAACATGGAGGAGGTTATTTTGTGTACTCATAAACTAGTTTAACACAGGTAATATATTTAGGGGCAAAACTTTCAATTCTTTTTTCATCAGCAATGAAGTTGTCCTGCTCCGCCGTAATATATTTAAATCTTACATTTGATGATGAATTTGCCGCTAGAAGATAGTTATTAACATTAGTAGCACTTTCATCGAACTTTTCTAACAAATCTATTATTAAATTCTTTACATACATAATATTGGGAACATCTCCAACAATAACATAACTGGCTTCTTCTCTTTGAATGGGCCAAAACGTTCCAGTTTTTTCTATAAACATATAATCATAAAGAACATATGGAAGGTTTGCAGAATCTGGTGCAAGGTTTTCACTTACTGGATAAAATGGTTTGTAATTATAGTTATTTGGATTCCATACAGCACTTGCCGCCAAAATTCCAGGATTTGTTACAGAACCACTTACAATGTCCCATACATAGTTATTAATATGAACAATTGCTAAATCTTTTGGATCAGAGAGGTCTGTTATGGGATTATACATGCCTAATACCTGCCAAGTTTGCTATTTGATCTGCGTCCATTTTTGCCCTTTTCATAGCATCTGCGGTCATACCGGAATTAATTCTTGGAATAACGAGCCGCCTCTTTGAGATCATAGCCGCTTCAATCATTTGATAATACCTAAACTTTTGTAGAATTTTAGCAGCCTGAACTGCCATAAATCTATTAAATTCTTTAGTAAAGTTACCCGCCACGGGTCCACCAGGCTCTTTTACAACAGACTGTTTTGTAGTTACGAATCTACCATCTTCTAGTTTAAACTTAAGATATTGTTGACGTTTTGGACGTATTGTAATAGAGTTACCAGTCTCCATTACCTCTGCTTTATTTGGAAACTCATATCCAAATTTGTTAGGAACTCTTGCAGGAGTGAATGAATAATTTATTGTAGCCCCCGCAGGAACGTCTAACACCACTCCTTTAAAAAGTCGTGCATTCTTATCACCTGTTCTTCCAAACTCATAAATGTGATGAAATTCTTTATGCATCGATCTGGCTTTTGAGTCCATGTATTGTTCAAAGTAATTTTTGACAAAGTAAGCGGCACCGCGAGAAATTTTTCTCTTATTATCTGGTGATTGATAAAGTTCTCTCAATACGGTAGAATCATACATAGACATAGCCATGACTTTCTCTGGAAATTTTCCTGTATTAAATGCTTTTAGTTTAGCCATTATGATACCACCAATTTCTGTACTTCAGATCTCATTAGAACGGTTTCATACTCAAGCAGGCTGCCGTTAAAATTTAAAATCGGAGTGCTTCCTCTAGGTTCAAAAATTGTAGATCCGTCTGATGATAAACCACCTTCAGTAGCGGGATCAAGGTTCTCTAGGTATATAATTTGATCATCATTACGAATTGAGGCTACTCTTCTATCTGAAGGAATTGCTTCGGATGTTCTCATTTTAACTAAGTCATTCATAATATTTACATAGTTATTGATGTCAAAGGCAGTTGAGTTTTCACCCACACCTTTACGCAAAATACCTCTTGCACGACAGTCAACAGTTTTTTCAAAAACCCAGGATTTTTGTGCAGCACCAGTATCGTCTTGTGTGATAGAAGCGACATAAATATCTGCTTTCATTGTATATGCAAGAGAGGCAATACATTGAGCCATTTATATCACCATGAAACGAGGCTGACGATACTCCGCCAAAAGTGAATCTACAATGAGGTTTCCTGTTCCTGTGGCGAAGTCTGCGGCGTATTTAATATCATATGAGTCGTTGGACAACTCAACTATATTTTTATTTCTAATATTGGAGTCATTACATAAGTAATCTTCTACCAACAACGCCGCCGCTTCTTCTACGGCAGAGGGAACGTATTCATATCCAAATACCCCATCTACCTCATAAAGATGATCTTTCTTAAAAATTCCATCATAATGAAATACAGAGAATTTAGGAAACTCTAAAGATTCTTTATTTTTTTCGGTGGAGTTAACAATCTTTATTCTGTTATTAGATACGGACACTTCTATAGGGTAGTCAAACTGGTATTCGCTAGATCCATTTTCATACACTAAAAGATCGTCTTCATATATTTTATTGACCGACAAAATTTCTTCATTCATAAACAACACATCTGTGTTATTTCCATATGCATCCAGGCTTTTCTTTTTCTTGTAAAATGCAAAACCTACAAATGAGTCAATAATCATTCTTGCACGACGCTCTAACTTTTGTAAAGTAGCATCTGTTGTAGAGTTTTGTATGGTGGCAATATCTCTAATTCTTGATGCAGTCGCATATGGGCGGCGCATTGAATATCTGTTAATTTCAGAATATGCACCAGATGCTGTTGTAGTGACAAATTCCACTTTAATGTTTCTATCATATTGAGTAGAATCAGAGTTTAAAGTAATGTTATATTGAATATATGAAGCGGTGGTAACAGAGGCAGACCCTGTTCCTCCCTGAATAAAATCATTACTGTCAAGATCGTATACTTCAAATACCAAGCCAGTAGCATATGCACTAGCGGTATAATTTAAAGTTAAAGTTGAATCATCTTGTCTTAATAATTCAATCATTGGCGCACCACCAAATTCATAATAACTCTATTTTACTACACATTAGAATATGGAAAAGGAGCCGCCGAAGCGACTCCTTAACCACTATTAAATTGTAAATTAGCCAGTTACTGCATTTGCCTTAGCCATTGCGGAAAGTTCCTCAATGTTAATGCCCATGCGAACGTAAACTGTGTATTCAACAGTATCCTTCTTTGGCTTGAACTCACGGTGGACCGTGACATCACGCTGGAAGCCCCAAATACGGTTCTGTGGGAAGGTCATGTCGATGAAGTGGTCTGGGTACAATGGAACCTCAAGTACGGGGATACCGTAGATTTCGGCAATTGCACCAGCAGGACCGCCTAGACGGGGACGAGACCCACGCAGAACTTCAGCAGCGATTGATTCAGGAACACCACCGCTACCAATTGCGCGTAGATCGGTAAGTAGGGTCTGTACGTTCTTGCTTGAAGCATAGAACTTCAAGTCTGCACGACGGGCCTTGTACTTACGACCAATGGCATTGTAAAGAGCCTCAAAGAAGGCTATTGCTGAACCAGACTTGAGTGAACCTGAAGTGGTTGCGGCTGTAAAGTACTGTGATGCTGTGGTGAGGGTTGCGGCAGCCCCAAAGTGTGTGGAGCCAGCGGAACCGTCAGCCAGGGCAACGAACCCATCAATTGTGTATGGGTAGGTTGTGCCAGCATAGGAAGCAGTACCCTGAGCAGCGAGACCATTGATTGCGATATCCTCAAGGTCGTTACCAAACTGATTTGCCATCAGTCTAACAACGTGATCCTCTAGGGCAGCGCCTTCAATGTTATCCTCAAGTGCCTCAGTTGAGAGTTCGTAGTCCAGACGGAACTTGGTAGTGACAACTTCAACCTTGGTGAACTGAGCACCACGGTTGGCGTAGGAAACTTCTCCTGCACCCGCGTCAAAAATATTTTGACTTGCCTGTCCAGCCTTACGGATCAAACGAGTACCAACCTGAATCTTATCGAATTCAGCGGTGTTGGCTCGCATAACCTGTCTACGACCATCATTACCTAGAACCATCTGATCAAAGATGTAGTCTAGGAACTGACGAGATTGTTCTGGTAGTAGCGAACCGCCAGCCTGGGATGTGGGGTTTGTGGTGAGATTCTCCATATTGGTATTAGCAACATCGGAAATAATTGCACCAGTACCTACGTCCACGCCAGCAGCAGCCTTATTAATTGCGTCACTCATGCTTTGTCTTACACCTCTCTTTCATATTTAATTTATGATTTCTGCGGAACTGAGGAAGCGTCCGCCCCATAGTGACTTCTTCACTACGGGTTGCTCTGGGATACTATTTTCTAGTTCACCAGACTTCTTCATTGCTGTATCTTCCTCTACTGACTCCACGCGATTTGCGATTTCGACGGTAGCGGTATTAAGATCAGCCAAACCTTTGGTAACTTCTTCATACTTGCTCTGCAATTGACCAACTTTCTCATCAATAGCCTTGGCAAGTTCTACTACTGCACTAGAAACTCTTTGAAGAGATTCTGTGCTTGCTTCGGATGACTTTGTGATAGCCTCTTCAACGAAAGACTTAACATCGCCTAGGGCCTTTTCCATGTCAAAAACATCTGAGGAAGTGTCTTCGGCTTCTTCGGCCTCAACAGAATCGGCCTTGGCTACTGCCAGGGCCTCATTAACAACATCCTCAATGGTTTCTTCAACTTCAAATTCGACTTCTTCTACAGAAGCCTCTTCAGCCTGGGCGGTGTCAAGTTCTTCATGGCTTGTTTCATTATCAGCCACTTCAACACCTCCTTCGTTTTTAAAAATCGTCATTTCAGATTCCTCTTTCTGATCCGACTTAATCGTTGACAATGGATGACCCTTTGGCAACAAATCTGTGTCATATGGCATCTTCTTAAACTTTCCATGTTCAACAGCATGTAAGAATCCACTTACTCTTGCCATTGCCCAATCTTGTGAAGAAGATTTATTTGATTTAGTTATTTTGTTAGATTTATGAGAAACTTCTAGGCCACGTTCAAAAACTTTACGCAGCATTTCAAAATCTACTTTCTTATTATCAACATTACCATATTTTTCATTATTCTTAGAGACAAGGGAGTTTATTTGCTTTTCAACTGATTCCGCCAATTTTTTCTCAACCTTGTTTACTTTAAGTTTAGTAAGTTCTTCTAGGCTCTTATATACAAAAGTATATGTAGAAATAAACTTATTTCCAAATTCCTTATACAGCCTTACCTCTGCAATGTTTTCAGAAATCTCTTCTACTCTGCCTTTATTAATTTTGTTTTCATCACGGTATGCAACAAATGATCCTACCTCAATGTCTCCGCCGTCAGCCTTGTATGACCTTTTTTTCTTACCATACTTCTTTTCTGGTGTCATCACCATCTGGCTTACAGATGCAGAAACTGCACCAGGCATACCTTGTTGTGCCTGACGATCTGGAGTGTTCTCACTTGTAATAGTTTCTTTTTCTACATCCTCTGACTTGGCAAGAGATGAAATTCTTCTTAGAGTGCTCATTTTGTGACCTACTCTTGTATCTGTAGCCGCCCAGCCATCTGCGCCTTTGCGCCATACTCTGATAAGAACGGCAGGATCGCCTTCCTCTGCATTAATTGTAAAGTCTGAATTAGGAACATTTATGCTTCCAGTACGAGCAATTCTTTCTACTTTGCCACGAGCGGTGCCGCCAGATGAGTTCCATGACACAAAATCTCCAACTCTTAAAGACTCTGCCTTTAATAGATATCCGTCAACAATCTTTCCAATTTCTTGATTCTTATTGACATCATTTGATTCTACCCATCCAATTTCATGCATTGTTCCTCTACATGAAGGACAATCATATTTTTCGGCATCATCAGAAATTGCAATCTTGTCTGTTTCACACCAGTAAACATTTTCTGTAGAAACTTCAGTTGCTATGCCAGAAGTAACAAGTTGATCATCTACCTTTTGAATAGAAAAAATATTAGCAAACTGATTGGCAGGAGAATCCACTAAAGATAGTTCCATAAGTTCATATTCTTTTACCACTCTGACAGAACCTTTCTCTGGCTCCATGTCATCCATTTTTGTTTCATAATCAACAATTCTGCCGCCGATTGAAAAACCTGTGAGTGTTCCGTCAAGAACCATCTGCCAAATATTCTCTGCGCCTTTTGATATATAGGCGTCAACAAAAATACCACTATAAGTATTTCCAGATTCTTTGTCGTAGAAAGAATTTTCTCTAAAAGACATTACTTTACCAGCAGGAATTGGCTGGTGCATTAGACGAACATTGCCTCGAAAATTTTCAAACGCTTTTCTTGAAGCATCTGTCAGTAGAACGTCGCCCTGACGATCAACATTGTCCAGGGTGGCAAATCCGCTTACGATTCTACGCTCTTCATCGACCTTTGCGATGGGCATAGTAAGACGCAGACTGTCTCCATCAACATCGAAATGCGCCTTATTAATTTCAATCATAGCATTCTCATTATAATACATTACTGCTTATTAATTCTGTTGTCTTCCTGCACCTTGCTCCTGCCGTCCCG
>Ga0213866_10000998_pt1 | contig 21715 bp, 18 predicted proteins | sample PICome_11_FD_160079 | JGI IMG/M metagenome (GOLD analysis project Ga0213866, IMG submission 160079) | Coastal seawater microbial communities near Pivers Island, North Carolina, United States - PICO284 | ecosystem: Environmental > Aquatic > Marine > Coastal | place: USA: North Carolina...
TCCTCGCAGCAGCCGTGGCTGTTCCGCACCTCTGATGCGACGTGACGAGGGGTGTCCGCAAGAGCATCACGCTCATGAAAGGGGGCCCCGTGAGCGTATCATGCGCACCGTCGTTGGAAAACGAATTGGATTGGTGGGCTGCGGTCGTTGGGGGCGAAATCATTTCCGAACGCTCCGTTCACTGCGAGAGGAAGGGTTGGTATCGTTCCTTGCGGTTTGCGATATCGACAAGGCCGCAACGGCCGAACTTGACGCCGATGCCGTGTACAACGACATGGAGGGAATGTTGGAACTGGAACAACTCGACGCCGTCGCTTTGGTGACGCCACCCGACACCCATCTTGCCCTGTTGAACCTCGCTCTTTTCGCCGGCTTGCCGGTGTTGATTGAAAAACCGTTCAGCGACCGCCACGATGCTTCCGCTGAAGTGCTGAAATCGTTGCCGGAAAATGCCGTTGTTGTCGTTGGCTATTTGCTTCGCCATCATCCCGGGATTCAACGGCTCAAACGATTGATGCACGACGGTCACTTTGGGGCGATTCAATCCCTCTGTTATGCTCGGGAAACCGTCAGGGGAAAACCCGTTCAAGCCACGCCGCTGGACACGCTTGCCGTTCACGGGCTCGACCTCGTTCCTTGGTTGCTCGGCGAGCCGCTGAATTCCTTGCAGACCCTTGCTTGCGAAGTGGAAGAAACCGCTGCCCGGATTGAATTTGAATCGCCAAACGAGGGCAAGCGTGGACGAGTGGAGGTGGCCTGGGGGCGTAAAAGCGAGGTTCGAACCGTGACTGTTGTGGGCTCGTTGGGTTCTGCAGTTCTTGATTTTGGGGCGAACACGCTGTCAACTTTTTCCACCCTTGGCGGCTCGTCAACGCCTTCCGTAGAAACGTATGACCGAGAACCGTTGGAAGAGGAATGGCGGTTTTTCCTCTCCAAGGTGGACGAAGGCCGAGGTGTTGTGTTTCCCGATGCCAATTCCTTGCTGGATCAAGGGCGTTGGATGAATCGACATCAATCCCCATGAAGATGCAAAGAGCAGGCTTCGCGTTGCGAGATTTCAAGAATCCCTTTCACTTCGGTTGACCTATGGGCCTTGACATCACGACCGTCCAGCGGATGTTTCTTGCCAGCCTCATCGCTGGTCTTGGGGTTTGGTATCTTCAAGGCACCGTGATGGACGGGATGCTGACATTCATCGCACTGTGCGCCCTCACCGGCCTCGTTTGGGGTCTTTCCGAGCGAGAGACGACCTTTCGACACCTCAACTTGAAAGGCAACGGGCCTTGGTCCATGTTGGCCGTTTTGGGGAGCATTGTCGCCTTCGCTCAAGTTTCGGTCGCCATCTGGGCGTTCCCAACCGTTGGCGCCTACATTCTTTCCCTGAGTTTCATCGGTTCGTTCTGGGTGACGGGCTACATGATGCAACCCAACGGCGCTTGAGTCCCATCGCTTCGTGGCGAAGTGTCAAAGGCCTGCGGGCATGACGAGGGATTCAATGGCTACGCACGGTGACCACCCAGAACTGCCCTCGCATCTGGAGGCGTTGCTCGGCGACGACGTTCATACGGTGTTTCTCAAAGCGGATTGTCCGCCGAGGGTGAAGCGGGGCGATATCGGGGCTCTCAAACTGGTTGAGGTCGATACCGATGATGCGGCGTGGGACACCCTTCGTTTGGAACGCTTGGAAGAAGACCTGGTTGACTTGGTCGAAGCCCATCGACATCGCAGCGACTGTTTCCTGGAAATTGACCGGAAAGGGTGTCGCGTCATTCAACTCGGTGACCTTCGCATCACGTCCGCTTGGCCACCGTTTTCCGATGCTCGTGAAATCACGGTTGTCCGTCCGGTGGCGAAATTGAGCTTGGGCGATTACGATCTCGATGAACGCTTGGTGGAACGGCTACGAAACCATCACCGTGGGGTGTTTATCTGCGGCAGACCGGGTTCCGGGAAAACCACCCTTGCGCAAGCCATTGCAGAATACTTGGACACCGAGGTGGGTGCGCTGGTCAAAACGATGGAAGCGCCGCGCGATTTGCAGTTGGCCGACCGAATCACGCAATACGCTCCGCTTGAGGGAGACCTTGAGAAAACCGCCGAAATCATCTTCCTTGTTCGCCCCGACTTCGTGATTTTTGACGAGGTGCGCCGGGCTCGCGACTTCGAAATCTTTGCCGATGTCCGTCTTGCGGGGGTTGGGCTGTTGGGCGTGACCCACGCCAACTCTGCGCTCGAGGCCATTCAACGCTTGATTGGGAAAGTTGAACTCGGTTTGGTCAGCCAAGTTCTCGACACCATCCTCCACGTTGAATCCGGGCGCATTCAACAGGTCCTCGAACTTCGTATGACGGTGAAACCTCCGACGGGCATGCAAGAGGAACTCGCCCGGCCGGTCATTGAAGTCGTGGAGTTTCCGAGCGGGAAACTCACGCACGAAATGTTCGCGTTTGGTTCTGAAATCGCGGTTGTTCCCATCGAAGGGCGACAACAAGGCGACTCGCCGGTTAAGGCGATGGCGAAGCAACGCATCATCGAAACCGTTCGCCAGTGGGTTGGCGTTGAATGCCAGGTGAAATTCACCGGCGAATCATCCGCCGTCGTCTATGCGCCTTCGAACATGATCTCGACCTTGGTCGGCAAGGGCGGCGAAAACGTGAAACAACTCCAAAACGAACTGGGGGGCATTCGTCTCAGCATCGAATCCTTCGAGGACATGCCCGAGGGCATGGATCAACCAAACCACCACTGGTACGAGAACAAACGACAAAACAAGGGCTGGGAGCGTTCACCGAAGCGGGGGAAATCCGGGCGCAACAAATCAAGACGGTGATGGTGGGCGGAAACAAACACCCCATCGCAGTATAATGGGACACAATTTAAAAGCGGAGCCACGAACCAAAACTTACTGAGGTTGTTCCATGTCCGAAGATCAAAACCCCCCCGAAGGCGGGGCCAATCCGTTGATGAACTTCATTCTCGAGAATCGCTCATGGATGACCGCAGGCTCCATGTTGATGATCATCTACGCCGTTTGGGCCGTCATTGAGGTCTTCTCGAACACCTGGTTCCACGGCCTCCAAGGGCTGACCATCTTCGAAACTGGAGAGGCGACCAACGTGGACCCCGATGACTTGCAACGCAACAACAGCGGCCTCGTCATCGCTTCCGGCGCCGTTCTCGGTGCCCTGGGCCTTTACGCCCAATACGTCTATCGCGCCGCACCGTACGTCAACGCCTCAATGGCCGCCACGGCCGCCATGATTCTTGAGAAAGCCTCCGGAGAGCGCATGGACGAGGACGACATTCTCGCCAAGGCGGAGGAAGCCGCTGTCGCAGCAGCTGCTGAAGTCGCCAAGGAAACCGCTGAAGACACGGTCATTGAGATGCTTGATCCCGAAGCCGATGTCGAAGATGTCGAGGATGACGAAACCGACTCCGCTGAGGGCGACGAAGCCGCTGAGGAAGCCGCTGAGGAAGAGGCGTCTTCGGACGAAGACACGTCCGAGGCCGAGGCCGAAGAAGAAGCCGCTGAAGAAGAGGCTGGAGACGAATCACAAGACGAGGCTGAAGAAGAAGCCTCTGAAGAAGCGGAGGACGAAACCCCTCCCGAAGAAAAGAAGAAATTTTGAGGTGAGAAAATGTGGGAACATCGCAGCGTATCAGATAAAACATTCAAGGAAACCGGCCGGATTTTGCCCAACGAGACCTACGTCAAGTTGATGGACGAGGTTGAAGCCGTGGTGACACGAGCTCAAGGCGACAAATTTGACGCCGAGACCTTCATGACGTACATCCCTCGGCAGGGACCTTGGGAAGAAATCCCGGAATCCGACCACTCCCGAGCTGATGCCCGAACGCGGTACATTGGCCCAGCGGACGCCAAGTTGCTGAACACCAACTTGATTCTCGGCTCCTCTTGGATTGATTCCGACCGTTTCAAGTTCGAGCGACGCATCGAAAACATCGCTGATTTTTTGAAGCAGAAAACCATCATCAACGCCAACATGTGGACGCCGAAGCAACTGTTCACGACGCAGACGTTCTTCTTCTGTTCAACCGGCGACGAAGAGCGAATGGGTGGAGCGATTTTGGAAGGCGACACATGCCGTGACGACCATCTTTTCCTCGGAACGAACGACAAGGAATTCCCCGAGTGGGAGGTCATCATGTGGGGTCTCGGCCACCGAGGCGTTGTCCCGGATTCCGACCCGCTCGACCGTGTATACTACCCGTCGTTGATGCACCGAAACGTTTCCTTCAACAACCGACTCGGCTGGATTCGCTACTCGCCAGCCGGCTTTGGAAAGGACGCTTCCGGTTACTTGATGACGCGACCAAACACCTGGATTTGGCCTGCAGTGAACGGCAATCGAGACACGGCGACGGCCTTCAATCTCCTCGTGAACCTCCCCGACCGCCGGTCTTCCTTTGGCGAAGAGGGCATTTCCGATGTCTTCCTCACCACCGGAAAAACCTCGTTGTACACGATGATGGGCATGATGCAATCCTCCACGGTTCGCCAAGCCTTTGGTGCAGGATCTGAAATGGTCCCGCTCGAATTCCACTGCATTGAACCCGGTCTCGACGAGTGGATTGGTAATTCCAGCGACGAAGACAAGTACAGCCGCCTGTTCGAAGTGTGTGCAACGATGGGCTACATCCTCACGGACCCGCTCATCGGGACGCTTGGTGGTGCCGCAAAGCGCCGCCGCCTCATCATGTACCCCTCGGACCAAGGCAACCTCCTGACCTGCGCCAACGCCAGTCAAGTCGCCGACCACGCCTTGAAGTCGAACTACGGTTCGACGGTCTTCACCAAACTGGATCAGGCCGATTTCATGAACCGAGTGACCCGCCGCTTCAAGGCGTATGCCGACCTTGTGGCCGCTTCCGATGTCGCCCGTGGCAGCCGATGGATCAGCCAAGCAGAGGTTGACGGCGAGAAGATGATTGGACCCAACGTCCACTCCATTCTTTCCGTCCGTGGGTACGACATTCTCAACATGCAGGAGTACCTTGACACCTTCAACGATGTATCAGCAGCCCCCGAGCGTTTGATGCGACGAATCGTTCAATCCGTGGCCACCAACGCCCTCAAGACGGTTTACCCGACCGATTTGCTTGGCGAGTCGGCCGGTGCGGCTCCTTTCGAACACATCTTCAACTCCAGCGACGACAACCCGCTGGTCTACTACACCGATGTTCGCTTCCTCGTGCCAACATCCATTGACAAGCTGCGCTTCCAAACTGCTTCCCGCGGTGCAGATCGCGGTCGAATGCGAGAAGCCTACGCAGCCTTGACCAACGCCGACCCCATGACCAGTCTTTCCATCCAAGACCTCTGCCTACCGTTCCTTGCTGACCTTGGTGAGGACACCTGGCAGACCGGCACGGGCATCAACGAAAACGAAATCGTCGTTGAAGTCACCATGGCCGTGAACCCGGCTCGGGTTTGGAAGTCGTTGCTCGAACCCACCACCAGAGAAGTCTTCGACATGCCCAAGGGCGACAAAGGGACGGCAGCCCAACTCTGGGGCGACGTGTTCATGTCCAACGATGTTCTTCACGACAAGATGAAGAAAGACGGGAACGAGCACTACCTCAACCTCTTGAAGTTGGCTTACCACTGGTCCAACAACGAAGCTCAGAAAGCCCACAAGTTGGGCAAGCATGCCAAGGCCCCTGCGAAGAAGAGCACCAAGAAGTGACCTCAACCACCTCTCGCTAGAGGGTTCAAAAACAGGCAACCCCCGGGTTGAACCATGGCTGGTCAAAACGATGGTACCGGTCGTGCGCCTGTCGCCATCGTTCGGCCAACCACCAGCGTGACCAGCGGCGTGGAAGTCACGCAAAAATTGGTGGCGGCGGCCGTTGCTTTTGGCGACCTCATGCAGGGGACGTTTGGCCCCCAGGGCCTTGACAAAATGCTCTACAAAACCAACGGGGAAACCGCCGTCACGAACGACGGAGCAAAAATCGTCGCCGAACTCTTGGTGAAACATCCGGCTGCGAAGGCCTTCGTCCAACTGGCTGAATCTCAGGAACAAGCCTGTGGCGACGGCGTCACCGGATGCTTGCTCTTCGCCAGTGAAGCCATGCGTGAAGCTGGACGTTTGCTCGAGCGTGGCTTGCATCCTCTCGTGGTGGTGAACGGCTTTCAGGAGGCCCTTTCGATCACGCTGACGTGCATTGATGAGCGCTCTGAACCATGCGAAGAAGACTCCTCCCGCCTGCTGGCCGTTGCGCGGACGGCAATGAACGGGACCTCGGCCGATGCTGGGAGCGACGCTCTCGCCAATCTGGTGGTCGAGAGTCTTCGCCTTGTCCAGTCGGGAGAAGGCGTTGACCACGAAGACGTCCGTATGACCAAGCGCGGTCAGGGCAATCTCTCCGATACTCGCCTCATCCCCGGGCTGATGCTTGACACCGCCCTTCACCTGGATCGCCTTCCTCGCTCTCTTGAAAACGGACGCGTCTTGGTGTTGACCTGCCCTCTCGACGAGGAAGCAACCGCTCGTGATGCTGAGATTGAAGTGGAAGATGCAAAGCAGTGGCTTTCCTTCATAGAAGCGAAGGAGGGTCTGCTCAAAGCCAAAACATCGGCGGTGCTTCGCACGGGAGCGAAAGCGGTGTTCTGTGCCGGTACCATCGAACCGAGTATTTTCCACGACCTTACCGATGCTGGCTGTTTTGTTTTGGGGGGTTTGGAGCGTTCAGGCGTCGAGGACATCGCCAAAGCGACCGGTGCGGCCATGTGCGACCACCTTGATGACGCCCATGAAGCGCATCTTGGGGTTTTTGAACGGTTGGAAATCGAAACCAGCGAAGGGCTGGACGGACGTCAAGAGCGCCTTTGCCTCCATGTTGGGCCTGCTGCGGGGCTCGTGACCTTGGACGTTGGCGGCGGAGACGGAACCGCCGTCGAGGAAGTCATTCGGGGCTTGTACGATGCCCTTCGCTCCACGTCGTTGGCGATGTCGAGCAACGCCGTTGTTCGTGGCGGGGGGTCTCTGCACATGGGCGCATCCCTTCGCATCAAAGAGGCTGCAGAGCAACACGCCGGTCGGGAGCGATTGGCCATGGAAGCGTTTGCGCGGGCGCTTGAAACCGTCCCCTCAACGCTCGCTCAAAACGCCGGTGTCGAGCGGCTTGACACGCTTCTCGCCCTGCGGGCTGCTCACCGTGCAGGTGCATGGGTTTCGGGTATTGACGAGCAAGGCCGGGTGGAAGAAATTCACAGCACGTGGCTTCCTTCCGAAACCTTGCGGCATGCACTGGAGGCCGCCACCGAAACCGCCTGCGGTTTGCTTCGCGTCGACCAGGTGATCTCCGCTCGAGGAGACTGAACCTGAAAGCCAACCCTTCGTTGCGCTATGTTCAAGTGCATCGGACGGGGCAAATGCGATAACGGGTCTCCCGCTATGAGTGACGTTTCCTCGCCGCCACCACGGGCCCTGCTCAGCGTCTACGACAAGACCGACATCGTCTCGTTTGCCAAAGGATTGGTGGAACTTGGCTTTGAACTGGTGTCCACGGGAGGCACAGCACGAACGCTTTCTCAAGCCGGTCTCCCGGTGATGTCCGTATCGGACCTCACCCAACACCCGGAAATTTTTGACGGCCGGGTGAAATCGCTTCATCCTGCCATTCACGGACCTCTGCTCGCTCGTCTTCACCAAGACGACGACGCGAAGGAACTTGAGCGCCTTGGGTATGTTCCTCTACGGGTGGTTGCATGCAACCTTTACCCGTTCGATGAGGCCGCAGCGACTCAGCCACCCCTCGACGATCCTGCTCTCCTTGAGATGGTCGATATTGGGGGGCCAACAATGGTTCGCGCCTCGGCGAAAAATCACCAGCATGTGTTGATCGCCACCAACCCCGGTCGTTACGACAGCATTCTCGGCGCCATTCGAGAGGCTGGAAGCGTCGCTGAGGTGAGCATGGATTTGCGTCAAACCCTTGCACTGGAAGCCTTCGAACACACCGCTGCTTACGACGCCGCCATCGCCCAAGAGCTTCATCGCCGCTACCGAGGCGACCCAGCCGCCTCCGATGTCGTGGACGAGCAACGTTTGCGATTCCCAACCTCCGTGTTTTCGGTCAGCCATCAACTCACCACGCTTCGCTACGGAGAAAACGCGCATCAGGCCGCAGCGTTGTACATCGACCAAGACACGCCCAACGACGGCTCAACGTTGGTGACGGCTCAAGTTGAAGGCGGGAAAGCCATGTCTTACAATAATTACAGCGATGCTGACGCGACGCTGCGCCTCTGCCGCTCCTTGTCCACCGATGAGTGGCCCAACACCCCGCATGCCTGCGTGATTGTGAAGCACAACAACCCCTGTGGAGCGGCCTTGGGGGCCACCCAACGAGAGGCGTTCCAAATGGCGCTTGCTAGCGACCCCGAGTCTTCATTGGGCTCCATCATCTGCTTCAACGAAACGGTGGAATTGGAGACGGCGGAAGCCGTTGGCGACTTGTTTGTTGAAGTGATGATGGCGCCCGGCTTTACGGCGCAGGCCAAAGAACGACTGATGGCCAAAAAGAACCGCCGACTCTTGACCCTCCGCTCCCCGGACGGACGACTTGCTCCTCTTCAGCGGACCGTGGTTCGAAAACCGGTTGAGGGCGGGCTGCTCGTTCAAACCGAAGAGCCTCCGATCATCGATTGGACCAAAGCGAAAACCGTCACGGATGCAGAACCCACTTCAGCGCAGTTGGACAGCATGAAATTCGCCGTTCGCGTCTGTGAGCAGGTCAAATCCAACGCCATCGTGATGGTTCAAGGGACGGCAACCGTTGGCATCGGACCGGGCCAAACCAGCAGGGTCGAAGCCGTTCGAATCGCCGCTCGGCGTGCGGGTGAGCGAGCCAAGGATTGCGTTCTTGCTTCGGACGCATTCTTCCCATTCAAAGACGGTTTGGAGCAAGCCGCCGAGGCCGGAGCCATCGCCATCGTTCAACCCGGTGGCTCGGTTCGAGATCAGGAAGTTATCGATGAAGCAAACGCGCGGGGCGTTTCAATGGTCTTTACCGGCCATCGTTTGTTTCGCCATTGAGGTGAAAATATGGGACATTTGGACGACGTCAATCAGACATATTGGGGGCATTTTCGGAGAGCATTGTACATGGCGTTTCGCTTCACCGTCGCCGTCCCCTTGTTGCTCATCCACGCGGTCTATCCAAACGTCTTCATGACTGCCGCAAGCGATGCTGTCGACGTCTACAATCGATTGACTGAGGAGGATCCGTCCTAAGCCGTCGTGGGGACGCGCCACCCTACCCACCAAACACCCGTGATGGCAACGATGGCGATCAGCGTTTGACCGAACCCTGGGTCGCCAAGTTTCGTGATGTACCAGATGGATGCGAGTGAAACAAACGAAATCAATCCGCAAATGATGATTTTCGAGTGCATCGGGAGTGCTCTGCCCGACCGGTAGTAGGTGAGCAGGGAAGAGCCAAACATCCGATTGGTCAACAGCCACAAAAACAAGCGTTGGGATGAGCGGCCGTAACAATACGCAGCGAGCACAAGCCAGGACGTCGTGGGCAAGCCGGGAACAAAAACCCCGATGGCTGCAAGGACGACGAAAACGCTCCCAAAGCCAACCCATAGGCTTCGAACAACGGGATTTGTGCTTGGTTTGTGTTCGGCAAGGACCGCATGGATGACCTCGGAGTCGGAGAGCGTGGCGTAGGTTTCTGCGAGGCGATGAGCCTCGGCTTTTCGCTGGACTGAAGAGGACACGGGCGTTTCGGACATGTCCTTCGGCGTTGGGGGTTGAGGCGGTGGCTAAAATCCTTGGTTTCATTGGGAAAGGGTTGAATCGCACGGAATCTTGGGAGGGCCATGGCCCCTCCAACCTCTCTTTGTGGCCGTATTGCTTCCTCGGAGGCCCCGCTCCGTTGCGCTGTTCTGATCTCTGGCTCGGGAAGCGGAATGGAAGCGTTGGTTCGAGCCCAACGAACCGGCCATCTTCCTCATGTTACGGCGTTGGTGATTTCAAACCGGTCCGATGCTTACGGACTGGAACGAGCCCGACAACTGGACGTTCACCGAGTTGTGGTTGCCCATGTTGACGATGCTGGTCAACGGCTTTCACGCGAAGAGCACGAGCATCGTCTGCTGGCCGAACTCGAAGCTCACGACATTGAACTCATCGTGCTTGCAGGTTACATGCGCCTCCTTTCTCCCGTGATGTTGGGGCGGTGGAGCGGGCGCATCGTGAACATCCACCCTTCGTTGCTTCCGAATTTTCCCGGCGCCCATGCCCACCGAGACGTCCTTGCATCGAAAACGCAACTCAGCGGATGCACCGTCCACATGGTCGATGAGGGCATGGACACGGGCGCTGTTCTTGCACAAGCCACCGTCCCGGTTTTTCACGACGACACCGAAGCATCGTTGAGCGCCCGTGTCAAAATCGAGGAACATCGTCTCTATCCTCAAGTCCTGTCATGGATTGCAACAGGTCGCGTGACGCTCACACCAAACGGCGTTCTTCTCGATGGTGCAACACCTCCGCGGGTGTGTTAAAATTCGTGAAAGCCTCCCCATGAAGGCCGGGCTTCACGCTCGGAATTGCAGCGAGGAGCTCACCAACCGATGATGCGTTCTCGGGCAAAAGAGCGTCCGCCGGTATCACGGCAAACAAGGGCTGGCGCTGCCCGTTTTTGTCGAGGGGAACGGCCCCTTCAGAAACATGTTCGAGCAGAAAGTTCACCGCCGCAACGTTGAGCAAAAACGCGTCGCACGGGACCAGAAGCAACGGGCCCTCAAACCGTTCCCAAGCCCAATGCACCACCTGGTGAAGACCTTCTGCTCCCTCGGGGTCTGCTATGGCTTCTTGTGAGAACAAGGCAACTCGTTCTTCACTTCCTGCAAGCACAACAACCCGTTCAACGCCGGCTTGTTCAAGCACGCTGCAAAGACGGTCAACACCACCAAACATGGCGGCCTTATCCTCTCCCATCCGCCGGCTTTTTCCACCAGCAAAAACAAGCGCCGTGACCGTCATACAAGGCCCTCAGTGCATGTTGTCGAGTTCGTCCAGAGCGGCTTCAAGCTCTTGGAGCAAACCCCGGACACGGTGCAGAAGGGCCTTTCGCTCCCGACTCGACCGTGCTTCAGGCAACCATTCGAGCAAGCGTCGAACGTCCTTCGCATCACGGTCAACGGTCCATCGCAGAACGTTTTCCAAGACGGGGTCCTCAGCCGGCAACAGGCGTTCAGTCATGGCCTTGAGTCCGGGCCACCCTCCATCAATGCTCCGACCCGAGCAGGTGAGCCCGGATGCGTTCGAACATTTCCCCGCCTTTGGGGGCCTGCGCAACCAAACGTTTCGCGGTTTCACCGTCTTTGCGAAGGGACAGGAACAACACGCAGTACTGGTGCCAGTTGGGGCTTTGTTGGGCGGCAGCTTCCAACCAAGTGTTGTCCGGAACCGGGCGGCCACCTCTCACCAATTCCTCAGCCACTTCGAGAACCACCATCAACGGCTCGCGCCGCTGAAGAAGGTGAATAAACGCCATCCAACCTTCTTGCCCGAGCACCTCGTCCTCGAGGTTTGCGAGCAACATCCCTGCGACGGTAAGGTCCTCTTTGCCGTGGCGTTTCCACAACGCAGGAATCAATCGGGCGAGCGCTCGTTGGTTTGGCGCATGGGTCAACATCCAGGAGGTGATGAGACGAAGGTCGGGCAAAGGCGTCCCGTGGTGAAAGGAAAACACGTTGTGTTCTGCGGTCAAATCCGTGCGAGGTTTGTTTAGCAAATCGCTTACACAGGCGGCGTATGCACGGCTGAGGAACTTCAGCGCCCGACGTTTTGAGGTTAATTGCCGAGGCGATTGTTCCTCCAGCCAATCGTCCAGAAACGGGTTCACCGTGATTCACCCTCGTTGGATTTCTTCCGGAAATTATCGAACAGATCACCAACCAATCCAACGGAGTCTCTCAGGGTGCCCATCAGCGTATCGATGACCGCCTTGTCCTCGTATTTTTCCCTCACCATTTCACGCAACTCGTGTTCAATTTCAGCGTGCATGGTGTCGTCGATGTCAAATTGCGACCGCAGATGGGCCAGAACCCGAAACTCGTCCTTGGACAGAGAGGCATTGACGATGGCCACTTCGAAGACGTTGGTGTAGATCGAACGCATGTTCTCGGCCGATATTGGCTCGCCCGCTTTGGTTTCCGCTCCGCTTTGAATGGCCTCGTAGACATAAGCGGGCTCTTCAGACGAAAGACCAAGGCTGCTTGCAAGTTTGATGATCAGACGCTTTTCTTCTCGGGTCAAGACGCCGTCGGCCAGCATCACTTCAACCGTTGAACGAAAGACATCCAACGTCCCAAGTGTTACCGATGACACGGACCACCCACAAACTCCGACTTCTTGAAGAAACCGTTTCGTCGAAAACCGCGGGAAAGGCGAAATTTCTGCACAGGGTTCAAAAGGCAACGATGGGTCGGAGGGTTGTTCACATTCACCTCACCTGCTTGTCGGGTGGTTGCATAGGATGGTGACCTCCATGAGGGGGCCACGACCCAGCAATACGGTTGTGTGCAACGCAAGGAGAGAATCCAATGGGACGAAAAAACAACCCCTCAAACCGCGGAGGCGGAAACAAAGGCAAGGCCATGAAATACGAAATTCGGGCTGATATCAAAGTAAACGGAACGGTCCAGCGAAAGGACATCATCGGGGCCATTATGGGACAAACCGAGGGTCTTCTTGGCGACGACCTCGAACTGCGCCAACTGCAGCGAACCGCTCGCGTCGGCCATGTCGATGTCGAAATGGAAACCAAGAACGGCAAGGTGCACGGCACCATCACCATTCCAAGCAGCATGGACAACGTCGAGACCGCGATCATCGCGAGTTCTCTTGAAACCATTGACCGCATTGGCCCCTGCGACGCGATCATCAAGGTCATGCAAATCAGCGACATTCGGGCAACCAAGCGCACCGCCGTCGTCGACCGCGCCAAGGAACTCTTGCTGACGATGGTGAATTCCGGCGAAGCGGCCTCCAAGACGGTCATCGAAGAAGTCCGCTCCGTCCTCACGGTTGGCACGGCCACGTCCTTCCACGGACTGACCTGTGGCCCGAACGTTGAATCCTCGTCCTCCTTGATCATCGTCGAGGGGCGAAACGATGTTCGCAACCTTCTCAACTGCGGCGTCAAGAACGCCATAAGTGCGGACGGTTCAGGCAACATCAAGCAGGAACTCATCGACCTTGCCAACGGAAAGGAAAGCGTTACGGTGGCCATTGACGGCGACCGTGGCGGCGAGATGCTTTTCATGCAACTCTACGACATGATGAAGGTTGACCATGTCGCTCAAGCACCGGTGGGCCAAGAATGGGAACTGCTTCCACAAAAGACCGTGACCATGTGTCTGCAAAAGAAGGTTGAAGCGGCCAAATTCAAGCACCAAATGGACAAGAAGATTGCCGAGGACGACCAAAAGTACGGCGGCGACAAAGACTGGGACAAAGGCATGGATGAAGAATTTGCATCCGATGAACCTGCACCAGCCGACATCCAGGAACTGTTTGACAAGGTTGACGACATGGGCAAGAACAAGGCTTTGATTCGGTTTGCCGACGGAAGTTTCTCTGAAGAAATCGGACCGTCCAAGTTGGAGCAAGCCATGAGCGAATCCGACAACGTCGAAGTGGTGATTCTGAACGGCGCCGTTACCGACAAAGTGCTTGATTACGTGACCAAGTCCACCGCCAGCGTGGTCGTTGGAACCAAGGAAGGCAAGGGCTTTGCCTCCCCCGATGGCATTGACGTTTGGCTCGCTGAAATTCACCGTTGAAGGCCATCGGTGCGTTAATGGCCTCAACCGGCCGTCCATCTCCCATGGACACCAGCGATTCCAACGACTGGCCCGAGGAAGATTCCACCAACGAACCCCCCTTGACCGAGCCGGAGGAAGCCGAACCGTCTTCTTCGGCAGAGCAAAAAGAACCGGCAGCAGACGAATCGAGCGAATCGCACGATGAGAAGGCACCCCCGACTTCCTCGATAGAAGAGGACGGGCCCGTTGATGTCAAAGCAGAACCGGGCCCCTGGACGTTGCCCATCCGAGCCGCTCCGATCCTCTCGCTTCAAGGCGAAAGCGTCGTTGAATTTCCATTGAGCCAGCACGTCAACGGGCTCTCTTCAACCTCCGTTGTGGTCGATGAGGAATTGATGCGCATCGTTGAAGCGCGATACGACCCGGACGGCGTCCGCCGCCTCAACGTCCGCATGGCACTCGTCAAGGAGCACATATCGGGATATTCTCATACCCACCTCGACGTTTTTGCAAAGTTGCAACCAGCTTGGTGGACTTCAATTGCCCTGGGCCTGTTGTTCGCAACGTCCTGGTTCCAGGGGCTGCTCATTCTCGGCGGAGGGATGTTTGTCCTTGCCGGTGTTGCCGGCCTCTTGCTCATGCGATTGGACCTTCATCGCATCTCGTTTTCGGACCACGGTGGGCGGCACGACTTCTACCTCTCAGGATGGCGCCAGGAGCCTTACCTTATTCACAACAGCACGGCGTTGTTGGGTCCAGCATTTGTTGAGTTCTTGCGAACCGGCGAACTGGAAACCGTCCATATCGACAACGTCATTGAAAGCATGGGGCGCCCTCAAGAACCTGCACCGTTGCTCAAGACGGCTCCTGCGCCGGAGCAGGAAGCGACGCTGCCAGAACCCGCCGCCAGGCCCGCGCTTCCTCCTCCCAAAGCGCCGGTTTCGGACCTTCCCGAACCGCCCGCCCCCGTTGCGTTGCCATCGTCATCAAGCCCTGTGGGGCCGCCGATCGGACCACCCGCTCCCGTTACGGAGCCTACAATCCTACAACCCACCAACGCCCCCCCGCCTCCGGTGGCTTCGCTGCCGCCCCCAGCTCAAGCATCTCCTACCCCCCCGCCTCCGGTGGCGTCCCTGCCACCGCCGCCAGCCCTTCCGCCGGCTCCGCTCCCCCCGCCACCTGCCGGCCGACTGGTCGATGAGGACGCGTTGTGGGACGAACTCTCCTGATCAGGCTTGAACGCCGCCTGCTGATGGGAGGAAAACCACGGCCCTCAAGCGCTGGACTTCATGGCTTAATTCCCGCAAATCGTTTGAAAGCGGCCACGTGTCGTGATCCAAAGGAACGTGTTTTCCGAGCCCGGGTATCCGCTCAAGAGCCCGTCCAAGTTCGGCAGCGTCTGCGAGGAAATCGCCCTTTGCTCCAGAATGCCGAGCCTCAAGCCGCCGCCGTATCCAGCGCTTTAACGGTGCGACCATCTCGGTGAGGCGGTTCAACAACTCGGCTCGCTGGGCGTCGCCATCGTCGTTTTCGGGAAGAAGCCGGAGGGCGAGCCGAAGCAAACGGGCGATGCGCACGTCTCGAGGCTCGACGTTCACGTGCTGAGCCAACCCTCTTCTGACGGCCGGGAGGGCGTCCATCCCCGCTGTGGTCACTTTGTCGGCCAAGCCGTTCAGGTTCAGCGTGCTGAGAAATTGAGCGAGTTGCTGGAGCGCTTCATTCGTCCCCTCAGATTCGGGTTTGGTGGCTTCACTTTCCACCGTATTCTGCGCTTGTGTGGCCTCAACCGAAATCACTGCCTCGGGGGGGGTTTCGTCGTGTTCCGTCTCGGCCCGGGAAACCACATTGTCCTCCGAGGGGCTGGTTGGCGGCACTGAAACCAAAACCGCTTCTTCTGAGTGAGGAACCGTTGTTGGTATAACCGAGCGAACCGGTTCAGCTTCAGGCTCGACCGCTTCTTCCTTCGCCAAGGCGACATCGACAAGTTCCTCAACGTCCGTCAAACCATCTTCTAGCGTCGGTTCTTCTGGCTCCATTGCCTCAAGCATGGCTTCGTGCGCATCATCAAGCGAGGACATCGGCCGGAGAACCGGGTGTTGACCATCGGTCACGGGGAGGAGCGTTGGGTGGGGTTGATTCGGTTGCCAGGCCGTGAACGTAAACATCTCGTCCTCCACCGTCCGTTGAGCGAGATGGGCTGCCCAAGCGGGGATGCATTTGCTCATTTTTTGGAGTTGGTCCGGTTGTTTCAGCATCAGTTCTGCTTCGGCAGCCAAGCCGACATCGTTGGCCCATGGAAGACGCAGGATGCGTCGTCGGAGCACGTCATGGTGAGCGATGTACGGACGCGCTTGACTCAAGGACCGTGCGACCTCCATCGGGGATTCCGATACGAGTTCGAACCAACGTCCAACCAGCCAACCTTGGTGATTCAGACGAACGAGCTCTTCCTTGAGGGCGTTGATCATGGACGGCGTTGGCCCGGAGTCCGTGCCTTGGGCGCTGCGGGGATGATGGCGTTGAAGTGCGGAAACGTATCGCTCGAACTCCAACAAATTCATGCGTTCGGTGTTACGTTCTTCACCGATGCCTCCCGTTCTGCGGACAGCGGCCAATTCTCCTTCGAGCATGCTGCGATGCCGCTTGTGCCGGCGTTCAAGTTGGTCCGCAAACCCCTCGATTTCCTCAAGCACCTCGGCGGGGAGTTCTTCACTTACAAGAAGTTGAGACCGGACATCAACGTCTTCTCGGCCTGAAAAGGAAACATCGATTTCACCCATTCGACGAAGGAGGGCGGCTCTTCGCTCCCACATGTTGCGAGTCGCCGTCAACCGTTCGAGGGCGTTGAGCGGGTCTTCGAACACCAAACGCCGCCACCCTTCAACATCAAGGCCGGCGTTTTCGTAACCTTGGAGCACATCAAGGGCGTCGAGCTCAACTTTTTTCCAGAGGTTGTCTAAACTCTCAACGGCTTCCTCCAGCGCCTCGGTCTTGTCCAGGTGGCCGACGAGATGCGCCGATGCGGCCGTACGTGACGGCCAGAACTTGGCAAACCGCTGCCAGCGTTCAACCGTCTCCAAATGCTGCTTGACAGAGGCTTCAACCATGTCGTGGTTGGTTTCCCACTCCAACAAATCGCCCGGCCGTAATTCACCCTCGTGCGGGAAAACAATGCCTTCGCTTCGCCAAGATGAAATGCGCTGCGAGAGCGTCTTTCGTCGCTCTTCAAAGGTTTGGGCGAGTCTCCCGACTTCATCCCTCAACTCTTCGAGGTCTTGTCGACGGGCTGGGCGCAAGACACCCGTGCACCGTTTGGTGAACTCGAGGGCAAGGTCTGCATCGAACGGCTCGATGAGTTGAGCGATGGAGAGTCGAAGTCGCTCGCGTTCATCGTGGAAGGCCTGCCATTCCTCCAACGCCCCCAAGGCATCGAGCAAAGCGAGCGAGGCAAGGTCGCCGACATCCATTCCACGCTGTCGCAATTCGGTCACGCCTTCCTCAATGACGGCTCGTTGCCTTCGCTCGTCCTCCTCCACGGTTTCGAGGTGGCGAAACGTCTCGTCGTAGCGATGAGGTTCGGAAAAAAGGCGGTGAAACGGTTCAACCGCGGGGCCGCTCGAGGCATCGAGCGCTGCAAGGCGGTCAAAGAGGAGATTCCATGTTTCTCCAAACCCCTCCTCGTACCAGAACGAACGGACTCGATTGAGGGGCGGCTCCCACGAGGCAAGGGTTCGCATTGTTCGCTCAAAGGTTCGGTGGACGTCTTCGATTTCAAACGGGTCGAACAGCGCCTCACGAAACGCCTCAAGCGGTTCAAGATCGTGAGAACTTGCTTCGGATAGGGCGGCGATTCGCTCCTCGATTTCGGAAGCCGTTTCCCGCCGGTCTTCAAGCCAATCCAAACGAGCCATTCCGCCTTCGGGGTGTTCGTTCACGAACCGGTGCATCGGCCCTCGTGGAAATCCAAAACGCTCGAGGGCGTCAAGGCGGCGAGCCACCTCGCGTTCAAGTTCGTTCGGCTCACTCATCCGCTCTCGCCACACGACGGGGAACGGGGGACTTTCAATATGAGCGGTCATCATGAGGCTGGGCGACGATTCTTTGCTGAACGAGGGTCAACGGCACCGTCAAAGCGGTCTTGAAACCGAGGGTTTCATTCCGTTTTCTTCCGCAGACCATAAAGGCACGATGGCGCGGTGAGGTGCAATGAGTTTGCTCGTCATCGGTCTTGGCTTGTTTTCCACGGGTGCAGCCGCAGCCACAGGTTACTGGATGCTCTCGGTGAATCGGCGTATGATTCGCCTCCTCGACATGCAAACCGTGCTTCGGGAGTCGCAAGCCACACACTTCCAACAGATCAACACCGCCAACGAGGAACTTGCTCTTGATCTCCACACGCTCCAATCCACCTTGGAAGCCTTGCGGGCCGTCCATCCAGAGATCGACGCCTCGCTCTTGGTGCATCAGTTCCTCCTTTCCCATGAAGGCGAGGACTCGACCGCTGTCAACGTGGATGAAGCCTGCAAGGTGCTTCGTTCGGTGGTCCAACACCAAGCCATTGAGGACCAGGGCGAGGCCCCACTCTCCGTAACGCATGCAGCCCTTCTCCGGCGAATGCTCGCCGTCTTTGACCGACACAACATCACCGTCGAAACGTTGCGTTTGGACGGCGACACTGCCCATCGTTTGGGGCTTGCCGCCGGTCAATTGCACCTGTACGATTGGGCCGACCCCGCCTTGGGTGTGGCTTACCAGCGTTCACCCGGCCACCTGTCTGTTCTCGAAGGCTTGGAACACATCGCCCGACTTCGTGGGGACGATGACCTCTACCGCCACTGGTTGGAGGCGCGCATGAAACTCACGCCGGATGACCCGACCCTGCTGCGGGCCCACGCCCATCTGCTGGCTTCGCAAGGTGACGATGGTGCTGAACGAGCCGTTCGCCGCCTCGAGGCATTGGGCGTTGACACGGCTGCGGACCGCTCGCTGCTTTCCGGTCTGAGGGCGCGTGCCGGGGCCCGAACCGAAGCGATTGAAGCCATCCTCCAGGCCCTCGAAGAAGACCCAAGTCGTTCTGCGGATTGGTTGCACTACGCCCAACTCCTGGAAGCTGAAGGCGAGGAAGACGTCGCACTCGAAGCAAACGAGCGGTGTTTGACCCTCGACCGTCAATCAGGTGAAGCATGGGCTCTGAAAGCCCGCCTCTTGGCCAAGCGCCAAGGCAACGAAAGGGACGCTCTGAAGGCGGCGACGCACGCTGTGGCACTGGACGCCGGCGGCGTTGACGCCGTTTTCTTGAAGGCTGAATTACTGGAAATAGAAGGCTCCCCGGTTGCTGCCGAAGAGACCCTGCTCAAGGCGATAGAACTCCAACCGAGCAACGGTGAACTCCGCGCTCGGATTGCTTCCCACTACCTGATGAAGCATCGCGTGGCGGACGCCGAAGCCATGTTGGCAGGAACGCCCGACGGCATCGATCACGCCCTCTTGCACGCGGTTGAGGGGCGGTTGCACCTGGCCCACGCCGACCGACTGCGCGACGGCACGGGGCAAACCGATCAAAACCTGCTCCAATCGGCGTTGGATTCGTTTGAAGGGGCCCTTGGTCTCAATCGGGAACTTGGCATGGCATGGCTTGGACTTGCACGGACCCAACGTTTGCTCGGTCAGCGCGAGACCGCCGAGGAATCGTTGAGCAGAGCGAGCCGTCTGATGAGTGAAGACAACCCATCGGTGTCGTGCGAAGCGGCTCTGCTGGCTTTGGACGGAGGCGACGTTGAACGAGCCACCTTCCATGTTGATGCAGCCGAAATTCACGGACAGAACGCCACCACGGCCTACCTTCGAGGCAACATTGCCGCTTCCAAAGGCCACCTGAAGCAAGCCCTCTTCCATTACAGCGATTGCTTGACCCTTGAGCCTGCTCACATTCGCGCTCGTCTCAACCAAAGTTCCGTCAATCTCGGTTTGAACGATGCCCAAGCTGCGCTTGACGATGCCGAACATTTGCTCGACCTCGCGCCTCAACTCGCCGTTGCCCGTGTGCGGAAGGGCGACGCGCACATGCATCTTGCACAATGGGACCTCGCCTCCAAGGCCTTCAAGCACGTGCTTGAGAACGCCCCTCACCACACCCACGCGCTGACCCAATTGGCTGCGTGCTACATGAGCATGGACCGCCCAGAGCGGGCCGAGGCGCCGCTCAACGAAGCTCTACGTCAGTCGCCAGACCACGCAGCGGCCTGGCATCAACGCGGCCTGTATTACCTTCATTTCAACATGATTGAAAACGCCCTTTCGGACTTTGAAGCCGCGGCACGGTGCGACCCGCACCACCTCGATGCCCGTCTCCGAATTGCCGCCCACCATCACGGCTTAGGCCAACACGAAGAGGCGGAAACAGCGTGGAAGGCCGTTCTCTCCATTGAACCCGACCATCATCTCGCCAAGACTCGACTCGCAGAATGCGAGAAAAACTTGATGTCAAATGCATGAGGACCCTACATTGTAGGGGGGCCGTTGCTTGGAGACCGTCGAAGAACTCAACTTGACCGAGATCCTGACGGCACTCCAGGATTTCATGACGCAAGACGGGGCCATCTCGACCGAGCAACGAAGCTTCTACCAGACTTTTCGCCAGCACCTGAACACCCACGAAGGTGTGTTCAGACTCGAAGACATTGAACGGCTTCTTGCCGCCGCCAAAACCGAAGTGCCGGAGATTTCCGAAGAGGAATTCGTCGACATGGGCGAGGCAATTCTCACAAGGTACCGAGTCAAAAACGCAGACGCCATCAACGAGCGCATACGACTGGCAGCTGAGGAAGAGGCTCGCAAGAGAGCCCTCGCCGAGGCTGAACGAGCGGCTCGTGAGGAGGAGGAACGGCTTCGTGCCGAAGAAGAAGAACGCCTCCGCCTCGAAGAAGAAGCGCGTTTGCGTGCCGAGGAAGAAGCACGCCAAGCCGAAGAGGCCGAACGCCTCCGCCTCGAGGAAGAAGAACGTCAGCGCCAGGCCGAGGAAGCCGAGCGCCTCCGCCTCGAAGAGGAAGCACGCTTGCGTGCCGAGGAAGAAGCACGACTTGCCGAAGAAGCACGTCAAGCCGAAGAGGCACGACTTGCCGAAGAAGCACGTCAAGCCGAAGAGGCCGAACGCCTCCGCCTCGAGGAAGAAGAACGTCAGCGCCAGGCCGAGGAAGCACGTCTAGCCGAAGAGGCACGACTTGCCGAAGAGGCACGCCTTGCGGAAGAAGCACGCCTTGCGGAAGAAGCACGACTTGCTGAAGAGGCACGACTTGCCGAAGAAGCACGCTTGGCCGAAGAGGCACGCTTGGCCGAAGAGGCACGACTTGCTGAAGAAGCACGACTTGCCGAAGAAGCACGCTTGCAAGCAGAACTTGAGGCTGAAGCGGCAGCGAAACAAGCCTACTGGGAGGCTCAAGAAAACCTTCCGGGCGATGAGACGAAAATCGTCCCCGACCTTCCATCAAACGCCGAAGCCTTGGCCACCGAGAACGCCTCCAAGTCGTCGCCTCTGCCGAAGATCATCGCCGGGGCCGTCCTGGTCGTGGTGTTGGGTGCGCTCGGGGCCATGCTGCTTTGATGCAAAGCAAGTCATTTTGAGGCAAGGCCTCTTGGAGGTAGCATGGCTCTTGATGTCGCTTCCGCCGCACCAGACTTTTCCTTGCAAAACGCAAACCTTGCACGAGGTGAAGCGACGTTGTCGTTTGACGACATCAAAGGGACCTCAGGCACGGTGGTCGTGTTTGAATGCAACCACTGCCCCTACGTCGTGGCCAGCATTGACCGTATGAACGCCATGGCGGAACACTGCGCTTCGCTCGGTATCGGCTTCGTTGGTATCAATTCAAACGACCCCGTCGTGTATGAAAACGACTCTTT
>Ga0213866_10000999_pt1 | contig 21713 bp, 18 predicted proteins | sample PICome_11_FD_160079 | JGI IMG/M metagenome (GOLD analysis project Ga0213866, IMG submission 160079) | Coastal seawater microbial communities near Pivers Island, North Carolina, United States - PICO284 | ecosystem: Environmental > Aquatic > Marine > Coastal | place: USA: North Carolina...
TTTTTGGCCGCTTTCTTGTCAGCAACCTTTTTGGCCGCTTTCTTGGCAGCAACCTTTTTGGCCGCTTTCTTGGCAGCTACCTTTCTGGCCGCTTTCTTGGCAGCAACCTTTTTGGCCGCTTTCTTGGCAGCCTTCTTCTTAGAAACTTTTTTAGCCATAAATCAATGGGTTGGGAGTGGAAATCTGATCCAAGTCTTTCTCCTAAAAAGAAGTTAGAGGATGGAAAAGGTCGGGACCTTTAGTTGTTTTGAGAGCATGGCGCAAGCTGTTTTTCCACATCCAATTCATGATCTTTCCACCATGCTCTTGAAATCCTTCCCAAGCCTTCTAGTCTGCGAACCGCTCTATGGATCTTCCTTCAATTCTTGAATCCCTGCTCGTCGCCTCGGAATCACCCCTTCCGTCACCCGAACTGGCCCGCCTCGTTCGCGCCCGTGCCGCGGAATTTTCTGAAGATTCCATCACCGACAATCCGGAAAATGCTCCAGCTCCGGATAGTCCCGAGCGGGTGCTCGATCTCAATGCTCTGGCCGAAATTGGCGAAGATGAAGTGAAGGCGGCACTCGCAGAGCTCAACGAAATCTACGAAAAAAGCGGTCGATCCTTCTTGGTCGCCGAACGCTCAAAAGGCTGGAAAATCTACACTCGTGCTGATTTCGCAGGATTCGTGAAGCTACTCTTCCCGGGACGCAAGCCCGAGCGCCTCAGTCCTCCAGCGATGGAGACCCTCGCGATCATCGCCTACCGCCAACCGGTAACCAAATCCGCCCTAGAGGCCGTTCGCGGAGTATCTTGCGACGGCATGTTACAAAAATTGCTCGACCGCGAACTTGTTAAAATTTCGGGCCGCGCCGACCTTCCGGGTCGCCCGCTTCTCTACGCCACCACCGAACTGTTCCTCGAGCACTTCGGCATCACCGACATCGAAGACCTTCCCAACATCGGAGAACTCCGCAAGGTCGAGCTTCCCGACGGAACAGAAGATGACGGGGAGAAAAAACAGGAAACCACCTCACCTGAAGACGCCGAGACCCAACTAGCTCTCTCCGCCGTTGAAAAACCGGAGAGCAAGACCGCCGAACTAGCCCAAGGTGAAGCAGAGGAGCCGCCATCCGAAGATTCCGACTCCAGCGAAGAATAAATCCCTGATTCCATGCCACTCGACGAAATCCGCAAAACGATCGACGCGATCGACACCAAACTGCTCGACCTCCTCTCGCAGCGGGCCGATGCCGTCCACGAAGTCGGCGAAATCAAAAAAAAAGAAGGCCTTCAAATCTACGCTCCCGAGCGCGAAGATGCACTTCTTAAGTCTCTCGCTGCCAAAAATAACGGCCGTCTCCCCGAAAAATCGATTCGCGCGATCTACCGCGAGATTATGTCGGCCGCTCTGGCGCTCGAAGACAACCTTAAGATTGCCTTCCTCGGCCCCGAAGGCACTTGGACCCACCAAGCTGCGATTTCCAAGTTTGGCCATTCCGTTGAATACACCGCGCAGCCCAACTTCGCCGAGGTTTTTGACCACGTCACCCGCCGCCATTCCAGCTATGGAGTGGTTCCCATCGAAAACTCCACCGAAGGGGCGGTATCGTCCACCCTCGATCTTTTTGTCGATTCCCCTCTCCGCATTTGTGCGCAGATCCTCATGCGTATCGAAAACGGCCTCATGGCCGCCATTCCACGCGAGGAAATCAAAACTCTCTACTCTCACCCCCAGGTCTTTGGGCAGTGCCGCAATTGGATCCTCCGCAATTTCCCTGATGCCGACCTCGTCGAATGCTCGTCGACCACCAAGGCCGCACATCTCGCAAAAAAATATGCGAGTGACGGCGCAGCAGCGATGGGAGGCCCACTTTCCGCGGAAATGGCCGGACTCAAAATGCTCGACACCGCCATTCAGGATCGCGCCACCAACACCACCCGTTTTCTGGTCATCGGGGAAAAAACCTGCCCATCCACCGGCAAAGACCGCACCAGCATCCTTTTCGCCGTTCACGATCGCCCCGGCTCGCTCGTCAAGGCACTTCAGGCCTTCGACTCATTCGCCATCAACATGTCAAAAATTGAATCCCGTCCGTCCAAACAAAAGGACTGGGAGTATATTTTCTATGTCGATCTCGCCGGCCACTGCGAAGACCCTGAAGTCAGAGAGGCCCTCGACTCCCTTGAAACCCACTGTTCCCTGGTCAAAATTCTGGGCTCCTATCCCGACCTCGACTAAATCTGCTGGTCATCCGAAATCAGTCTGACAAATTCCTCCCCGTTATGCTTCAAGAAGGAATTCTCAATCCGGCTGTCAACGATCTCCTCTCCCGAATCCGTCACACCAACACCCTGGTCATCGCGGACTGGGCATTTCCCTACTGGAATGAAATCGAGGTTGTCGACCTCTCCCTCACCAAAGGCATTCCCCTCATCACCGATCTGCTCGAAGTCCTCAAGGACAACTTCAAGGTCGGCCATATTTGGCAGGCCGAGGAATTCCTTGCCACCAACCCCAGAGAGGTCATTGCAAACTACGACTCAAAGTTCGACGGCTTCAAAGGCCTCTATTCCGAGGTAAAAGTGACCCGCCTCGCCCACAATAACTTTAAGAAGCTCGTCCCGAATGCAATCGGTCTCATCCGCACCGGTGACCCCACTGCCTACGGCAATGTGATCCTCGAATCCGTCTAGACGAGCCCCGAAAGGGCGATCCAACCATCCTCAAAACAAGCACTGCAACCTTTTCCATGAAATCCGCCATCACCCTCTCTCAAGTTCCCGAAGCCGCCGACGGCCCCTTTGTTTTTCACCAACCTCTCGCGGAGGGTTTCGCCGCTGCAAAAAAACACGGTTACGACTCCGTTGAACTCTTTTTCCCCGGCCCCGATTTTATCACCGCCGGGGAAGTGAAGGCATTCGCCGCCGAGCATGACCTTGGCATCGCCGCGGTCGGAACCGGAGCAGGCATGGTGAAGCACGGACTCTCCCTCACCGATCCCGATGCCTCGAAACGCGAAGCTGCCCTCGACTTTATCATCAAAATGATCGACTTCGGCGGTCAACTCGGTGCTCCGGCCATCCTCGGTTCCATGCAGGGAAAATGGGGTGGGGATATTTCCTGCGAACAAGCCCTGACCTGGCTCGCCGGGGCTCTCAAAGCAGCCGGAGAGGCCGCCGCAAAACACCATGTTCCCTTCATTTATGAGCCTCTCAACCGCTACGAGACCAATCTTATCAACCATCTCGCGGAGGGCGCAAAATACATCGAAGACCACAACCTCGATAATATTGTCCTCCTTGCCGACCTCTTCCACATGAACATCGAGGAAAGCGACGTCGCCCAAGCCATCATTGATGCCGGCCGGCACACCGGCCACGTGCACTTCGCAGACTCCAACCGCTCCGCAATGGGCTTTGGCCACACCGACGCCGCACCCATCATTGCCGCGCTGAAGCAAGTCGGCTACACCGGCTACCTCTCAGCCGAGGTCTTTCCCAAGCCGGACGCGGACGCCTGCGCCGCCCAGGAAATCAAAGCAATCCGCGCGGCCCTCGCCTAATCATCACATAGCAAAAAGCTCCGGCTTTTGAAATCCGAAGAACCGGGAGAAGGAGCTCTCGGCTACCTTCAAACGACCTTCAAAATTTTTGCTGCAAGAAGATAGAGCCCATGTCGGCTCTTCTCCTCAAGGAGCTCGGAAAAATCAGGGAGCCAGCCCAGATTATCACTTTTGAACTGAATGGAGTCATCGCCCTCCAGCGAACTGTAAACCAGCAGCAGGAGCGCGACATGATCCGGAGCAAGGGTCTTGAAGCGTTCAGGCAACTCGAGAAACCCCGAATCGAGCATGAACTGGATCCGACCAGCGACCTCGAGAGAGTCCTTCTCCTCGTAGGCCGCTGCGCGGGCGGGGGCCACCGGATTCAGAATAAAGAGCCGGCAGAATTCCACTGCCGCGTCTTCAAACTCTAGCAGTGTCCATTCCTTTTCCAGCAAGGGAGCCACCGAGGGCTCGATTTGCTTGAGAATGGCAGCCGTTTCCGGTTGCTGCAGGGATGCGAGCACGGAGGCATCAATCTCGTGCGCGAGAAGTGATGCCGCGAGTTGGGCCACGGCTGCTTCGGGAGTCATATACGAGACCTATTAGACTTTTTCGATCGAGCAAACATTACCGTACCAATTCTGGCCTCCGATTAGCGGAGCCGGATTGATGGGAAGAGCATCATTGATATGCACCCCCCCGCCAATGCCACCTCGTTTCCGGGTACACCAGACGCTATCCTTGAGCCGGTATTGCTTGCCCACCTTCTCCCACGGCAAAATATCTTTGTTAGACTCTGTCGATCGATGCATCCAAATCGCCCGATCTTGGACAGGTGAAAAATCTCATTGAACCTGCCTGCGAAAATGCTCCTGATTTTTCTTCCCCAATAGAAATTAGTCGGACAAATTTTCTGCGGGGCTTAAGCTGCAAAGATTTCCCTCAATACCATGAAAACCAGACCACTCGGTAAAACCGGCATCGAACTCCCTATTCTTTCCTTCGGAGCGTCTTCATTGGGAGCGGAATTTCGCTCTGTCAATCTGAACGAAGTTATGGAGTCAACGACCACAGCCCTGGATCTGGGGATGAACTTCATCGACACATCTCCCTTCTATGGTCGCGGGATGTCCGAGGTCATGCTCGGCCAGGGACTCAAAGGGATTCCGCGGGACTCTTACCTCCTTGGAACCAAGCTCGGTCGCTACTCCGATATCCACTTCGATTTCTCAGCCCGGCGGGTGGAGGAATCCATCCACATTTCGCTCCAGCGCCTCAATACCAATCACCTCGATGTCCTCCTTATGCACGATGTCGAGTTTGTGGATTTAGCACAGATTTGGGAGGAAACCTGGCCGGCCATGATAAAGGCTAAAGAACAAGGCAAGGTCCGCGCCATCGGCTTTTCGTGTTACCCCATGAAAACCTTCAATACGGTCCTCGATCACATCGAAGACACCTGCGACTGTGTCCTGTCTTACAATCAATACACCCTTCAAAACACCGTCTTCGCCGAGGATCTCCTCCCCCGGCTCAAGGAAAAGGACATAGGAGCCATCAATGCCGGTCCCTTCTCTGCCAGGCTCCTCACCAACGCGCCTCTCCCCGATTGGCTCAAGGAGCCCACGGAGGTCAAGGAAGCCGCCCGCACCGCCGCCAAGCTTTGTAATGAAAATGGTGTCGATATTGCACAGCTCGCCCTCCAATTTTCTTGCGAATACGCGGATATCGCTTCAACGATCGCCGGATCGGCAAACCCCAAGAACATCAGGAAGTGGGACAAATGGCTCGCTGAGCCCATCGACCGTGATCTCCTCGCCCAGGTCCTCGCCAATTTTGCACCTGTCAAAAACATCGGCCATCTGGAGGGACTCCCCGAAAACAACTAATCGCTAAATTCTCCAAATCTCCGGGGAAATCCGGAGCCCGATTCCCTTTTTTCATTCTTTTCGCCACTGCTTCATTTCTTCAACCTCCACAATTAATCCAAAAACTAGATTTACCCATTTTGCCAATGTCTTACGCAATTGAATTCACCGAGCCCAAAAAGATTACTCCTATCGAGCTCGCCGACGAAAGCGCCCCTGGCCCGGGCGAAGCCTTGGTTAGAACCCACCGCATGGGCATTTGCGGCACCGATTTGTCCTGCTATCTCGGCAAATTTCCTTTCTTCGACTATCCCCGCACCCCCGGCCACGAGCTGGGTCTCGAAGTCGTTGCCATCGGCGAAGGCGTCACAAATGTCAAAGTCGGCGACAAATGCTCACTCGAGCCTTACGTTAACGATCCTGATACTCCGACTTCAAAGAAGGGAAACAGCAACTGCTGCCCCGGCGTTCAGGTCATTGGTGTCCATGGTCCCGGCGGGCTACGCAAAGCCAACTGGATCGTCCCGGCCCGAAAGCTCCATGCGGGCAACAATCTTTCCTACGACGAACTCGCGCTCGTCGAGACCCTCGCCATCGGCTACCACGCCGTACAACGCGGAAATCCCCAACCGGGCGAGACCGTTCTCGTGATCGGAGCGGGCCCCATCGGACTTTCCTGTCTCGAATTCCTCAAGCTCATGCCAGACGTCAATGTCATCATCATGGACATGGTTCAGAACCGGCTGGATTTTTGCGCTGACAATCTCGGAATCGAGAATGGAATCCAGTTCAGCGTGGATGGCTCCCACCTCTCCAGGCTCGAAGAAATGACTTCCAGCAACCTCGCCGACGTCGTCATCGATGCCACAGGTTCGGTCAAATCAATGTCGACCTGCTTCGAATATGGTGGGTTTACCTCGCGCATCGTTTACGTCGGCATCACCACTGAAAACCTCACCTTTCCTCACGCGCCCGTCTTTCACCGTCGCGAGCAAACTCTCCTCGCCTCACGTAATGCCCTGCCCGCAGACTTTGGCGAGATCATTAAGACCATCGAAGCCGGAGACATCGACACCAAGGTCTGGATCACTCACCGCCTCGACATCGAAGAGGTTCCCACCGAATTTGACAAATTCACCGACCCAAAACTCGGCGCCATCAAAGCCGTTATCAACGTTAACGACTAGACTCCCCATGAAAATCATGTCCATCCTCTCCGCTCTTGTTTTGATTTCCTGTCACTCTAACGAGAGGAAAACTTCCAGCGAAGAGCAGCCCCCAACAAAACCAGAAACAGCCCTGCCTGAACCAGAAGCTAAAACTCCTGACCTTGTCACTTATCCGAAGTCATCTGATGGTAAATCGTCCGCTTCCGGATCAAGCCGCAAGCCATCTGCCCTCTCCGTATCAATATCCAAGTTCATTGGTGACAAGGATTCTTCTCCAACCTCAATCCCACTCCCTACCCCCCAACCTCGCGTGCCAAGCACCCCGCAGGGAGAACCAGCACCACCGGAATACCAAACCGCGAAGCGCGTTTCCGGTCGTGTCGGCTACGTTTTCAATCCCTCGACCAACGAGGAGGTTGATGTCCGAGGCATCCCTAAAGGATCTCTCATTCGTGATCCAAAGGACTCAATCAAAGATCACAAATCTCGCGTTCCGGAATAAATATTCTCAAACAACCACCTCACATAATTCATGAAAACCTGTCCTAAATTCACCTTCGGTGTCGGCGATCGTTTCGCCCACGGAGCACACGCTCAACTCCAGGCATTCATCGCTGCCAAAAAACTCGGCGTCGACATCTGCCCAACCTGGAACAAGTCCAACCGCGAGCACGAAATCATCGGCTCCGAGCCCCAGAGCACCCGCAATGCCGCCGACAAAGCCGTCGCTGATCTCGGATGGTCCGGTGAGTATCTCCTCGACGCAGACCACATCAACTTGAGCACCGTCGATCGCTTCATCGCTCCCTGCAATTTCTTCACTCTCGATGTTGCCGACGACATTGGCGAAGCCGCCGATCCGGCTGACGTTGAAGCCTTCATCGCCAGACACCCCGAACTGATAGGATCAGTCACCATCGAAGGCATCGACGCCCCTCTCGAAATCTCTCGTGATCTCGTCGAGCAAACCGCTAACCAATTCCTGAAAGCCACGCAAAAAGCCAAGGCTATCTACGATCACATCGTCGCCGCCAAAGGTGGATCCGATGACTTCGTGACCGAAGTCTCGATGGACGAAACCGACAACCCACAGGTCCCGGCCGAAATGCTTATCATTCTCGCCGCCATTGCCGATCAGGGGATTCCCATTCAGACAATCGCGCCAAAATTCACCGGACGCTTCAATAAAGGAGTGGATTACGTCGGTGACGTCGCACAGTTCGAGCAGGAATTCAACGATGACCTCGCCGTCCTCGCCCACACGATCAAAGCATACGGACTGCCCGAAACTCTGAAGCTCTCCGTACATTCGGGATCAGACAAGTTCTCCATCTACGAGCCCATCAAAAAAGCCATCGCCCGCACCGGAGCCGGACTTCACATCAAGACCGCCGGCACCAACTGGCTGGAAGAAGTGATCGGCCTCGCCACCGCCGGCGGAGAGGCTCTCGACCTCGCCAAGGAAATCTACGCCAAGGCCCTCGATAAAAAGGAAGCCCTCTGCGAGCCATACGCAACCGTCATCGACATTGACCACTCCCGGCTTCCAAGTGCCGGGGAAGTGAATTCCTGGACTAGCGAACAATACGTCAGCGCATTGACCCACGATCAAAGCAACCCCGGCTACAACGCAAATGTCCGCCAACTCCTTCACGTGGGATTCAAGATCGCCGCACAGATGAGCGACCGCTATCTCGACGCTCTCAAAGCAAACGAGAAAGTCATTTCCAGGTGCGTCACCGGTAATTTGCTGGAGCGCCACATGAAACCGCTCTTCGTCTAAAAGGCCGCACGACAAAGAATAATAAAAACGGCTCCGGTTTCCCGGAGGCGTTTTTTTGATTGGCTAAAAAGACAAGCACTACTGCGGCTCTTCCTGATCCAAAGTAAAACTGAGAGCGAAAACCCCTAGAAATCGAACCTCGCTTGGAAGTAGACCAGAGTGCTGTTCTCTGAGATTCCGGTTTCATCCACAAAGCTGCCGGGAATGAAATCAGCAATCCCGGAATTAAACAATAACTGGTCAGTGGCCTGCCAGCGCACCCGCACATCAATCTCTTCTCCGATGTGGCTGCCGCTCTTACCGGTGGCATCACGACGTCCGCCCCTAACCCAGGCATCGGTATCACTGGCGAGTGAGTAGCTGCGAAGGTAGAGCTCAACCTTCACGTCATCAGTGGGCTTGAAAGAGAGGCCAAGAACGGGGCTGACCGTATTCTCCGCCGTGAAGTAGGGGATGAATCCATAGAGGCCAAATGGTGCCCCAAACAACTCGGTGAAGCGCCCGCTGTCGTCATCGTTGGGATCATCATCACCACTTCCGCAGTTCAGCCATGCCGAAACGCGGGGCTTCCGGGGATGATCGAAGGTCCTGCCCATCTCACCGTGGAAAAAGTAGGCAAAGTGATCAAGGCGAACTCCTGCCGTGACAAGAAAGAGGCGGGACCATTTCTGGTCACCGCCCTTTGAATTAGGTTGATTGCGTAGAATCTTTGTTATCGGCTTCGACGGGCTGCAAAGCGAAGCAAACCAGGAATAGCCAGAAGTGGAGAACCGGGCTCGGGAATAGGCGAGGCTGCGACATCATCAAAATAAATTGTCCCAGTGTTTTCGGGAAGTGGCTCTCCCTCAAAGGTCTGAACGGCAAACAGCATCCGTCCTGCAACGGCACCGGTTGGCGCCTCTCCACTTTCAAGGTCAAACATCGAATAGACAGCTCCAGGCTGACCTCCATTTTACTCGACCCGGGTAAACTGGTTTCCGGCTTCATCGCGCTACTCAATACGCATCTCAAGGGAAAATCCTGGCGATCGATTGCGCTCTACATACAAGACAGGCTGATTGATTGCCCCGAAATGATCGCTAAATCCTGAAACACTCCGGCAAACGAGTTATCGTCTCCTTAAATACTCAAAGCCAAACTGCTGGAACCATTGTTAAGACTAGTAGTCGAGGTCATCACAGAGGCATTCGCGCTCCCTGCAGAGGCAGTCCAGCGACCAGAGAATAGAGGATCTCCATGACAAGCGACAGGAGTCTCAAATCCCCCGTTGCTTGTTGCTGCTCCGGAGGACTCTGATGAGACAACCACCTCTCCGAAAATCAGCAGCTTTTTGCTTATTGTTTTTATGAATATTTTAGATGCAATTCATTGCAATCAAAATCCTTACCATCCCCAAGATCGCCCAATAAGCGATATTCTCTCCCAAACGAGATTATCCAATCTCGACAAGCTTCATCATTTCTCAGACCCTCCCCAATCGATGATTTGGCCCAATCTCCCGGTGGCTAAAAACGATAAGTTTCAGAGACCGATTGGAAACTTGGAGATCCAAATCGAGATCAATGTTGAAGTCTCCGCAAACCTAAGGCTGATCATACCAAAACCATCAAATCAATCCCGCAGCCAAAAAATTCTGCAGGACCACTCTTACCAAAACACTACCGGGGAAATCGTGGAACTGCTAGCCCCGGGCAAACCAGGAGAGCACCGACATTAGATCTACTCTTCCTCGTCCTGCGGTGGGGCCGTCGGAAGCCGGGCCACTTCGTCGAGCAAGTTGACCACATCAACACCCCGAACCGCTGACTTGTCCTGGCGAAACATCAGAACCGGGGTATTCCGAAGAACCACCCGCTTTGACACTTTGCTCTGAATAAAGCCACGCTTTCGTTCGAGTTGATCAAGAATTCCGGGTGCTGATCCTCCGAGAATACTCACGAAAACCTTGGCTTCCTTGAGATCCTGAGTCACGTCCACCTCACTCACCGTGATAAGAGCATTATTCCACTCAAAATCCCGCTGCACCACAGCGCTGATTTCACGTCGCAGCAGTTCATTAACCCGATCCAGTCGCTTTGCCATTCCGATGTGACCTAGAGAGTCTGGTCGATCTTATCGAGCGTGTAGCACTCAATGACATCACCTTCCTCGTATTCATTGAAGGAGCCGAGGCGGATACCGCACTCGATGCCTTGTTTGACCTCGTCGACCTCGTCCTGGTGACGTCGAAGAGTCGACATCTTGCCATCAAAGACGGGCTGCTTTCCGCGAAGAACACGGGCATGTGCGGACCGGATGACCTTGCCACTCTTAATCACACAACCGGCAGCGCGTCCCCCGTTGACTTTGAAGACCTGCTTGACGCTAGCTCGACCGATAACGGTCTCGCGAATCTCGGGATCAAGCATTCCACGCATGGATTCCTTCACTTGATCAATCAGCTCGTAAACGATGGAGTAGAGCTTCACCTGCACTCCCTCTGCCTTGGCCGCTTTAACCGCCTTGCCGTCTACCTTGACATTGAAGCCAAGGATGATGGCATCGGCAGAGCTGGCCATAAGAACGTCCGATTCGTTAATTGCTCCAGCTCCGGCGATAATAAAGTTGGCTTCCACCTTCTCGGATTCGATCTCCATGATGGCGTTCTTGATGGCCTCAGCTGTGCCCTGCACATCGGAACGAAGGATCAAATTCAGCTTGGCCTTTCCTGTCCCGGAAACGGTTTGGAGCATATCCTCAAGACGGCTCTTCTTGGGCTGGACAAGGCGGTCTTTACGACGCTCGACGAGACGCTCTTCGGAAAGCTTCTTGGCAGCACGATCGGAATCCATTCCCACAAGCGAGTCGCCCACGTTAGGTAGCTCCGCGAAACCGAGAACTTCCACCGGAGTCGAGGGACCGGCTTCCTTAACAGAATTTCCTTGATCGTCGATCAAGTCCTTCACTTTTCCGGCGAAAGGTCCGCAGATAAACGGTTGTCCCTTCTTGAGAGTGCCACTTTCGACAATCACGGTCGCAGTTGCCCCGCGGCCGGCTTTGACACTGGCTTCGATGACCGCAGAACGAACGTTGGCCTTCGGGTTGGCACGCAGCTCCAAAACCTCGGCCTGCAAGGCCATGAGTTCAAGCAGCTCGTCGATTCCGTCACCAGTCTGGGCTGAAACTTTGATACACTCGGTATCGCCCCCCATCTCGGAAGGAACAAGCTCGTGCTCCATGAGCTGGGTCATGACCCGCACTGGGTCGGCGGCAGGAAGGTCGATCTTGTTGATCGCTACAATAATGGTTTTCCCAGCAGCCTTGGCGTGTTTGATCGCCTCTTCGGTCTGCGGCATGATGCCATCATCCGCTGCGACAACCACGACCACGATGTCAGTGACATCGGCACCCCGTGAACGCATCTTGGAGAAGATGGCGTGGCCAGGAGTATCGAGGAATGTGATACTTCGATCACCGTGTTGCACACTGTAGGCACCGACGTGCTGGGTAATGCCTCCGGCCTCGCCTTTGGCGACGCGACTCTCGCGGATGTAGTCGAGCAAGGAAGTCTTTCCGTGGTCCACGTGGCCCATGAAGGTGATAATGGGCGCGCGATAAGCGAGCTGCTCTTCCGGTTCCTCTTCCTCCGGTTCTGGCTCTTCGAAAACTTCCTCTTCCTTGTGGACCCCGCCCCCTTTTTCGCGTTTTTCCCGTTCAAAAACAAATCCGTGGGCTTCGCAAACTTTCTCGGCAATATCGGGCTCGATGGCCTGGGTTGGGGCCACAAAAACCTCGAGCTTGATGAGATCAGCCATGATCTCGAAAGCCATTTTGCCCATCTTTTCAGCCAGATCACTGACGATAATCGGGGGCTTGATGCTAATGACGTTGCCATCGACCTCACCATCTTCGTCACCGGAAGCACCTTCCGCAGCCGCGACGGGCTCTTCAGCGGGAGCTTTTACAAAATCCGGATCGGGCTTGTCATCAAGACGATTGGAGATGCTTGGAAGGATGTCCTTCCCGGAATTCTCCGTTTTGCGAACACGACTTTTCTTGGGCTTGTCATCATCAATCCCGAGATCGAGGGCAGCCTTTTTCTTGTCGTCCACGGTTTGCACCTTAGCCGCCTCCTGACGTTGCCGTTCGCGACGCGATGGCTTGGGCTTCTCGCTCAAGAGATCGAGAACTTCGTCGTTCTTGGAGTCTTTTTTTTCTTTGTCGTCGGCCATGCTAATGCGGTTCTTTCGGTGGGTCAGGAAGTGTTTGTCTATCAAACGTGGGAAATCTCCCTTTTTTATCCTTCAGTAGTCTCTCCGGCGGGGGCTTCGGTCTCCGCCGGAGCCTTTTCAGATACTTCAGCGGGCGCCTCGGCAGCTTCCGGAGCGGCGTCCTCGCCCTTTGCAGCCTTAAGAATGCGGATCGCTTCCTCAAGCTCAACTCCGATTTCGGAAGAAATATATTCGGCAGGCATTTGAGCCACCATGTCGACGGTGACACCGCCTGCACGGAACAGTTTGCCTGCAATCGCCGGGTCAATTCCAAGATCCCCGGCGAGATGAGTGGCAGCGTCGTCGACGCGAGCCACGAATTGCTCATGCTGACTCTCATCCTTGCGGACCTGGACATCCCAGCCAGTCAACTTGGAAGTAAGACGCGCATTCTGCCCCCGGCGGCCGATGGCCTTGGAAAGGTCTTCCTCATCAACGGTGACGTTCACCACGCGGTTCTCCTCGTCGAGACTGAGACTGCGAACGACGGCAGGCTTGAGAGCTTCGGTGACAAACTCAGCAACGTCATCGTTCCAGCGGATGATATCAACGCGTTCGTTGTTGAGTTCGCGAACGATGTTTTTGACGCGCGCCCCGCGGAGACCGACACAAGCACCCACCGGATCGACCTTATCGTCGTGAGTGTAAACCGCTATTTTGGTTCGATATCCCGCTTCACGGGCAACCGCACGAAGTTCGACGGTCCGGTCTGAGATTTCAGCGACCTCCGATTCAAAGAGGCGGCGGACGAAGTTGGGATGGCTTCGGGAAAGGATGATTTCTGGTCCACGCCCCTCGTTGTCAACCGAGACAACGTAGCAGCGAATCCGGTCTCCAACCGAATAATCCTCGGTGCCGACGCGTTCCTTGGAAGGCATGCGAGCTTCAAATTTCCCGAGATCGACCATGACGTCGCTCTTTTCAAAACGGCGAACAGATCCACTCACAATATCGCCGGCCCGGTCCTTGAATTCGTCGTAAATCTTCTCCTTTTCCGCCTGACGCAAACGCTGCATCATGGTCTGCTTGGCCGTTTGAACCGCGATACGCCCGAAGTTTTTCGGGGTGACATCAAAATCGAGACGCGAACCAATTTCCGCGGTCGCGTCTTTCTTTTGGGCGATTCCAACCGGAACCTCGTTGAACTTGTCGATATAATCATCATCCGCAACCACCTCAAGGCTTGCAAAGATTCGGGTATCACCCCTTTTCTCGTTGATCTCCGCACGCAGAGTCTCGATGGCATCAGCTCCTGGAACCATCTTTCGATAGGCGGAGCAGAAAGCATACTCGAGGGCCTCGACAACGCGTTCGCGGTCGATGGCCTTTTCTTTTTCGTAAAAGTCGATAAGGGCAACAATGTCGGTGGTCATTTCCAGATTCGTGGTTCCCTGAGACCAAAAAGAGCGGGTTTGAAAACCCACTCCAAACGATCGTCAGAAGTTGTTAAAAGATTCGTTAACGTGCCCCGCTGAAAAAAACAAGCCCTAATCAGCAAGAGAACGCCACCTTAAATTCTTCACCTCTGACTCGGTTTGCCACGCCGCAATCCCCATGGGGGCGCAATACTCGATCACCCCAGGTCGAAGACCCAATTTGCGGCCTTCGGTCGCGACATTCACCACTTGCTTCCCATCAATGAAGGCCGAAAGCTTCCCTTTCTCCACAACCACTCTGACCGCATACCAGCGACCGTCCTCGAAGTTACCGTAAGTTGTCGTTTCGTTCTCTGAAGCGTCCATCCCATCGATCGAAGAAATACCGACGGTTCCACCGCCCCAACCTCCGATGATAAAAGTGAGGCATTCATCCTTCGAGGAAACCGGAAAGGTGAAGCCACAGAAAAAATCCGACCCCGCCACCTTGCGGGCATCCAGTTCAAGCTCGTAGGGCATCTCCGGCAAATCTCCGCTGAACTGCGTTCCGGTTAGCTCCACCCCGGCCTCCAGATGGAGTAGTCCGTTGGACCATTGCGCGGAACCTTCTCCACCGAACTGGATCTCATTCCAGTCGGCCTCTTGGGGCACGATCCATCGGAGCTCCCTGGCATCCGCGTCAGGAGTGTCTCCACCCGCCAAAGAAGCCGTTGTCTTTTGACAATCACATCCTACGAGAGAAATCCCCGCCAAAGCCAAAACCACTACCTTCATTCCTTCTCTTCGATTGGAAACAGCTCGATCTTTCGCACAAGCTCGTATTTCCCAACAGTCTCGATATAAGAACCTTCACCGGTTTCCACCGTCATACCGACTTTACCGAGGCCATTCACCTCGTAATCGACGAGGTACTTCAACGACCGGAAAACCCGCCCCTTCCCTTCAAAATCAATCACCATCTTTTGTTCTCCGGGCCTCTCAGACCGAACTGTCGCCGACCAACTCAGGAGAGCAGCAGGATCACCATTCACCTTCTCCACCTTTTCAAAGGTCACCGTAGCTTTCCCACTCAAGACCTTCTCGTCGTTGAACCAGGGCAACCTCGGATTCGCCACCTTCCAGGTCTCGCCAACCTTGCGGGCCTGTTCACCAAAAAGGTTGATTGAATAATCGCTTTCCATCGAAATCTCAATCTCCCTCAGCTCCCTCTCGAGCTTTGTGGCATCGGCATCTTCTTTCTCTCCTTTGATAACTTTGGCACTCCATTTCTCTCCATCTTTTGTCAACCGGGTGATGGTGCCCTCAAGAGGCGACGGCCCGGTTTCGTTGGTCCGCTGATCGTTCAAAAAGCGCCGATAAGTTCCACCTCGCTTCTTAAAATCGACTTCGAGAGTGTTCTCATCAACCCATTTTGTGCCTAGCAATTGCCCTCCAAGGTATCGGGTTGTTCCGATGGACCAACTTCCACTGTTCATCACCTTGACCTTACCATTCAACAAGGAACTCTTTGAGTCCAACGTTAGGGTCATTCCTGCCGGAGGCCCCCAAGTTTTCGGGGACAGAATGTATCCCTGCCCTAGCTCCGCCATCAAAAGGGACGAAGAAAACCAAATGAAAGCCAAACAACGCGTCATTATAAAATTAGTTTTTGTGGAATCGGTCAAGACCAGCACTAAAGGGGGCCCTTTTTGGGAGACAGGACAGCGGTCAATCGCTTGGCGTTGAGGTCACCGGCCATGGCAAAGTCAATCACGACTCCAGCCCGTGGCTCCATCACGCCGCTAACCGCCACTTTCATGTCACCCTTGATATTATCGTCCCTCAAATATTTCAAGGAAAGGGCGATCCGCATCTCACCGGACACCTTGGCGTCCAATCCAGCCATCGTTTCATCAGTTGGAAGACCATTGATCGTAAAAGTTCCCTTCAGAATCGCGCAAGGCTCCCAGTTCAGTTCCTTCACCTCCACGAAAGTCATCGCCATCGCTCCTTTTACGATTTTAAACTCGTCCATGCCCGGAACATTTTTGGGATCAAATTCCCAGGTAGCGCCAACCTTGTGAGGCCCGGTGCCATAAATTTCAGCTGACTCCGCAGTGCTGTTGTTCAAGCTTCTAACCAGACTTTTGATCTCGTCATCCACATTTTCATGATCAATTGGCTCGACAGGATCACCCTTTAATTTGCCAACCCACTTTTTTCCGGGTTTTTTAAGCAATACCATCCGGCCTTCGATCGCACTGACTTCCTCCTCGGCCTTCGCCTGCCCCATGATCGTCGATTTCTCGAATGCCCGGTTTTTCAAATTGGTAACCTTAATCTTGTCCCCGGCCAAATATTCGAAGATCTGTACCTCTTTGGAATTTTTGCCCATCTCACCTCCAAGATCCTGCTCGCCCACCGTTATCTTTAACTTGCAGTTCGTCATATTTGAATTGTCGTCCACCTGATGGGTTGCCCCGATCGGCATCAGTGGATCCTCGGAAGCGAGGACATATTCCTTCACCCCAACAAGCTCTTGGGCCGACGAGTGAAGCGAAGTGAGAGCGACAAGAGCGGCAGCAAGACAAAGTTTCATGGCCCCCGGCAGTCCAAGGACGACCCTAACACTTGTCAAGCTCCCTTGAAACTTCCCAAGCCCGCCTTCCGTAACTTACGTTGCAAAAAGCCATGTCTCGCAAACTTCTTCTTTCACTCTCCGCCATCCTTCCTCTTGGTGCCCAGCTCGTCCCTTCCCAGCTCGACAGAAAAATCACCATTCCCGAGGGACTGACACTCAAGCGCTTCGCCGACCAAAACCAGGTCCAGAATGCCACCGCGATCTGCCTCGACGCCCAAAACCGCGTCTACATTGCTGAAACCAATCGCTGGCGCGTCCAGGTTCAGGACATCCGCCACGGGGGGAAATTCCTGCGGGACCGCGTGAACGGAGACATTTCCTCCATGACTCTCGAAGACCGCACCGCCTTCCACCAAAAATGGTCCGGCAAGGGACAGGACTTCCTGACTTGGGAGGAATTCACGAAGGATTCCGAAGTCATCAAAATGCTTGAGGACACCGATGGCGACGGAGTCTCGGACAAAACCACCGTTTTTCGCGGCGACTTCAACGACCCTCTCGCGGGCCCTTCCGGTGGCCTCATCGAAAAAGACGGCACTGTTTACTTCGCGATGATTCCCGGGATTTATAGCCTTAGGGACACCAACAACGACGGGAAAGCCGAGGAGATAAAAACTTTGGTAAACGGCTTCGGGGTGCGTGTCAGCTTCTCCGGCCACGATCTCAATGGCTTCGCTTGGGGGCCCGACGGCAAAATCTACTGGTCCATCGGCGACCGCGGATATCATGTCGAGCAAGATGAAAAAACCTTCGCGCGCCCCGATTCCGGCGGCGTTTTCCGGGCCAACCCCGACGGCTCGGAGTTCGAGGAATTTTACATCAACCTCCGCAACCCCAAGGAGATCGTCTTTGACGAATTTGGCAATCTCTTCACAGTCGACAATGACTACGACCAAGGGGATCGCGAGCGTATTGTCTACCTCGTCCAACACGGCGACTCCGGTTGGAAAATGGGGCACCAAACCATGACCTCTTTTGGTGGCACCGTTTACAACCATATCGGGGGCAAACCTCCGCGCAAAGAAGATCACATTGACGCGTGGATGAACGAAGGTCTCTGGAACACCCGGCACGACCGCCAACCCGCATACATCAACCCACCCATCGCCTACAGTGCGAACGGACCGTGCGGACTTGCCTACAATCCCGGCATCGTCGGACTTCCCGAAAAATTCAACCGCAACTTCTTCTTTGCCAGCTACGTTGCCGGCCCCGACCGCTGCCTCATCGAGCGCTTCACCCTCAACCCCGACGGCGCTAATTTTGAACTTGGCGAGCAGACCAACTTCCTTAAAGGAATCGCCCTCACCGACCTCGACTGGGGTTACGATGGAAAGCTCTACATTGCCGACTACGGCGGCGGCTGGACCAAGTCCGGCAAAGGCAATGTTTACACCCTCGCCGACACCGAAAAGCTCAAGTCTCCAGCTATCAGAGAAGTAAAAGAATTGTTTGCAAACGGTATCCCAACTCTCCAGTCAGACCAGCTTTTTGAATTCCTCGCCCACCCCGACCAGCGTGTCCGCCAGCGGGCGCAGTTCGCACTTGCCGAGCGCGATCTCGATTCACTTCCGCTATTCAAAAAAGCGACTAAGCCTGATCAGCCGCTCATGCGACGCATCCACGGAATCTGGGGAATCGGCCAGCTTGGTCAGAAAAACCCCTCCGCACTCAATTCCCTCACGAGTCTGATCGGAGACCAGGAAATGGAAGTCCGTGCCAATCTTGCCCGCACTCTCGGAAATCACGGCAAACACCTTGCTCCCTTCCGCAAGGCTCTCATTGCGATGCTTCAGGATTCCTCGCCGCGTGTTGCCTCTCTCGCCGCCATCGCCCTAGCCAATCACGGCCACCAGGACGCCATCGCTCCTGCTCTAGCGATGCTTGAAAAGAACAACGACAAGGACATTGTCGTCCGCCACTCCGGCATCATGATGCTCGCAAAGTGCGCCGGGAATGAGGACCTATTTCTTCTAGCCGGGAACCCTTCAGCCGCAGTCCGCCGAGCAGCAGTCGTCGCCCTTCGACGTCAGAAATCACCTCTACTCCAGCACTTCTTCGCCGACCCTGAGGAGTCGGTGCGACAGGAAGCAATCCGAGCCGCCTACGAAATGGATGTGCGTGAGACATACCCGGAGCTCTCCAAGCTAGCACATGATATCGCTTTGAGGGTCAGCCCAGGCATCAAGTGGCACCCCCTCACTGCACGTCGCGCCATTTTCGCTGGTTGGGTTCTTGGCCAAAAAGAAAACGCACAGCTCATTGCGAAAATCGCCTCGGACCCCAAGGTTGATTTCCGTGTTCGCAAGGACGCAATTATTGCCCTCCTTGAATGGAACAACCCACCCGTTCCCGATCCCGTCACCGGCTTTGCCCGAACTCTTCCCGACAACCGTATCAAGTTGGATACCTCCATCATTGAAAACCTAAAAGACCTCCTTGATGGTAAAGATGAAAACTCGATGAAGCTCATTCCTCGAGCGCTCACTCTCTCCGAGCAGGACAATATGCCCCTCGGTGAACTCCGACTCACCCGCTACTTGAAAAATGACAAATACTCTGAGGACGCTCGAGCCCAATCGATTAAGCTCCTCGCTCCACTCAAAAAAGCAGATGCCATTTGGCCCTTTACTCTTCAGGAACTCTTTACCGACAAAAGCGACAAGGTCCGCAGCATGGCCCGGGAACTTCTCTTCAAAGTCGATCCTGACCGCGCAACCGCCCAGCTTGGGAATCTCCTCTCCAGCGAAAGCGCCACCTTGAACGAAAAGCAACTCACTCTTGAGACGCTGACCAAACTGAAAACACCAAAGGCGAAGGAAATGATCCAAGCTGCCCTTGACCAACTGATCGCTCGAAAAGCGGACTCCGGTCTCGCCCTCGATATCGTCACCGCCGCCGAAAAGGCCGGTCTCTCGCTCGATCAATTCCGCGCGTCCCTCGCCAAAGACGATCCTAACGCCGAGTGGGATCTCCTCTGCCGGGACGGCGGAGATATTCAACTTGGCAAGAAGGTGTTTTACGAGCACGGAGCCGCGCAGTGCCAGCGCTGCCACACCATGCACGGAGTCGGGGGCGACGTCGGCCCCGAGCTCGGAGCCATCGGCAAAAAGCACGATGCCACTTACCTCCTCCGCTCCCTCGTCAATCCTGGGGCGGAAGTCGCCGACGGGTACGGCCTCGGCACCATCACCCTCAAGGACGGCACCGAAATCAGCGGAAACTTCATGCCTGACGATAAAGACGGGAATGCCGTAATTAACTTTGCCGAAACCACCAAAATTATCAAAAAATCGACCATTGCTAAAAAGAGCAAGCCGGTTTCAGCCATGCCGCCCATGACCGCCCTCCTTAGTAAACAAGAAGCCCGTGACCTCGTGGCCTTCCTCGTTTCCTGCAAGAAAGATAAGACCGACGAAGGACACAAATAGGAGACTGGAGGCGACTTCCCCTGCTGACTGAACCCAAAAATAAGAATCCCTTCTTTGCGGGACAGTTTTTGAAATTGTGGCAGAGTGTGGAGTGTAATAACCCCCATAAACCATTGTGAAAAACATTCTCAAACACACCCTCGTTATCGGAGCCACGTTCATAGCTCAAGTCGCTGTTGCGGACGATTTTGTCTCCCAAGCCACCCCTCCCAAACGCCTCGTCGTAAAGGAAGGCTTCAAGGTCGAACGGCTCTACTCCGTCCCCAAAAAAGACTTCGGTTCATGGGTCGTTCTCTGTGAGGACGACAAGGGGCGTCTCATCGCCGGTGACCAGTACGGTGCGCTTTACCGTTTCAACCGACCAGCCCCGGGCAAAACTCTCACAGATAAAGATCTCGAGAAAATCGACCTCGATATTGGTCACGCCTGGGGACTTTGTTACGCCTTTGATTCCCTCTATGTTGTCGTGAATGAAAAACGCCACCAGGGCCGTGGCCTTTATCGCTTGCAGGACACCAATGGCGACGACAAGTTCGACTCGGTCACTTTGCTCAAAAAATTTCAGGAGGTGGGCGGAGAACACGGTCCGCATGCCGTGGTCCTCTCACCCGATGGCAAGTCACTTTATGTCGCTTGCGGAAACCAAACCGCTCTTCCTGAGTATCAAACGTCACGCGTCACCGAGTGCTGGGGCGAGGACACCCTTCAGCCCCGCGTTTACGGGCGTGGCTTCATGAAAGGCGTGGAAGCGCCCCGTGGATGGATTTGCAAGACCGACCCCGACGGCAGAAACTGGGAAGTCGTCGCCACCGGCTTCCGAAATGAATACGACATCGATTTCAACCTTGAAGGCGAGCTTTTCACCTACGATGCCGACATGGAGTGGGACATCAACACCCCTTGGTATCGCCCCACCCGTATCAATCATGTAATCAGCGGCGCTGAATTCGGATGGCGGAACGGATCGGCAAAATGGCCCGAGTATTACAGCGACAGCTTTGGTGCCGTCGTCAACATTGGTCCGGGATCCCCCACCGGGGTGACTTTTGGAACGGGAGCCAAATTTCCGGCCAAATACCAGAAGGCCTTCTTCGCCTGCGACTGGTCTTACGGAAAACTCTACGCCGTCCACCTCGAGCCCAATGGATCCAGCTACAGCGGGGAAGTCGAGGAGTTCATCGCCGGCCAGCCTTTCCCTCTCACCGATCTCTGCATTAGCAAAAAAGACGGCGCAATGTATATCGCGGTCGGCGGTCGCAAGGTTCAGTCCGGAATCTACCGGGTCACGTATACCGGACCTGAAAATACTGCTTCCGTCAAGCCTCGCAGCGAGGGTGGCGAGGCTCGCGCCGAACGCCGGGCCATTGAAACCCATCATCTCAAGAGCGACCCTTCCGCTGTGGAGAAATTTTGGAAGCATCTTGGCAGCGACGATCGAGCCCTTCGCTTTGCGGCACGGACCGCCATCGAGAAGGTCCCGACCAAACACTGGGCCACGAAGGCTTTCGACGAAAAAGATCCTTTCGTAAGACTGGGAGCTTTGCTCTCTCTCGCCCGTCTTGGAAATGAAAAGATTCAGGGAGCCCTTGTCAAATCGCTCCTTGCTTACGACTACAAGTCACTCAACCAGCAGGAACGCTTTGATCTTCTCCGGACCTATGGGCTCACCTTCATCCGGGCCGAGTCTAC
>Ga0213866_10001002_pt1 | contig 21663 bp, 13 predicted proteins | sample PICome_11_FD_160079 | JGI IMG/M metagenome (GOLD analysis project Ga0213866, IMG submission 160079) | Coastal seawater microbial communities near Pivers Island, North Carolina, United States - PICO284 | ecosystem: Environmental > Aquatic > Marine > Coastal | place: USA: North Carolina...
ATTACTCTGGACAGGCCTGTTATCTGGTGTAAGCAAACTGAAGATGTCTTTGTTGATGAGATTGCTATTGGTAAGGATCGTGAACTTTATGAACCAGTTATCAATCCAAGTGCATATATTATCAAGTCTGTTGGTGTTGGATCTACCGCGATTTATGTGGACAATCTGAGACCCATGTTCAATCCACAGAATGAAAATGATACTGATCTAGCATTCCAGAAGAAAATCAAATTTATTACTCAGGAATCTAAGACAGCAGCCGCAGCAACTGCAATCGTCTCTGGTCTTGGAACTATTTCTTCTATATCAATTTCTGATGGTGGTTCTGGATATGCGTCTGCACCAGTCGTAACGATTGGAAGCACGGTTCAGGCAGTTGGTGTTGGAACCACTGCTCTTGCAACAGCATCTATTACCGCTGGGGTGGTAACAAGCATTACTCTTTCTAATGCTGGAACTGCTTATACAAATGTAAGTCCTCCACCAGTTCTTATCGCACCTCCAACGTATTCTGAAGAAGAAATTACTGTTGATTCTTATCAAGGTGATAATGGTATCATCGTTGGATTTGGAACTACGGCTGTCGGAGTTGGAACTACTCAGTTAGTTCTTGACCTACATATTCCATATGACTCTTTCCTCAGAGACTCTGCTATTGCAGGAACTGCTATTACAGTAAGTTCTCTTGCAGCAAATGATTATTTTATCGTAAGAAATTCAAATGGTGGTGTTGGATCTACCTCAGTCACTTCTTTGGATACATCTGGAAACACTGTTGGAGTCGGAACATCATTCATAGATAATGTTTACTACGTATCCAGTGCAGAGTTTATCTCAACTAGTGTGTCTGGAATAGACACAACAGTTAAAAGAGTCTTTGTCAAGGTTGACGATTACGCAAGTGGATACTCTGGTATTAATACATCAGACTTCTTTGGATCATTCAGTTGGGGAAGAATTGATGTTACTGGAAGAACGGAGACAAATTCTTACTCCGCATATACTGAATCTGGAATTGGTGCAACTGATGGAACTGGCATCTCAACGTCAACCATGGTTGTCAGATCTAACTTCTTGAAATTCAAAAATTATATCGTCTAATCACTAATAAATAAAGAAAAACTCTGTCAAAATGGCCGCAATAATTACGGATCAGATTAGAATATTGAATGCAAAGAATTTTATTGCAGGGGTGAATAATTCATCTAATGCATATTATTCTTTTGTTGGTTTGCCAAACCCAGCAGATTATCAATCTACTTGGGATTCTGATCCCCCTTCACCAAAAGATAATTTTACCGAAGAGGATGATTATTGGGATACCATGATCGCTCTGAAGAAAATTAATTCTGCAGATGCAAAGCAGGTTGTTCCCAAGAGAACTTGGTCTTCAGGAACGACCTATGACATGTATCGTCACGATTATAGCAGATCAAATACTGCTGTAGTTTCTGGGTCTACGTCACTGTATCTTGCAAATTATTTTGTATTGAATAGCGACTTCAGAGTTTATATTTGTCTGCAAAATGGTATTGATCCTGATAATCCATCAGGAAGACCATCTTTGGATGAACCAACTTTTACAGATTTAGAACCTAAGGCAGCTGGTACTAGTGGCGATGGTTATATCTGGAAGTATCTTTATACTATTGCTCCAAGTGATGTAGTAAAGTTTGAATCGACTGATTACATGCCAGTTCCTGCAGACTGGTCAACTGCAACTGATAATGCTGCAGTGAGAGATAATGCAGTTGATGGATCTATTAAGATTGTCACGATTACTAACAAAGGTGTTGGTCTTGGCACTGCAAACTCGACTTATACTTCCGTTCCAATCAGAGGAGATGGCACAGGAGCAGAATGCACCATAGTAATTGATGCTGATTCTAAAGTTAGCTCTGTAACTGTTTCTGCTCAGGGTTCAGGTTATACCTATGGAAATGTTGATTTAGTTGCTGGTGGAGTTCCAACAGGAACCACCAGACCAACGTTTGATGTAATCATTCCACCACAGGGTGGCCATGGTGCTGATATTTACAGAGAGTTGGGCGCATATAATGTTCTTCTTTATTCTAGAATTGAAAATGACAACGAAAATCCAGACTTCATTACAGGCAACCAAATTGCCAGAGTTGGTGTTGTAGAAAATCCACAACAGTTTGGTTCTACAACTCTCCTTTCAGCAGATAAAGCAAGTGCTGTTAGTGCTTTGAAACTTGTTGGAACAGGATATAGCACAGCAACATTTACTGCTGATGCATATTTTACTCAGACAGTTTCCACAGGAACAACTGCTGTAGGAAGAGTTATTAATTATGATCAAAATACAGGAGTATTAAAATTCTGGCAAGATAGATCTCTTGCTGGATTTAACACAGTTGGAACCGCACAAACCCAACCAACGTATGGATTTGATTTAACAGAGTTTACATCATCTCCTGGAACTGGTGGAGCACTGACAATTGTTCCATCAACTGGTCAAGATTTAAGTATTGATAGTAACTTCTCAGGTATATCTACCGTAATAAATAATCGTACATACTATCTTGGTCAAACTTTTACGAGTGGTATTTCTAATCCTGAGGTCAAAGCGCATTCAGGAAACATCATTTACGTTGACAACCGACCAGCCATAACTCGATCAGCGAGTCAAAAGGAAGACATAAAAGTTATTTTGCAGTTCTAAAGAATTATGCCCCAACAAACGAACCTCAACGTAGCTCCATACTTTGATGATTTTGATGCAGCTAATGATTACCACAAGGTATTATTCAAACCAGGATATCCTGTTCAGGCAAGAGAGTTAACAACTCTGCAGTCTATACTGCAAAATCAAATTGAAAAGTTTGGGCAGCATTTTTTTAAAGAGGGTGCAAAAGTAATACCAGGAAATATTGGATATAGTCAATTATATTACTGCGTACAGTTAGAGAATACATATCAGGGTGTTCCAGTATCGGCATATGCTGATCAGTTAGTAGGAACAAAAATTACTGGGCAGACTTCTGGGGTAACGGCTTTTGTTGATAGTGTTCTGCTGCCCGAAGATTCTGAAAGGGGCAATTTAACACTTTATATTAATTATCTTACTTCAAGTACTGGAAATAATTCTACTCAAACATTTTTTGATGGAGAATTGTTGACATGTAATGAAGTAGTAACTTCTGGACTACTTGGAAATACTACAATTGCTGCAGGATCCCCTCTTGCATCTACTTTGACGAACGCTGCAGCTGCAACTGGATCTTCTTTCCAAATTGAAAACGGTATTTATTTTATTCGTGGAAATTTTGTAAACGTTGATAGAGAAAATCTTCTTCTTGATCAATATGGAACAACTCCAAGTTATAGAATTGGTTTATTTGTTAACGAAGAGATCGTTAATGCAGATTTAGACGAAACTCTCAACGACAACTCTCAGGGATTTAATAACTATGCAGCACCAGGTGCTGATAGACTTAGAATTTCTACAAGTTTGTTTAAAAAACCTCTTGATGATTTTAACGATGATAACTTTATTTTACTTGCTACAGTAATTAACGGAGTTCTTCAAACTCAAAAGAAAGCAAAGAAGAATTATGGTGGTGTATTTTATGATGATCTAACTGATGTTCTTGCAAGAAGAACGTTTGATGAATCAGGACATTATTTTGTAAAACCGTTTGATATCACTGTAGTCAACTCTTTGAATGATGGACTTGGAAATGGTGGTATATTTGAAACAGGACAGTTTACTCCTAGTGGAACAACTCCAACAGACGATTTAGCTCTTTATAAGATTGCTCCTGGAAAAGCATATGTTAAAGGATATGAAATCGAAACCTTAAATGCAAAATATCTTGATGTAGATAAACCAAGAACGACCAAAACTATTGAAAATCAAAATATTGTTTATAATACTGGTCCAACATTAAAGATAAACAGAGTATTCAGATCTCCAACAGTTGGATTTGGAACTTATGTTGTAAGTCTTAGAGATCAAAGAGTTGGATCCGATCAACAAACAGCTCCTGGAAATGAAATTGGAGTTGCTAGAGTCTATGACTTTAAGTTAGAGTCTGGATCATATGACGCGGCAAATGGAGATATCAATCAGTGGAATCTTGCATTATATGATGTTCAGACTAATGTAGAGATCGCTGTAAACCAGTCAACAACACTGTCTGTCCCTACATTTGTAAAAGGCGCAAACAGTGGTGCAACTGGATTCTTAAGACATGCAGTTTCTGCTGGAACTGCAGTTACTGTTTATGAAACTGAAGGATCTTTTGTTCCTTTTGAAAAACTCATCTTTAATGGTATTGAAGATGGTAGAGTTGCTGTAGCTATTACCGAACATGGTATTGCTGACGTTAAATCTGTCTATGGAATGGACGGATATGAGGGAACTCCTACAACCGTTGGTATCAATACATTTAGTGCAGATGTAATTCAATCCACCAAGTTTAGTGTGGGTATTGCTACTGTTAGTGCTTTGTCTGGTGGTATCAGTACGATTACTGCTAAGAACAGTGCTTTCCCTGGAACTCTTGTAAAAGAGAATGATCTGATTGAATATACTGATACTACAGCAGGACTTAGAAATGATCCTATTTTTGCAAGAGTTGTGGGCGTTGCAACAACAACGATCACTGTGGCCGCGGTAACTGATGTTGTTGGTGTTGCTAGTGCATTTTTACCAGCAGCGACTTTAGATATAACTGATTTAAAAGTTCTTAAAACAGATCTTGCAACTGTTTCTGATGCTTCTCTTTATACACCACTAGCGAAGGCAAATGTTTCTAATGTTGATATTTCAGAAGCAACATTAGTAATCAGAAAAACATTTAGCGTTGATATTGCTAGTAATCAATTATCCGCACAGGTAACAGCAGGAGCTAATGAAACCTTCTTACAGTTTGATGAAGAAAGATATCTGTTGACAAGATCTGATGGATCGACAGAGGTTCTCACTGGAGACAAGTTTGATATTGGTGCTGATGGCAAAACCTTACAAATTCGCAATTTAGGTACAGATGATACTGGCGCAACTTTAATCGCAACTCTTAACAAGACAAGTCCAAAAGCAAAAGTTAAGATCAAGAATAGAGTCAATTCTATTATTGTCGATAAATCTAAATTAGCAGGATCTGGTATTGGATCTACAACTTTAAATAATGGACTTACTTATGGAAACTACCCATTTGGAACTAGAGTTGAAGATGAAGTTATTTCTTTAAACTTCCCAGACATTATAGAAATTCATGGAATTTATGAGTCTGCAGATACCTCTGCAGCTTCTGCACCAAACATGACTTTGCAGTCAATTAATAGTGCATCGACAACTACAACAGAATTGTTGATTGGTGAACAGATTGTTGGTCAAACAAGTGGCGCAAGAGCAATTGTATCCGAAAAACTTAATGATTCTACAATCACATTTATTAGTAAAACAGAAAATATTTTTGTTGAAGGAGAAACCATAGAAGCACAGGAGTCAAATATTAGTGCTGTAATCTCCAGTATAGGTTCTCCAAGTTTTAATGTTTCACCAAACTATACTTTTAGAACTGGTCAAGAAGAAACCTTCTATGATCATGGTCGTCTTAGAAGAAAGAAAGGCAAATCATCTCCAGCAAAACAACTGAAGATATATTTTTCTAGCGCGTCTTTTGATACCACAGATGCTGGTGATGTCGTAACAGTTAATTCTTATAATAATTTCGACTACGGTAATGAAATTAATTATGTTGACATCTATAGAAACTCTGATATTATCGACATCAGACCAAGAGTTGCTGAATATACGGTGGCTGCTGATGTAAGATCACCTCTAGAATTCTTTGGAAGATCTTTTGAAACTTCTGGTCAGACTGCTGCAAATACTTTGGCATCTGATGAGACCATTATCATGGATTATTCTTACTATCAAGGAAGAATTGATAGGGTATATTTGTCTAAGGATGGTCGTTTCCAAATTATCTACGGAACTCCATCAGATAGTCCTCAAAGACCAGAGCCAATTAATGATGCAATTGAACTTTGCACAGTAACTCTGCCACCATATCTCTATAGACCAGAACATGCAAAACTTGCATTCTTAGATTATAAGAGATATCAAATGAGAGATATCAAGAAACTTGAGGATAGAATCAAGAGTCTTGAATATTATACAACTTTATCTCTTCTTGAGAAGGAAACTGCAAACTTCTTTATTCCCGATGCAGAAGGATTAAACAGATTTAAGTCTGGATTCTTCGTGGATAACTTTAATGACTTCTCTGCACAAGAGGATAATATTGATGTCAATAATGCTATCGATAGAAAATATAATGAGTTAAGACCCAGACATTACACAAACTCCGTAGATATGATCTTCGGGCCAGTAGTTGATACTGATGCAACAGATGATATCAACTTTGCTGCTATTGAAGGCAATAATGTAAGAAAGCAAAATGATATTGTAACTCTTGATTATTCTGAAGTAGAATACATTAGTCAAACATTTGCCACCAGGACTGAGAGTGTCACTCCATTTTTAATTAGTTTCTGGAATGGAACTCTTGAACTCACTCCAGCAACTGATAACTGGGTGGATACATCAAGACTTGAAGCTAAAATTATTGAGACTGAAGGTAACTATGCAGAAACCTTCAATAATCTTGCAGCAAATGGTACAATTGATCCTCAGACAGGATTTGGACCTATCGTTTGGGATTCTTGGGAAACCAATTGGACTGGAGTTGAGGTTGTAGATTCAACTAGAACAAGAGTTATTAATAACGGTCCTGATGTTATAAACCGAACAGAAAACGGACACTGGAGAATATTCAGAGGATCTACTACTCGTCAAGTCACTGATCAAGTTATTGAAGATCGACTCAGAACAACCAGAGAATTTGGAACCACCTCAAGATCTGGTACAAGAACTGTCGTTACTGAACAGTTTGATGAAACATCTGTAGGAGATAGAGTTGTTAGCAGAGATCTCATCCAATTCATGAGATCTAGAAATGTTGAGTTTGTTTCTAAGAGAGTCAAACCACTCACAAGACTTTATGCTTTCTTTGATGGTGTTGATATTTCTAAGTATTGTGTACCAAAACTGTTGGAAATTTCTATGACATCTGGAACTTTCCAGATTGGCGAAACAGTTGTTGGTGAAATGCTTAGAACTGGCCTTGCAGAAACTTTACGTCCAGATACAACACCTTCTATTAGATTTAGAGTTGCACAGTCTAATCATAGAGAAGGACCTTATGATTCTCCGACCAAAACATATCCACAAAACCCATATTCCAATATTGATTTAGCAGCAACATATTCATCAACTTCTACAATTTTGAATGTTGATACTGCCTCACTCTCTTCAGAAGCAAGAGGAGATTTCTTTGGATATGTTGAACAAGGAATGGTTCTTAGAGGAAGCACAAGTGGAGCATTAGCTACGATAACTAATGTAAGACTTGTTTCGGACCTCTCTGCAACTTTGATTGGTAGTTACTTTATTCCTGACGGCAATAACATTAATCATCCAAGATTTGAGTGTGGAACTAAAACGTTCACTCTCACTAATGATATTGATAACAATCAAGATGATGCAACAACAATTGCTGAAGAAGCATTCAGTGCTACAGGAACTCTTGAAACAGTTCAAGAGAACATTATTTCTGTTAGAAATGCAAGAATTGAACTTAAGAATGAGTTCCAGAGTAGAAATGTCAATAGAGATCTTGGAACTGAAGTTGTAAGTTCTGAAGTAATTGGATCACGTACTAGAACTCAGACTATTAATACCTGGTATGATCCACTTGCACAATCTTTCTTAGTTGAAGATGAGACTGGTGTATTTTTAACAAGTTGTGATGTCTTCTTTAGATCTAAAGATGACATGGATATTCCTGTTGTCTTCCAATTAAGAACGATGATAAACGGAGCTCCTTCTCCAAGAGTTCTTCCTTTCTCCGAAATTGTTCTTGATCCAGATGAAGTCCTTACTTCCTCTGATGGATCTATTGCAACAAATATTCAATTTAAGGCTCCTGTTTATTTGGAGGGAGGAACTGAATATGCAATATGTTTAGCATCTAACTCTACTAAGTACAGTGTTTATATCTCTAGAGTTGGTGAGAATGATCTTTTAACAGACACATTCATTTCCAACCAACCATATCTTGGATCTCTGTTTAAATCACAAAACGCCTCTACATGGGAACCAAGTCAGTGGGAAGATCTTAAGTTTACTCTGTACAGAGCAGACTTTATTGAAAATGGATCCATAGAATTCTATAGTCCTGAATTAACAGAAGGAAACAGACAGATTCCCAATCTTCTTCCTGATCCAATTAGTCTTAATTCTAGACAGATTAGAGTTGGTCTTGGAACCACCGTGGCTGACTCTGGATATGAAATTGGCAATACCTTCTATCAACTGGGTACAAACGCCACAGGAGACCTTGTAGGCACTGCTGGATCTGCCACAGGCAACCTTTCGATTACTAATGCTGGTCTCGGACTTACGCCTGCTGATGGAAGTTTTACGTTCTCTGGAGTAAATCTTGTAACTCTTACAGGTAACGGTAGAGGAGCAACTGCGGAAATCAGTGTTAATAATGGATCTATTGTTGCAAGTGGAGCAACGATTACCGCAGGTGGATCTGGATATCAAGTTGGAGATGTTCTTGGCATTACCACCATCGGTATTGCATCGATGGGCAGAAACGTCAGGTTGACTGTTGCTGGAATTGGAATCACTAACGAACTTATTCTTAATAATGTTCAAGGTGAGTTTGTTGTTGGATCTGCTAAGTCTCTTGGATACTTCACAAGTGCTGGCGCAGCTACAACTCTGAATAATGATCTCCCAGGAGCACCTGGAGGAGATGTTCAGATTTCTTCCGTGAATATTGATAATGATGGTCTTCACTTTACTGTAGATCATAAGAACCATGGAATGTATTTCTCTGATAACCAGGTGAAAATTTCTGGTGTTCGTGGTGATGTTAAACCAACCACTCTTTCTGTTGAACTTCCTGCAGGATCTACTGACGGAGTTACAGTTTCTTCGGCATCTTCGTTTACAACATTTGAAAATGTTGGAGTTGGAACAACTAATGTGGGTTACCTGCAGATTGGTGATGAAATCATTACATACACTCAAGTCACAGGGAACACCATTAGTGGAACCATCACTAGAGGAACTGATCCCAAAACATATCCTATTGGCACTCCAGTTCACAAATACGAACTTGGTGGTGTTAACTTGCAGAGAATTAACAGAACTCATAACTTGAGTGACGTTACGCAAGCGGATCCATTTACGTTTGACACATATAAAGTCAAACTTGATATGAGTTCTACTACTGGAACTGATAGAAGCACCGACGTGGGTCATCCCAAACTTTACATGGGAACCACAAAATCTGCTGGTGGATTTGGTGTGAAGGCTACACAAAATATGCCTTTTGAAATTATCACTCCAAATGTTCAAAACCTTACTGTTTCTGGAACGTCTATTTCTGCTGAAGTTAGAACTGTTTCGAGTAGGAGTTTCAGTGGAAATGAAGTTCCTTATGTTGATAAGGGATTTGAAGATATTACCATCAATCAGAAGAATTTCTTTGATTCTCCAAGAATGATTGCATCTAAGATTAATGAAGATGCTAATCTCACAACGATTGAGGGTAATAAGTCCATGAACATGAGACTATTCCTCACATCAACTGATACACGCATCAGTCCTGTTATTGACTCTCAGAGAGTTAGTGCAATTCTAACATCAAATAGAGTTAATAATATTATTACTGACTATGCAACTGATTCTAGAGTTGATACGATTGATGAAGATCCAACTGCGTGTCAGTACATTTCTAAAGAAATCGTTCTTGAAAACCCAGCATCTTCTATTAAAATTATTCTTACGGGACATCTTACTGAGGTGAATGATATTAGAGCATTCTATTGTGTTAATAACAAACCAGGAATTGAACCAATTTTCACTCCTTTCCCTGGTTATAGCAACCTCAACTCTAGAGGTCAGATTATCACTCCAGAAAATAATAATGGAGAATCTGATGTATTTGTTGTCAAATCTAATAGATACGGATATGACAGCAGAGATCTGGACTTTAGAGAATATACGTTCACCGTTGATCAATTACCATCATTCAGAACGTATAGAGTGAAATTGAATTTGACTTCCACAAATCAGTGCTTTGTCCCAAGAGTCAAAGAGCTTAGAGTTATCGCCCTAGCATAATATGGATTTTTATGGATTAGAAGGTCATAAGGATCTCGCAAGAGATCCTGAGACAAATGCAGTTGTTAATGTTAATAGTTTAGAGTATCAACAGTATCTTTCAAGACGTAACGTGAAAACTGAAAAGAATCATAAGGTACAGAACATGGAGCAAGAACTTGCTAATATGAAGGGTGACATCGATGAAATTAAGTTTTTACTAAAGGAGTTACTAAATGGATCCAAATGACATAGAACTTAGTAATCTATCAAAAAGTTTTGCATATCAAAAACTTGCGGCTGAGATAGATAATTGTGATGATCGTGAGCAACTTAGAAATGTTGCAAAATCTTTCATCAAATTATATTATAAACAGCAAGAAACGATGTCAATAATAGGTATCCCAGATGGCAACTAAAACAATCACTTTTGATCCAGACTCTGGAGTTCCATATGGTCTTAACTTGACCATGTATGGAGGATCAGATTTTGAGGTAAATTTAAACGTAAAAACTACCTCAAGTGGCAACTTTGATTTGACTGGATACACCGGGTCTGCAGCGATGTCCAAGAGTGTTGCTGTTGGAGCAACACTTGGGATTACCTCTTCATTTACTGTAGGATTTACAAGTGCTTATGATGGTCAGATGAAGATTTCTTTAGGATCAACTGACACCAGAGCAACAACAGAAGGAAGATATGTATATGATATTTTAGTTGCTGCTGGTGGAACTTTTTATACGTTAGCTAACGGAAACGTTTACGTTTATAATCCAGTATCGTCAGCACCCTAAATACACTTAGGAAACTTGTGAAATAAATGGCAAAACCAGCAAGTAGGACAGATCTAGTAAATTATTGCAAAAGGCAACTAGGGGCTCCTGTCCTGGAAATTAATATTGCTGATGAGCAAGTAGATGACTTGGTGGATGATGCTCTGCAGATATTTCATGAGCGTGACTACGACGGACTAACACAGACATTTTTAAAGTATAAAATAACTCAAGAAGATATTGATAGAGGAAGAGCCAGAGGCGGAACTAATAATGCTGCAGGCATAACAACAACTACTGGAACTGCTACTATTGTTGGAACTGCTGTTACTTTTTCTTTTGAAGAAAACAGTAATTATCTTCAGGTCCCTCCAGAAGTTCTTGGTGTAAACAAAATATTTAAATTTGACGGATCAAACACTGTAACAAATAATATGTTCAGTGTTAAGTATCAGTTGTTCCTCAACGACATCTATTATTGGGGATCAACTGAAATTCTGACATATGCGATGACAAAACGATATCTTGAGGATATTGATTTTGCGTTGAGCACTGAAAAAATGATTCGATTCAACCAAAGATCAGATAGACTTTATTTGGATATTGATTGGGCATCCATGTCAGTTGATGATTATATCATTATCGACTGTTATCGTTTATTAGATCCAGATACTCACACAAGAGTTTGGAATGATTCATTCCTAAAACGATATTTGACTGCTTTAATGAAGAGACAGTGGGGTCAAAATTTAATTAAGTTCCAAGGTGTTAAACTGCCAGGTGGAATTGAATTAAATGGTCGTCAAATTTATGACGATGCAGAAAAAGAATTGCAGATAATTAGGGAGCAGATGTCAAATACATATGAACTTCCTCCATACGATATGATAGGTTGATATCATGGTATTAAATCCGTTCTTTACACAAGGCACATCCTCTGAACAGAACCTTGTTCAGGATTTGATAAATGAGCAGCTCAGAACTTATGGTGTAGATATTTTCTACTTGCCTAGGAAATATCTGACAGAGAATACTGTTATAAGAGAAGTTGTGCAGTCAAAGTTTGACATGGCACTTCCTCTTGAAGCTTATGTTGATAATTATGATCAGTATTCTGGTGCAGGAAACATTCTTTCAAAGTTTGGAATTGAATCAAAAGATGAAGTAAGACTTATTATCTCAAGAGATAGATTTGAAAACTATATTACTCCTTTGATTGAAGATCAGGCAAATGTAAAATTATCAACTAGACCAAAAAGTGGAGATCTTATTTGGTTCCCTCTCGACGATAGAATCTATGAGATCAAAGATATTGAATATGCAAAACCATATTATCAATTACAAAATCTCTATGTTTATGAGTTGTATTGCGAACTCTTCCGTCTGGAAGACGAAGTTATTGCAACTGGTATTGATGAAATTGATAATAATCTCATCGGTGAAGAGTATGATGGACTTACCGAAGATGGAATTAACACCATTCAAGGTCCAACACAAACACTCACTCTGGTCGGTGCTGGCGTAACAGCAACTGCAACTGCTGCTATCTTTGATGGTGGTGTTAGATTCTTTACCGTTACAAACAGAGGTGGTGGATATAGTGTTGTTCCAACTGTTGGTGTTACATCAGCTCCAGCAGGAGGAACGACTGCTGTTGGCATCGCCACCATGATTGGTGGAATTAATGTATGTAATCAGAACACTAACGCAAGTCTAAAATCGGTACAAGCAGTAAATGTAGTAAAATCTGGTGCCGGTTACACAGTTGCTCCTGGTGTAAGATTTAGTGTTCCATCAAATCAAACTGGAAGCGGTGCCACTGCAACGGCAACGATTGGTGATGGTGTTGTTGGTATCATCACTGTTACATCTGGTGGTGGAGGATATACGGAGGCACCAACAGTCACGTTTACTAATGAAGTATTTGAAACGGGTGTGACCACTGCATCTGCTGTTGCATATCCAATTGTAAGTGCTGCTGGAACTATTTCTGCAATTCACCTTTCAAACACTGGTGTTGGATATTCTGTCGCACCTACACTTGTTATTGGTAATCCAGAAAGTTCTGGTTCTGGTACGTTCTCCTTTAATGAAATTGTAACTGGATCTTCTAGTGGAACAACAGCAAGAGTCAGAGTTTGGAATTCTGAGACAAATACTCTTGAAGTTGGAACAGTTACTGGAGAATTCACCATCGGAGAAAATATTGTTGGATCCACATCTGGAGCATCGTATCCTCTGCGTGTTGCAGACTCGAATCCAGCAGATGATGGATTTGCTGACAATATTAATATTGAAACTGAGGCCGATGCAATTATCGACTTCAGTGAAAGGAACCCATTCGGTATTCCCTAAATAAAAATATCTTAATATAAAGATATTGTAGGATTTAAAGATGTTTGAGTATTTTTACAACGAAGTTTTGAGGAGGACCATTATAGCTTTTGGTACTCTGTTTAACAACATTTCGATTAAGCACGAAGATTCTTCGGATAACGTTGTTAGCGTTGTAAAGATTCCTCTGGCATACGGTCCTACCCAGAAGTTTCTGGCAAGAATAAACCAGTCACCAGATCTCAACAAACCGTTTGCCATCACTTTGCCAAGGATGTCATTTGAGTTTACTGGATTAACTTATGATCCTTCACGAAAGGTTTCTACAGTTCAAAATTTTACTATAAAAGATCCTGATGATGGATCTATTGTAAAGAAACAGTATATGCCTGTTCCTTACAATATGCAATTTGAGTTATCAATCATGTCAAAATTAAATGATGATGCTCTTCAAATTATTGAACAGATTTTACCATACTTTCAACCAGCATATAATCTCACGGTTGAATTAGTAGAATCGATTCAAGAGAAAAAAGATATTCCAGTGGTGTTAGAAAACATCACTATGCAAGATGATTATGAAGGAGATTTCACCTCTAGAAGAGTTCTTCTTTATACTCTAAGATTTACTGCAAAAACATATCTGTTTGGTCCTGCAACCACTGCAACCAAGGATATCATCAAGAGAGCTTCTATCAGTTACCTCACTGGAACAGATACTGCCAACTCCACCAGAGAGATTACTTATACTGCAACACCAAGAGCAACTCAAAATTATACTGGAGATGCTGCTACTACTCTCGCAGCAGACATTACCAAGACAGCAAAAACCTTTGCAGTTGCTGATGGTAGCGCACTGACTGCTGAAACTTATATTAATATCGAGGGTGAGCAAATGTTCTTGAAGTCTATTAGTGGTAATAACATTACTGTTAGACGTGGAGAAGATAAGACAGAGGCTACAATTCACCTTGGTGGAACAGAGATTCACGAAATTACTGCTGCTGATAATGCGCTTATTGAAATGGGCGATGACTTTGGATTTGATGGTTCGTTCTAATGAAAATGACAAAAAACTTTGACGATCTAAATGACACATTCAATACCTCTGGTGAGGTTATCAAACCAGAGGTTGTTGAAAGTAAAATTCAAAAAGTAAAAGAAGGCGTAGATGATATAAAAAAAGATTACGAATATACTAGAGGTAATCTTTACTCTATTATAGAAAAGGGACAAGAGGCTCTCAACGGTGTTCTAGAACTCGCTCAAGAAAGTGAGATGCCTAGAGCATATGAAGTTGCAGGTCAGTTGATTAAAAACGTTGCTGATGCAACAGATAAGTTACTAGATCTACAAAAGAAACTGAAGGATGTTGAGGCCGAAGAGAAAGTAAAAGGGCCATCAACAGTCAATAATGCTTTGTTTGTTGGATCAACTGCAGATCTTGCAAAAATGTTGAAAGACGGACTGAAGGAAGATCCTAAATAATATCGGGAGAGAAATCCCGAAGTATTAAAGTTACTAATAAAATGTCGAAAGAAGACTTGCCTTCTATTGATGATTTGGTCAATAATGACCTACCATCAGTTGAAGATTTTATAACAGAAGAGAACGCAGAGGAACTCCCTTCTGTTGAAGATTATATTGAGATAGAAGAAAGCACTCAAACTATAGAAGACGCAGACGGAAATACATTTGCAGAAGTACAAGATATAGTACCACCTTGGCCAGAACTGGTCAGAATGATTAATGATGTCAGGGCAGACATTCCTGACATCCCAGAAGTCAAGTATTACGATAAAGAACTTGAGGAACTTGCAGAGCAGATCAGCAATCTTCCTGAAGTTAGATACTATGATAGAGAAGTAGAAGCAATATGTGATCAAGTAGATCTTGTAAGAGAGCAGATTAAAGGTCTACCTGAAGTCAAGTATTATGATGAGCAAGTTGATGCTATTGAAGATAGAATTGATACTCTTCAAACTGAAGTAGCAAACTTACCAGAGGTCAAATATTATGATGCAGAGATTGCAGCAATTTGTGAAGCTATTGATTCGGTAAAAGCATCTATTCCACAATTCCCAAAGTGGGTTAATGAAGTAAACGAAGTTCCAGACTTTTCATGGATTGGTAAAACCTTTAGTGTTATTGACGATGACTTTGTAAAGGTCAACGATACTATTGAAGGACTGAGAGGAAAAGTTCAATTTGATCTTGAACAACTTTCTGAAGATGTTGAAACAAAGCATTTCAACAGTACAATTAAGATTGAAAATGATATTTCTAATCTAAGTGAAAAAGTAGATACCCGTATTGATGAAGAGAAAGACAAGATCTGGAAAGAACTCAGATCATCATCTCTCAAAATGTGGGAGTATCATAAAGAGTTTAAAGATGATGATCGTAAACTGAAGAAACAACTTCTTGGGGAGTATAATACTCTCAAGCAGAACATCAACAAAGAACTTAAGGAGATTAACTACACCAGTACCAAGACTGATGAGTTACTCCTAAAGTATTTTACTGAGCTAAGAGAGGAGATCTCAGGACTCCCAGAAGTCAAGTATTATGATAAAGATATTGACTACGTAAAGTCTGATATCAAAGGACTTTACAAAATTGTAGAAGAGATTAAGTCATCTCAGAAACAATTAAAAGAAGAACAACAGTTACTTGCAGAGACTAATGTTCCTCTTGGAGAAGACCCACCAGAGACTAATAATCCAGATCCCCTTACTCCACTTGATCAAGATTTTGTAACTCTTGATCAACTTCAAAAACACTACAAGATATTTGTAGAAAGAGTTCAATATCAACTGTCATCAATTGGTGGTGGTGGTGCTGGATTCATCAAGGATCTTGATGATGTTACCATTCAGGATGTATCAAATCACGATATACTTGTTTGGGAAGCAGAAAATAACTATTGGGCAAATGAACCTGGAGTTCAAAGATTAATTTTAGACGTAAGAAATGACTCTGGTTCAACTATTAATGCTGGAACTCCAGTATATCAGACAGGGTATAATTCTGGACAGGATAGAATTAATATTTCACCAGCAGAGGCAAGTAATTCTTCAACGATGCCAGCAAAAGGTGTTGTTTTTGAAGATCTTGATAATAATACAAATGGTAAAATTATTGTCAGCGGTGAACTTGAAGGAATTGATACTTCAGCGTTTAATGTCGCTGATGAACTTTTTGTCGCCCCAGCGGAGGTCTTACAAATACAAGACCAAGTGGAGACACAGATCTCGTTCAAAAGATAGCAGTTGTTCTTAAAAAATCTGCAGGCAACGGTGCAATACTTGTCTATGGAGCAGGAAGAACAAATGATGTCCCAAATACGATTAGCATCGGTGGGTCCATAACTGCAGCAAACTTCTTTAAATCTGACGGTAGTCCAATTGCAGGTGCTGGTGGAACATGGGCTAGCTCCACTGCTGGTATTCATACAACCAAGAATGTTGGTATTGCGACCACTGCAAGATCTGATTTTGCACTTTATGTTGGTGGAGATCAATATGTTGATGGTAACATCACCGTTGGTGGAACAATTACATATGAAGATGTAAAGAACGTTGATTCTCTTGGTATTGTTACTGCCAGAACAGGACTCAAAGTTCTTGAAGGTGGGATCAACGTAGTTGGTGTATCTACAATCAGCACGGGAGTTGGTACAGTTCATGTTGGGGTTGGATCAACTGCACTTTTAGTTGAAGGTGATGCAAGAATTACCGGTATTCTTACTGTTGGTAATGCATCGATTACTTTAGATCCAAACAATAAAGAAATAACTGGTATTGATGAAATTGTTGTTGGATCTGGAGCATCTTTATCATTAGCACCTTTATTTCTCAATCAAGGTAAATTTTCTGTTGACTATTCAAGGTTAACTTTAAAAGGATATAATTCAAATCTTGAAGGAACTTATGAGAGACAGAGCACTTCTTTTGTTTTAGCAACAGCTCCTAGCACATCTGGTAGTGCCAGATTCCAAGAAACGAGTGGATATTATTACTTCTTACATGAAAGTGATAATTCTAAAATTATTATTTTTAATCTCGTTGATGGATTTTGGTCAGTAATTCATAGTTCTGGATCTAACTTCTCTTCTCCAAGTAGTGGAACATTAGTAAATCCGATATCAAATATTTCATTAGTAACCCCAGTTAGGGCAACTCTTGATGATACTGGTAGAGCATATCCAGGACCAGGAAGGGGAATTGAATATGCAACTGTAGTTACTGATCAAACATCATCTCTCGGTATTGCAACTGCAAGCTCTTTAGAAGTATCTGGTATTGCAACTGTTTCAACTGCATTCTATATGCCACAATACACAACATCGGCAAGAGATGCAGCAACATTTGCAGAAGGTGCGATGATATACAATACAACAACTAAAAAAATGAATTTCTATAACGGCACTAGTTGGATTGAACTGCCTGGTATGACTTTGGGTCTTACTGTAGCACTTGATGGTTGATAAATAATAAGGAGTAATTACTCTTTTGATGGCTAAGAACGGACGCTGCCCTGCAGGACAATATTACTGTTACACTGATAAAAAGTGTAAACCAATCCCAAAAGGATTTAAGGTTGTAGGTCGCGCTGGAATGCTCCGTAAAGAAAATGGCCACTCTGTTGACGAACCAAAAAATGGTAACGGCAACGGAAATGGTAATGGTAACGGTGGAAACGGAATGTCCGAAGAAACCAAAAAAGATCATGAATACTCCATGGCACGTTCACAACTGAAGACAGTTGTGAATGCTGCAAAACGTCTTAATAAAAAGATGGGTAAAAAAGGAGAGGGTGAACTCAAAGCATGGGTTCAGTCAAAGATTACCAAAGCAGCAGACTATATTGATACTGCAGCAGATTATGTAACAAATGAAGAAACTGTCAGTGAAGAAGGTCTCCGCGATTGGTTTGGTAAATCCAAATCAAAAGATGGTAAGAAAGGTTGGGTACAAGTAGTATCAGGAAAACCCTGTGCTCGCCAACCTGGACAGAAAACAACACCTAAGTGTGTTTCTTCTGCGAAAAGAGCAAGTATGAGTAAATCAGAAAGAGCTTCTGCTCAAAGAAGAAAAAGAGCTGCTGACCCAGGACAACCACAAAAGACTGGTGCGGCAAAACCCACATACGTTTCAACTGATAAACCTAAGAAGAAAATGAGCGAATCAACCGAGTTTGTAACTTTACCACTTGAGATTGAAATTCCAAATAACATTAGAGATTTTAACTTAGGGTTGATGTTTCGTGAAAGTTTAGATACAAATAGCGGAATGTTGTTTATCTTTGATGACGTACAACAACAGTCATTTCACATGACTGAAACAAAAATTCCTCTCGATATCGCTTTCATTAGAGAGGATGGAACAATCGAAAGCATTAAAGAATTAGAACCGTTCGACGAGAACCCAGTTTCCTCAGATGGAGAGGTGCTGTGCGCGTTAGAAGTAAATCGTGGATGGTTCGCAGAAAATAATGTAGAAGTAGGTGACGTGATTGATATTGAGGAAGGCAAGAAAGATGCTTGCTACCATAAAGTCAAGTCACGCTACTCAGTTTGGCCAAGTGCATATGCGTCAGGAGCACTGGTCAAATGCAGAAAAGTCGGTGCAGCAAATTGGGGAAATAAAACTAAGAAGGAAGAAGTTGAACTTGATGAAAAGTGTTGGAAAGGTTATGAGAAAAAAGGTATGAAGACCATGTTTGGAAAGAGATATCCAAACTGTGTCAAAAAAGAAGAAGCCGAATGTTCTCATACACCAAAGGGTAAAGATTGCCCTATTCATGGAATGTCTCCATGTGATGGACCTCAAGGTGGAGATGGAGGAAAACCAGGTCCAGATAAAAACTATGTAAAACCTATGGGCGAATCCATAGAAGAGGCAGTTAGAGTTCCAGCAAAGACTGGAAACATCGTTGATACTTACTTTAACTATAGAGGTAAGTATTATGCTTTGAAGATGTTCTTCCCTCAAATTTCAGTACCCAAAAAATCTGATGTTCAAGATCAGGTTTCTAAAGTATATCCTGGCGCGAAACTATTAACTTTTAACGTTTCAAGCTATGAACCAGGGCAACCACTCCTTCACGTCGAAGGGGCAGCATGGACACGAAAGGCAGGTAAAAACAAATCAGGTGGACTTAACGAGAAAGGCAGAAAATCTTACGAAAGAGAAAATCCAGGAAGCGACCTTAAGGCACCTTCAAAGAAGGTTGGAAATCCCCGTAGGGCATCCTTTTGCGCCAGAATGAAAGGAATGAAAAAGAAACTGACTTCCTCTAAAACTGCAAACGATCCCGATTCAAGAATCAATAAATCACTTAGAGCCTGGAACTGCTGATTAACTTATGTCTGATAATGTATACCTTGGCAATCCGAATCTAAAAAAGGCGAATACTGCGATTGAATTTACTCAAGAACAAATCCTTGAGTTTATGAAATGCAAAGAAGACCCTGTTTACTTTGCCAACAACTATGTCAAGATTATTTCTCTTGATGAGGGTCTGACTCAGTTTCATCCATATCATTTCCAAGAGAAGTTAATCAACAACTTCCATAACAACAGATTTAATATCTGTAAGATGCCACGACAAACTGGTAAATCCACTACAGTCGTATCTTATCTTTTGCATTATGCTGTCTTTAATGACAGCGTTAATATTGGCATCCTGGCAAACAAAGCAGCAACCGCAAGAGAACTACTTGGAAGGTTACAGACTGCATATGAAAACTTGCCCAAGTGGATGCAACAGGGTATTATTGCATGGAACAAAGGATCACTGGAGTTAGAGAATGGCAGTAAGATATTGGCAGCTTCTACGTCTGCGAGTGCTGTCCGAGGTATGTCATTCAACATCCTCTTTCTCGACGAGTTCGCATTCGTCCCAAATCACGTCGCTGACTCGTTCTTTGCATCTGTATATCCTACTATTACTTCTGGTAAAAACACCAAAGTAATTATTGTATCCACCCCACACGGTATGAACCACTTCTACCGTCTGTGGCACGATGCAGAAAAACAAAAGAATGATTATGTCCCTACAGATGTTCACTGGTCAGAAGTTCCAGGTAGGGATGAGAAGTGGAAAAAAACAACTATTAAGAACACATCAGAAGCACAGTTCAAGGTCGAGTTTGAATGTGAGTTCTTAGGATCAGTTGATACACTGATTGCTCCTAGCAAACTTAGAACTCTCATTTATGACAACCCAATCAAAAGAAATGCTGGATTGGATGTATATCAACCATCTCAAGAAAATCATGATTATGTGATGACCGTTGACGTGGCAAGGGGAGTCGGAGAAGATTACTCAGCCTTCGTTGTTGTAGACATCACTACTTTTCCACATAAGGTGGTTGCAAAGTATAGAAATAATGACATCAAACCGATGCTATTCCCCAATATCATCTATGAGGTAGCAAAAAATTATAATAGTGCGTTTATCTTATGTGAGGTGAATGATATTGGAGACCAGGTTGCAAGTATTCTTCAATATGATCTTGAGTATCAGAATCTGTTGATGTGTTCTATGCGAGGTAGAGCAGGACAGATTGTTGGACAAGGATTCTCGGGTAAGAAGACACAGTTGGGTGTCAAGATGTCCAAGACTGTAAAGAAGGTTGGATCACTCAATCTGAAAACTCTCATCGAAGAAGATAAACTTATTTTCAGTGATTATGAGATTATCTCAGAACTAACTACCTTTATCTCAAAGCACAACTCATTTGAGGCTGAAGAGGGTTGTAATGATGACTTAGCCATGTGTCTTGTCATCTATGCTTGGTTGGTCCAAATGGACTACTTCAAAGAACTGACTGACCAAGATGTCCGTAAGAGATTATATGAAGAACAGAAGAATCAAATCGAACAAGACATGGCACCATTTGGATTCTTAAATGATGGTTTGAGCGATGATAGTTTTGTTGATGGTGATGGAGATAGATGGACAACAGCAGAGTACGGTGATAGATCTTATATGTGGGAATATCTTTCTTAATGGATTTAGATGGTCAGATAAAACTTGGACACCTTCTTTTACAAGATAGGAAATGCAGAACTTGTGGTCAAATAAAAAATTTAGTAGAAGAGTTTTATAGAACAAGAAAAGACAGAGGTCCAGTAGCTTCTTCATATTCTTATGAGTGTAAAGAATGCACCATCAAAAGAGTTGTAAACAAAATGACGAGTAGGGTTTTAGATAAGTGGGAATATCCAGATTGGTAGTTCACGTCACGTTTCCCCTGTGAAAACCCTCCTTTTAATAAATATTTTGAGATACACTGAGATCCACGGAGAGAAACATGGCGACTCCTCAAT
>Ga0213866_10001004_pt1 | contig 21608 bp, 39 predicted proteins | sample PICome_11_FD_160079 | JGI IMG/M metagenome (GOLD analysis project Ga0213866, IMG submission 160079) | Coastal seawater microbial communities near Pivers Island, North Carolina, United States - PICO284 | ecosystem: Environmental > Aquatic > Marine > Coastal | place: USA: North Carolina...
ATTTTAAGTCTCGGTGGTTATTTAGATTTTACTGCAAGTAACTCAATAAGAGACAACGGTGTTGATGCGATTCAATTTGACGGAAGTGCTAATGTTACTTTCCCAAATAATGTAACTATTGGTGGAGGTGTGATCCTTAATGGCTCTACGATTCAAGTAGATTCAGAGATTACAACAACGGACGCTGTTCTGTTAATGAATGATGGAGAGGCTGGAACTGGTGTTACATTGGGGTATGCTGGATTTCAAATTGATAGAGGATTAGGTAATAATTTTTGGTTTGGGTTCGATGAGGTAAGAAATAGGTTTACTGTAGGTACTATAACCGCACTATCAGCCCCACAAATAGCTACTACTCAGATATTAGCTACAAGGGAGGATTCACCTACGTCTAATGGTGTTGCGTATTGGGATAGTGTCAACAATAGGTTTAGTACAAGCGCTGATCTGACCTTTAATTCCACAAGCGGTTTAGTCACTCTAGATGGTGACATCTCTATGACTGGAGACATCGGTGCTGGTGCTGGTACTTTTGGTGGCGCACTCACAGCAACAAGCGCTACGTTTACAAGTTTAGAAGTAGCTAATACCTTTGTAGGTTTAGTATTAAATGAAACAGACCAAATAGGTGGTGCAGGTTTATGGAGATTTGAAGCAACTAGCGGAACATTTCAGATTGCTAGAAACACCTCTGTTTCAGATGATTTCGCAACAAGAACTTTTCCATTAAAAATAGATGGAAGTGATAATATTACTTTAGTTGGAACACTCACAGGAACAAGCGCTACGTTTAATGATGATATAGCAATAAGCGGAAATGGATCATTAAGAATAAATACAGTAAGTGGTAATGCTAATGTAATAATTAATGCAAGCGGTACTGATGATAGCCAAATATTTTTTAGGAATGATGGCGTAGATGAATATTTATTTCAATACAATGATGGCGGTAATTTTTTCAGATTATTTGATTATGCGACTAATAATACTGTTTGGTTGCACGATCAAGATACAGATTTATTTACTATTGAAAAGAATGTTAGAATTAATGGTACAACCACGTTAACAGATTCATTAACAGGAACAAGTGCTACTTTTACAGGCAATGTATTAATTGATAAAACTTTTAATCTGCAACTTGGTTATGGTGATATTTCAAGTGCTGGAAATATTATTAGTTTTAGAAGGGCGGGAGCTAACTATTTAGAAGCTGTTAGTGGCGCAATAATGATTGCGGATATAGGGGGAACAGAGGCTTTTAGGTGGGATGAAACAGATGTTAGTTTCGCTATACCAATATCAGGAACAAGTGCTACGTTTACAGATGATGTAACATTAAACACAGGTTCAAATTTATACTTAACAAATGATGCAGAAGATACTCAGTTCATTAGGTTTTTAGATGAACAAGCTACTACAACTCAATATTTCCAAATAGGTTTTAGTTCATCAACAGAGGGATTAAGTATAGGTAATGATACTAATTTATCTCTCTTAACTCTTAGTAATACTGATACGGTAAGCGTAGCAGGTACGCTAGAAGTAAATGGTGGGATTGGAGTATCTACGGCAGGAACTTTTGTTCTGAGGCAGAAAGGTGATACTATAGCAGACGGTATTGGTATTACAAGTTCCTTTGCTTCATCTCACAGAATATGGAAAGATAGTAGCGGTGTATTAAATTTAACTGATACAGGTGGAGATGGATTACTTTTATCTATTGGTGGTGCTGGTCAGTTTACAAGCACACTAGATGTAAGTGGTGATGCTCAAATATCAGGAAGTACAAGGCTATCTTTTACAGAAGCATTAAGTCAAGATATAGTATTTGGAGCTGTTCCAACAGAGTCAAATGATAGAGGCAGAATTTGGTATGATGGCGGTAATGTAGATTTAAGATTTGATGCTACAAGTACAGGTCAAAACATTGTGTTTGGTGTTTATGATGGCGGTGCAAATACTAAATGGGTTAAAATAGATGGTACTTTAATTGAACTAAATTCTAACACCGACATCACAGGCACACTAGATGTATCAGATACTATAACTGTTAACTCATCAAGTCAAGCGATATTAGATTTAGACTCAGGTGTAGGTAGTGATTCAAGGATTCATTTTAGTGAAAACGGAGTAAGAAAGTCAGTTTTTTTTAGAGATACGTCTTTAAATAGATTACGTTATTTTTCAGATGTTACTTCTGTGTTCTTTTTTGAGTATTTGGAATCTAGTGATATTATAAATCTAAACTCAAACACAGACATCACAGGCACACTAGATGTAAGTGGAGTAAGCACTTTTGATAGTAATGTAAATATTGCAGGCAATTTAACTTTTACTACTAATAATTCAACTGTATTTGTAGATAGAGTAGAGGGAACACAGTTTTCAGATAGTTTTATAGACTTTGAAAATGATGAGTATCTATCAAATTCTACTGTAATAAGCTCTGTTGCAAATATTATATTCAATATAGATAACAACAATAATGGAACTGCTGATGAGTTTCAATGGTATGCAGATGGAGCGACAGGAACAGAGTTAATGAGCCTTACTGATGAAGGTTCATTGAGTGTACTTAATAACGTAGATATAGGAGGCACACTAGGGGTTACAGGAACCACTACCTTAGATAGTACGTTACTCGTTGGTGACACTGCGACATTTAATACAGGAGATATAGATACAAACATAATTAGTAAAAAAAATACTGGATATGGAATACAAGGTCAAAACTCAACAGGTGTAAGAAATTGGGGGTTTTATCACGATGAATCTATTGATGATTATGGCGCAGGGCTTATATTTTGGAATACAAATACAGGTACAAATGTAGTAAGTATAGAGGGCAGGGCTGGAAGGGATTCTTTTATTAATAATGGTGGCAACGTAGGTATAGGAACTACTGCACCAGATGTTTTTGGAAGATTCTATACAAGGATATTAGGTCTTAGTAGCACAGGAAGCACTTTCATTCAAGTAAATGGAGTTACAAATAGTGGTATAGATTTTGGTATCTCAGGGGCAAGAACAGGTGGTATCACATCAACTACTAGTTCAACAGCTTTAAGCACTTTAGGAGCAACACCTTTAAGGTTTGAAACTAATGCAATCGAGAGATTTAAAATATCTTCAGGGGGAGATATCACCCTTACAGAAACTATTGGTTCTACTTCTTACACTTCAGGAATACTAGGTGCTGGTACTCGTTGGGACATGGCTACCACAGGTGGTTCATTCTTTGAGATAGATAATATGAGAGTTCGTAATGAATTTAGAACTCACATCTTTAAGAAGGATATTGTTCGGGCATCTAATGGTTACTTCTTAATTACAGATGTTGCAGAAATTACAGATAGTGTTACGCTTTCTAATTCTACTGCTGGTCAGACTGTTTACATAAAAGATGACAGTTCTACTTTTAGTATTGGTGATTTGGTTTGGGTTAAAAACCTTTCAGATAGCGGAGTAGTAGGTAGTGTTAAATTTGAGATAACCGCTATTGGCTCTGCCTCAGGCGGTAAGATAGCATTGACGGTAACAACTGTCGGTGGAGATGGTGGTGACATTGTTAGTGGTGATATTGGTGTTAGAGTAAGTGGTGGTTACATAATGAATGATGCCTCTTCTACTTATGCTCCATTTATGGCGGTATATGATGGAGTAACTACATGGACAGACTTCCAATCTTCAGATAAAGAGAAAGTTCGTTTAGGTAATCTTGAAGGGATTACTTCAGCTACTTATGGTGGATTACAAGGGTACGGACTTCATACTAGAAACATCTACCTAGAGGGCAATGCACAGATAGCAGGAACGCTTACTGCTGGTGATGCTAATGGAGTAGGAAATACGTTTTATGCTGGTAGGATTAGGAGAAACTTAATATTTAATTCAAATAGTACAACAGGGTGGGCTAATTATACTACTGCAAATAATACTATTTCTGTTACTGATAATGATGTTGATAATGCCTTTGGAGACCCTTTATCTGCACATACTATTGTATTTAGTGGTACTGATACCTCTGCGGTTTGTAGAGTTCCTTACCTTGCTTCAAATGTCCCTGCTGGAGAAACTCATACATTTAGTATTTGGATTAAAGGTACAGCGTCTGAGCAAGTTTCTTTTAATTTTGCAGATAATAATGGGGCAAATTCAGCAGGGAGTTTTACACACACACTTGACGGTAGCTGGCAGAGATTTTCGTTTAGCGCTACAGAAGTCGCTGGGGGGTCTCAAAGATTTGTACATATTAATCCACAATTACCTAATCAAACTTTTTACGTTCATGATTGGCAACTAGAGGCTGGGAGCGAAGTAACCGCTTACCAACCTACTGATTCAACTGTCCTAGCCTCTAACACAGGTTTTGGAATGTGGGCTATTGCAGGAGGGTTTGGTGGTACTATTCAGAATCCAACAGTAGCCCTTAATGATGCTGGAATGCTGGTTCGAAGTAATGGGACTACAACAGCTACACCCACTGACTCAATAGCCATAGGTAATTATACAGGAGCTTCTGCCAACTCAATAAGATTAGCTAATACAGGAACACCAGCAGGTTCAGGCTTATTTGGATATACATCAGGAGGAGCCACTTCTTTTGCTCTTAGATTAGATGGAACAGCTTCTATTGCAGGGTGGAGTTTTACTGATACTCAATTCACTGCAAGTAATCCTACTGAGGGTAGTGTTCTTATTACCACTGATAACTCAGATGGTACTGGTGGAGTATCTGTAGTTGGAACACCAACTGGAAGTGCTGGGGCTTATTTCTACCAAGCATACACAGCAGGAACTGGAGGTTCAGCAAGGTCTTATGTGGCAATAGGTGAAACTATTGACTCAGGATGGACTGGTGCTTATGGAATATCAATAGTTCCAAACGGGAAAGAAACTTCAGCTTATTTTCGAGTAGATAGAAATATGTCAACAGGAGCACTAACAGCTAAAATAGCTGGGTGGAATTTTGATACTACTAAGCTATATAACGGAACGGATATAGTTTTAGATTCTAGCGCAAAAGAAATATATATAAACAACAAGAACAGTTACGCTTCAACGACAAACGGTCTTTGGTTTGGAATGGACGGTGCTACTCCTAAGTTTAACGTAGGTGATGCTACTAATTACATAAAATGGACAGGAAGCGCAGTAGATATCAAAGGAGCTATAACTGCTACATCGGGTAGTCTTTCAAATCTTAGTGTATCAGGAGCAATAACATTAGGCGCTGGCGGTAGTATTATTGCTGATAAGATTAAGTTAGATGATAGCGGTTTATTTATGGAGGGAAGTAACTCGATTGGAACTCCAGAGGCTTTCATGACGTATGTTGATTCTCAGGTTGGTGGTCAGTTAGATGTTATGACAATGGCTTACACCCACACAGGGGTTATTCATAAACTAGGATTTAGTAGTGTTTTAGATGAGATAGATATAATGGGAGTGGCTACAGTATTAAGTTCAGGGATGGATGTAGCTGGAACGCTGGAAGAGGATAGTAAAAAAGTATCTCGGTTCTTAGGGGTTGAGACAGACCCACTTGGTCATTTATCAACAGGTGTAAAAGACGGTGACTGGTACTATGTAAAGAATGTAACCTATGCTTCTTCTCCTTTCGTAGCAGATGGTCTTTACATGAGGGCAGATTCATCTTGGATAAAGGTAAGCTGATGGATTATATATTCAGCGATAGAGCTTCAAATTACACTGATGGTATTAAGACCCAACAAAAAGACTTGATTAGTTTCCTTGACAGTCTTGTTGTGGGTGATAAAAAAGTAGTAGTTACTTTTGACGCTTTAGTAAAAGACGAGTCGTATGATAAAGTCTTGTACTGTTTGAACTCAACGAATCTATATATGTTTAAAAACACAGTTATAGATTGGAGAGATCATACAGTGTTCATATCGCACTACAAAGAGACAGCCGAAGAGTTGAGGTCACTTGGACTAAACGCCTACTTTGTCAAGATGGGTATTGATTTATCTAGACTACCAGAGCCTAAGAAGGGTAATGGTAAGTTTATTTACTTCGGAAATCTATACCATGATAAGATTGATACTTATAATGATTTAAAAGACAGTTTAGACTTCGATACGCTTAGTTTTAATAAATTTAACGACTATAACTTTACTCTTAGTCATGAAGGGTCTTTAGAAATAGTAAATGAATATTCTTACGGTATAGGTGTAGGAAAATGTGCAATGGAAATGGCTGGAATGGGGATGCCTGTTTTGGTAGCTGGTAGGAATTTAGGTGGTACATTTTGCACAGAGGAAGATTATAAATTTCACATACAGAGCAATACTAACTCAGACATATCAAACTCAAGAGGGTTAGAAGAGGACATCAAAAAAATCACAGAGCCTCTAAATACAATAGATAAGTCACTACTGACTTTCGATAAGCAAGAATGGTTAAAAATTATATCTGATAACTAAAAGCTCTATTATGAAAATTAAAGAATATCATCCACAAGGCAATTTACAAAAAGTTGCTTCAAACTCTCATGTACTTAGGATTGAAGCAAAGAAAGTACCACTACTTTTAATAAGTGATGTTCATTTTGATTCATTGAAATGTGACAGGGAAAGCTTAAAGGCTCACATGGAGCAGATAAAAAAGGAGAATGGAAAGATACTAATCATAGGTGATTTATTTGATGTAATGGGTACGTTCCAAGACCCTAGATCAAAACCCGATCAAGTACGAAGAGAATACTACCAGAAAGGGCGTTCCTACCTTGACCTAGTAATAGAAGATGCCTATGAATTTCTAAAGCCTTACAGGGAAAATTTAGCGCTTATTGGGTATGGAAACCATGAGACAAATATTATGAAAAGGCATGATACTGACCCTATTGATCGGTTAATATTTTTATTAAATATGGAAGGGCATAATGTAGCTAAAGGAGCGTATCAAGGATTCTTTACTGTTATTATGAGAAGACCAAGTAGTACCTCTATGACTTCTTTTAAAATAGCTTATCATCATGGTTTTGGTGGCGCACAGAGAAGTAAAGGAGTATTAAACTCTCAATTAATGGCTCGTAATTTCCCAGATGCAGATTTAATAATTTCTGGACATGACCATAATAAAATATACGATCCATCAAATGTCTGCATTCGGTTAAATAAAAACCTTGAACCATACCAGACCACTCAGCATTGGGTTAAGTTAGGCTCTTATAAGAAGAGTTCAACCGACATGGGGTATGAGGTAGAGAAAGGGTATAACCCCTCAAGAACTGGTGGTTGGTTCTGTGATTTAAACCTAAAGAGAGTCACGCCTAAAGGTGTAGAATCGATATGGATTGAGCCAGACATAAGAGAAGCTAGACCATCTTACGGAGAATTAACACATATTAACACACTCAATGATTAAATTTGGTCAAATACGATTAGATTGGCAAAAAAATCAACAGGGCATAAAACCTATAAAAAAAGCCCTAAACGTACATTTAAGGCTTAATTACCAGGTGCGTCCTACTGGATTCGAACCAGTGACCCCCACAATGTCAATGTTTGCTAATAATCACTATAAAGTAAATGAGTATAGGTACTTACGAGAACTCGTTTATATATTTTAACACATTTTTAACACTGTTATGAGTGTATTTCTGGAAAGATCGGTGGTCTTCGTGCCTTGTTAGTTGCTTAACAATTCGCTCTGGAAGGTGTAGCTCATCAAGGCAGTACATAACAAAAGAGTGACGCAATGAGTGTAGATGAATTTCAGTCTTCTCAGGAAGGGCTAGTCTTCTTGCTTTCATGAACCTAGTAGTTAAGTGGTTCGGTGAAATATCAAGAGGGAAGAGGTGGATATTTTCTGAGAGCAAATCTCTAGCCTCTTTTAATAGAGCAATTTTCTCCTGTTTCTTTTGGCTCTTTGGAGAATAATCCCCTCCAATAGTTAAAGTCTCTCCATCGAACCATTTAGAATTTAGTGCAATTAGGTCAGACCGTCTTAATCCAGTATAAAACCCAATCCTAAATAAATGAACCATATCAAGGTTAGCTTGAAGCATGTAGGTTCTGGTGTTGTCTCTACATAATTTTAAGTGAGCCTCACAGATTAGCTCTAATTCTTCTTTATTAATCCATTGTTCAGAAGTTACTTGTTCATTCTCTTTACGCTCTTGCCTCGTTGATAAAACCCGAAGGTTTACCGAGAAGTTGTACCCTTTCTCATTTATCGCTTTATACATTTGCTTTAAATAAGTCCTTCTACTATTTCTAGTGGCTAATTTTTTTGGGGCATTAATGTATTCGTTTAGGTATTCATTTGGTATTACATCTAAGTACATATTACCGAAATGATTTTTAAAGCAAGTAAGCGCTCTTTTCCTTTCAGTGTAGGTAGAGTTAGCTAGGGTCATTTTCGCTTTCCTTAAGTAAATCTCGACCCCTTCTTGAATAGTAAGCGAGGTACTTAACTCTTCTCTCAAGCATATCTTTCCATCTACAATAGATATGTCTGTATTCCATAAATCAATTTCTCCAGACTTATGTTTTTGCTCTAGCTCAAAAGCCTTTGTTACTACTTGTTTCTTTGTATAGGCTGATTTAAGGGGGTAGATTTGTAGTCTATTACTGTATCTAGGCTTATCTGATATTGATATTCTCCAGCGATCCTTGTCATGGTCAGTTACGGAAGCCATAATAATTAACCTAAAATGTTGGTAGGCAGTCGATTAGGGTTGAATTTATAATCAATTATTTGTTTCTTCTTGTAGGGTTAGTGTTGTTCATAATTAATTCACAATTTGGTCTTAACTTAAACAAGTAAAAAAAAGTACAATGACTAGCGAATCATTTTATCAATCTCTTCTCGAAGCTCATCTATTAATTCTAGCAATTCAGGTATCTCATCCCGATTTGGCTCAGATGCTTTATAAGCAACTATTGAAGCTTTTACTTGATCTAAAGAGTCTATTGCTTTCTGAGCTTTAATATCTGTATAAACCTTCCATTGGTCGTTATCCTTTAAGAATCTAACCTTTAATAATTCCTCTATCTCTTGAATACTACGGGGTCTAGGTGCGGATATGTTGTTAGCATATTTACTTACTTGAGCCCTGTCTTTACCCCAAAGCTCAGAAAAATCAGATTGGCTAAGTCTATTATAATCCAGAGCATACTTTAAGGCATCACCAAAAGTTTTAAAATAATCGTTACTTTTTGTTGACATAGTGTTCTCCTTTGTTGTACATTCAAACTGTCGATTCAACAACTGGAATCTCAATTATGAACGAATATAATAAAATGACTTCCCAATTAGAACTACTAAAAAGATTTAAGATTGCCCGTATAAAGCTAGGGCATTCTCAGGAGCAAGCTTCTGAATATTTAGCACTTAATCCAGAGACTAATGAACCTTATTCTGCACGATGGGTTGTTGAGGCAATTAAATATCCAGCTAAAAATGAGAGTCTATATCGATCTGTTGTCGAATACTGTGAAGCGACCGAATTACCCCTTTCTGCATAATTAATGACTATCAATTACCGAGAATTATGGAACACTACAACCAAACTGATCTGGTTTTTCAGGATAAACAAGTACGGAATGGTAGGATTGGCAAAAAGCCAAGTAAAACGGTACAAGAAACTAAGAATGTACTTACTCAAAAGGGCGCTGATGAACCTAAGATTTTTACTAATCAAAAAGCTCTCGACCAATTTATAAAGCTATGACTCAGACCTATCCTATAATGCAGTCACCTCATCTTCAGGAAATTAGAGGAAATGCTTTTGTTTTCATTCCCAAGATCGGTAAAGACGGCTTACCCACTGGTCAATACTTAAAGTTTGATAAGGTTAAAGGGGTGGTTTTAATACCAGTTTCTCAAGTAAGCAAGGTTAGAAATATGAGCCGTTCAACCGTTATGAGAAAGTTTAAATCAAAAGAGCTCCACTTATATAATGATATGGCTGAGAGACTGCCTTTAGATCATGATAATAGCCAGACAAAGTATGTTGACTATAATCAATTAACAGCAAGAAAATAAACATGGATTTACCAAAGGAACTATTAAAAGCAACAGCCCCAAACAGAGAAACCTTTATATCTGGACTTAAGGTACTAGCTAATAAAAGAGAGCTTCAGGCTAGGTTATTAAGGATGCCATTAAGCATACAGGAGGCTTTGTTAGACTTCGGTGAAGAGTTAATTAGGTGTAACGAGTTTCACGTTGAGAAAAGGGGAGAGATTATTACTGATGGCAAGCATACACATGACCCATCAAGAAAAGAAGGAGCTTATGTAAAATCTGTACCAGAGTTTTATAACTATGCCTTTGATAACGAAGATGTTCACCAGTGCTTTAAAAAACTAACTGAGGCAACTCAAGAAGAAACCATAAAAAATATCGAGGAATACTAATGCCAAATTTCCAAAATGCAACCCAGCTTGTGAAAGCTATTAAAGAAAGCATGGGTAATAAATACAACCGATCAGAAGCCGAGCAATATGCTGGTTACTGTTATGATGTAAAAACAAAACGTAAAAATAATCAATTAGTAAATGCGTGGTTTCAGAATAAAACAACAGAAGAACTTGAGACAGCTTTCAGGAAAGTTAGCAATGAAGGTCTTGTATTTGACGGTAAGCATATCACTTGGCAATCAACGGGAATTAGTTACGATTATGTTGCATATAAGAATAAGATGCTTCTTGCATATCCCGACTCAAAAATTGACCTATCACTTGTTTATGAAGGGGATGGTTATTCGTTTTCAAAGGTAAGCGGAGAGGTTAATTACACTCATAAAGTATCAGACCCATTTAATCAACAAGACAAAGATATTATTGGTGGGTATTGTGTTATTAGAAATGAGAGAGGGGAGTTCCTTACTACCTTATCAAAAGCCGAGTTAGATAAGCATAGGAATATTGCTAAAACAGACTTCATCTGGAAGCAATGGTATAGAGAGATGTGTCTAAAAACCATCATTAAGAAAGCTTGCAAGTTCCATTTCGAGGATATATTTGAGACTGTAGAAGAGATGGATAACGAGAACTACGAGCTACCTAAAGAAGAGGTTTCTGAAAAGGGTAAGAATGCAGACCGAATACGAGTAGCGCTTGAAGCTTACAAAGGTGATGATAAAGAAGATATTCGGAAGATTTGTCTTGATAAGTTCAACTCTAATGAGCTTACCGATGAGTTTACTGAGAACATCTTAAATAAGATCAAATGAAGCCAGTTTTTCATTGGGACGTAGTTCAAGGATCGGAAGAGTGGCTAGATTTAAGGAGTGGTAGGATTACTGCCTCTGTAGCTAAAACCTTTCTAGTAAACGGTAAAGGTGAAAACGGATTTGGAGCTGGTGCTATAACAGAAATGTATAGACTCATCGAAGAGAGATTAACTGGAACGGCTAGAATATCTTTTGGTGGTAATTCATCGACCGATTGGGGTCATGAGAATGAAGTTAAAGCCGTAGAATTATACCAACAACTTACCTTTAGAACAGTCTCTTTTGTAGGATTTGTAGAGCGAGATGAATTTACTGGTGCAAGTCCAGATGGGTTAATTCCAGAGCTTAAAAAAGGTCTTGAGGTTAAGTGTTACCCTAAAGAACACCTTGAACTTGTGGTTAATAAAAAGTTCCTAGATAAAGACAGGATTCAGTGTCAGTACAATATGTGGTGTACTGGTTATAAGGAGTGGGACTTAATCTATTACCACCCAAACCTACCAAGTAAAGCTCAGTATATCATCTTCAACTTTAAGGCAGATAAACAGCTGTTTAAAAAGTTTGATGAGCGTACAAAAACATTTATGGAAATGGTAATGAAGGAAGTAAAGAGGTTGTCATGAAGTATAGGTTAGTAAAGACTCAATTCGATTACATACCAGCAACCGATGAGGATAAGATAAAAGCTGATAAAGTTGAAGTAGGGGAAATTGTAGAAGTAAGAAGTTTAGACCAAAGGAGTGCTTCTTTTCATAGACGTTTCTTTAAGATGATCGCTGTGGCTTGGGATAACCTACCTCATGAGTTTGAAGATCGGTTTCCTCGCCAGCTAGACCCTCCAGATGAGTTTAGATACGAACTTATTAAAAGAGCTGGGTACTACATGACCTATACAGATTTTAAAGGTAATACTCAGCATGTGGCAAAGAGTATAGCTTTTGATAAGATGGGGCAAGAAGAGTTTGAGAAGCTTTCAAGCGCTGTGCTCGATGTAATAATTTCTTGGTTAATGCCAGATGCAGACCGAGACTTATTGGAGCATGAAATAATAAATTTTGCATAACAATAACGACTCGAAGGGGTCACTAATTAAAATAGAATCAATAATGGCAAAAGTAACAAAAATGGAAACGCCTGTAAATGAAGAGGTAGATTTCTCTCCGAATGAACTGGCTGAATTTCAACAATATTTAAACCAAGTGGCTCACTTAAAGCCTCAGACTCGATCGGGTCTAAAGTTTGGGTATGCTGTTGATAGAAACCTATCAAGAATTAATTCAAGACTAGAGGCATTTAGAAAAAGAATGCCCGAATCTCCTGAAGAACTTGATAAGTATAAAAATGAAAGGTACAAACTTGGATTAAAGTTTGGTGGCAAAGAGCAACAAGGTCGTAACGGTAGTCAAATAGTGGATATTAAGGATATGGACGGTTTCTTAGAAGCTGTTGAAGCCCTTGATAAGAAGTATGAGAAAACACTTAAGGCTGTTGAAGAAATGGATAAGAAAACACTAGCTCTTGGTAAAGAGAAGCTAGACGATCCGTTCTCTTGGCACAAGGTAGATTATAGACATATTCCAGCCGATGTATCATTTGGTATTCGGTCTGCACTTTCTTTTATGATTAACGAACCAAAAGAAGGTGAGTTAGAGGAAATGTTTGAGGAAATGGAGCTATACACTCCAGAGAAAGACAAGTAGTTGAATGTTTGTATGTGTTCGCTTAAGGGTTGATAGCCTTTAAGCGTTTTTAAAACCCCAACTCCGACAAGTTTGCAGACCGAAGGAGTTGGGATCAAGTTAAACCCTAATAATAGGATTCATAATGTTAAACGATAGTGTATTTCCTTCACTGAGTCAATCGGCTGTTCATAGCCGAGTAAAAAGTAAGGATGATGAGCGTCAACACTCTTCAGTTAAAGGTTTTTCTCAACGGAAGAATAACCGAAAAAATACGGGACAAAGGTTTACTCAATATTCATTAGTTGCCATACCTAACACCTTCCCTCCAAAGTTTAAAACTAGATGTGTTAAGCATTCAGTTCATCAACAAAACAGGATAATGACTGCTACTAAAGCAAGTAATAAGCCTCATAGTAGGAACGCTTGTAGGGGTAGGGTTTGCGTCACTAGAAACGGTAAGAAGCTAATTAATAAAACAGGGGTATTATCATGACTCAGACATTATCCATAACAACATTTATAAGCGGTGTAGAGAAAGTATTAACTACAGCCCTTATTCGCCACAACGGAAAAACTACATACTCGCCTAAGTGCTACGAAACATCATCTACAGGGGTAAAGCAATTCTACGACTCTGTTAATTGGGCTGAGAAATTTGATAGGGAGTTACGATCTGTATTAAGAGAAGAGAAAGGGGTGGCAGTATGATATTGTTAAATCTTTTCTGCCTCCCTAATTGGCTTCTATTTATAACGCTCACTTTTGCTGTAATCGGTGCTTGCGTTCTTGCGGTTCTCGTTTGGGCTATTTTGGATGAAATAGGAGGTATGCCATGACTTTCTGGATAGGAGTAGGAGTCGGAATGTTCATAGGCACGATGATAACGGTATTAATTATGTCTTGTCTTGCAATTGCTAGTGATGCCGATGATATGTCGGAGAAAAGTTACGAGGCGAGAAAATGAAAGACTTAGAGCGCAATGCAATAATGTTACCATTACTCATAGCTATGAGTGGTCGCACACTAAATATAGATGGAAGTATTGACATATCTACTAACGATAGAAAAGATATTTGCCCTAATTGTGAAAAGCCTTTTGATAAGGGTAATTCTTCAAAATCTTTCTGTTCTGCAAAGTGCTTTAAGGAGTCTAGAAAATGAGGCACGATGCGATCATCCACGACACACAAACACCTGTTGATAATAACGGAATTTTCGATGGGGATAGCTTTAATGATATGGAATTTAAGGCGTGGCTTAATACGGTTTACACCTATCCAAGAATCAGACTTTGGAGCAGGCAATACAAAAACTTAAATGCCAAAGTGAAAGCAATGGCACGAAAGTTTGAGGTACGAATAAGCATAGAACGAAAGAACTATACAACCCTTGAGGTAATCTTTAGGGGGTACAAATGAGTGAAGAAGAGATAATCATAAGGTCTTTCTTTTATGCCTTATTCGGAATGGGGCTGGTTCTAGCTGGTCTAGCCTCTTTAACTCAAAAAGTAATTATAACAATAAAAAAATGGTGGAATAGATAATGAACTCTAATCAGAAAGGAAAACGAGGGGAGCGTGAAGCCTGTAAGCTTATTCAGTCATTCGGATATGAGGCGAGAAGGAGTCAGCAATATTCGGGTGTTCGAGATGATGCTACGAGTGCTGATATAATTACAAACATAAGAAATGTAAGGCTGGAAGTTAAGTATGGGTACTCAGTTGAGTTATGGCATAAGCAACTTCAGGACTGGATAAAAACAGCAGTTGATGAGACTCCAGATGAAACCTTCTGGGTGATACTCTACAAGAAAACAAGAGGTCAATGGACATTAATAACAGACCTCAAGGGAATTATAATTCAAACAACCGATATAGAGACAGTATTGAATGAGTTCAATGCTTACAACTGGTAATACAATATGAAGAGTTATTTCAAACCTCAAAAAGTAAAAAGTAAAGCGCTTACTGACTCAGCTAAAGGTGAGCAGTGCGTATTGAATACTCCCGTTTGTAGCCACGATAGCAAAACAGTGGTGTTCTGCCATGCCCCAAGTGAAGGTAAGGGCGTAGCGACTAAATCTGATGATTTCTGGGGGGCTTTCGGGTGCTCTAACTGTCACCAGTGGCTAGATAGTAATAAAGGAACAGATAAAGAGCGCCAGTTCTATTGGTTACGAGGGATTTACCGAACACTTAAACGTCAATTCGATAAAGGATTATTAAAGCCATGACACATAATTCAGCCATACTAATTCGACTACTCAAGGATGCTAATGATTGGGTTGGACTACCTGACCTTATGCGTCACACAAAGGAACACTGTAAAAGTGAGTGTTATCCCGTCCATTCCAGAATAGCAGACTTAAGAGGGAAGTACGGTTACACAATTTACAATGACACAAAAAATATTAATGGTGTAAATCACAGCTTTTACATGATAAAAGTAACAGATCGGGAGTTACGGGTTTTAAGAAAAATCTATAACAGTTCATCAAGGTTTATGCCTAGTTATTCGCAAGTATTAAGACAGTTAATGCCAGAGCAAAAGGTGTTGATATGATCTCTAAAATAAGCTCTAACAAGTAATTAAGTTTTCTAACACAAATAACAATAAATAAAAAATAATGAGTTCATTAAATAAAGTTCAATTAATAGGTCGCTTGGGTCAAGACCCAGAAGTGCGATACACAAAATCAAATACAGCCGTAGCGACCTTGAGTTTAGCTACTTCTGAGAAGTACAAAGATGATAGCGGACAGTATCAAGAAAAGACTGAGTGGCACAGAGTTGTTGCTTGGGGTCGGGTTGCTGAGATATGCAAGGATTACTTAAAGAAAGGATCGCTTGTTTATTTAGAAGGTTCTATTCATACCAAAGAATGGGAAAAGGACGGTGTAAAAAGATACACCACTGAAGTTAAAGCCTATCAAATGAAAATGCTCGATTCTAAAAACTCTAATCAAGAGTCTAAGCCAGAAGAGAATAATCAGCCTGTAGAGATTTCGAAGAATTTCGATGATATGGACGATGATTTACCATTTTAATAGGGGAACATAATGGCTAGACCAATTAAGAAAGGTGTAGATTATTTTAGCTGTGATACTGACTTATTTAACGATAGAAAAATTAAGCGATTAATAAGGAAGAACGGTATAGAATCATTTACAATTTATTGGTACGTCCTTAATGAGATATACAGAGATCAGGGTTATTATTTGAAGTGGGATAAAGATTATTCTTTTGATGTTTCTGACTTCTTTAATTGCCCTGAATCTTTAATAATTGATGTGCTTACATCCTGTATTAATCTCAATCTTTTTGACGAGGGTATTTTTAATAAATACTCTGTTCTTACATCGAAATCTATTCAGCAAAGATGGTTGAAAATAGTAAGTGATGCTAAGAGAAAAGAGACTGACATCATCCAACATTATGAGTTAACTCTGGAGGAAACTCCATTAACTCTGGAGGAAACTCCGTTAATCATGGAAGAAACCCCTGAAAAAGAGGAAGAAAGTACACAAAGTATAGAAGAGTATAGTATAGTAAAGAATAGTAAAGAAGAGAAGAGTGTCAGAACTGTCGTTCATGACTATCCCAAAAGTTGTAAGTTTATTGAAACAGCTACTTTTGTTTCTGATTATCTGTTAGAGTCTATCTGTCTATATGATCCTACTCATAAATACAATATCAACCCTCCATCTCTAAAGTCATGGATAATAGATATTGAGAAAGCAATACGCTTAGATGGCAGAACTGAAGACCAGTTGAAGTTTATTATTTACTACATCTTCAGGACTAACGGGAAACATTCTGATTTCTGGTCTGGTAATGTCCAGTCTGGCGCTAAACTCAGAAAGCACTTCGATACAATTAAAAACCAAATTAAATCTGAAAAGACTAATGGGAGAACTAACCACGACTACGGGAAAAAGCTTGCAGAAGCAGACGATTTCCTCGACCGATATTATTCAGAATCCGAGCAATAATCTAGCATACTTATCGAAAGACTTAATCAGACAAGTTCTACCAACAATGAACTTAAATAATCAGACTGATAAGAAGTTATTTGTAGATGCTCTTAAAAGGTTTGAGGTAACAGAGAAGGAGTTAAACGATGCTTTCTGGATTTCATACTCTGACCCATACGTTCCATCGAGTGGAGCTGAATTTAGACACCTATGGAAGCATATAGAAAAGATGAGGAACGGGTCTGGCGATAAGCTTTATAGCTACAAGGAAGTATTAAGTATTTGTGATAAGCAGAAAATATCGACAGATCATTTTGATTTTATCGAGAAGGACAAATGGAGAAGGAAATGATGATAGAAAGGATGCTAGAGGAAAAGCTTTTTGTTTACTGTAAGGGTAAATGTGGGGCTCATGATGTAAAAGGAGTATCAAGGGATCAGTCAGTAGTAAGGGTTAGGATTGGTTTTATTGTAGAAATGATGAAGGAAGGTTTCTTACCAGAGCAATTAGGAAGGTTTCTTAACAGGAGTAGTAATCAAATCCTTTATTATTTCAGAGAGTATAGAGTACGGATGGCGAATAAAAAAATACAAAGGAGAATAACCAATGAATAAGCAAACATGGAAAGACCCAATCATACTTGGTGCTATTGCAGGAAGTGGGATATTTAAGGTTAAATTAAAAAACACATTAGCTTATAAAATAATTGGCTCATCAGGAGACGAAGTCCTTTTAAACTATAAAGAGGGGGTTTGGCATTGGGCTGATTGCTGCACCCTAATAGCAAGGCACATATCATCTATTACAGAGGAGGAGTTAATGGATTTAATGTTAAATACAAGATGCTCAACCAAAGAGGTCGCACAAATTTCTTTAAGCATTCAAGGGAGGCAATCAATCTTAAAAGACATAGTAGTAAACCTAACAATAGATGAATTTTTGCACCTACTCTCAATAGGAGTCTACCCACCTAACCTATCAGAAGAAGGTGTGGAGTTTGTTAATCAAAAGGAGAATAACCTATGAACAATCTTAAATGTAATAAGTGTAAAAAGGAATTTGAAAAATTAACATTCGAATCAACAGGCTCTGATGGCTTTCATTATAAGGGTAAAGGGGTTTGTAAGAATTGTTTAGATGAAATTAGAGCAGACTATGAACTGGATAAATATGAGGAGAATAACTAATGTTAGAAAAAATGATTTTAAACCCAAACGAAAACCTATCCCCTGCAATAGTGCAATGGAAAGAGGACGAAGACGATTATGTAATTGATGTACCTAAAGGTATTACAAGGGCAGAATTGATTGAGTTAGTAGATGAAATTAAAAGACTTACTCAATGGGGGGGGTAACTAATGAGTGATAAAACACCATCAAATTGGCAAGAAATAGCAGGACATAAAAGGGAGTTATTTAACATCGTTGTTCAGTTCACTAATGACAATGAATGTTTAGATGTAATGGGTAAGATTAATGATGTAATAGAATCAATGTGTGATGAAAGAATTAAATCTAAAATAACACCTATTGATGTAGATAGCATTATAGAAAAAGTATCAAGCATTAACGCTTATAAAGTGGTAGGTAAAAGAGATAGTTATAGTCAATACAATCAGGGTTGGGAAGATGCTTGCGATGCTTTAGGTGAAGAAATAAAAAAGGAGCTAACCAATGAGTGAAGTAGAAGAATTAAAGAAAGAGATTGATGGATATTTAAGCATAGTTGCTAGAACTAGTGGTTTTGGTGAAGCTATACATGTAGATGGTAGTAAATCAGGAAAAGATAGAAGTGCTGATAGAGAGTATGCAGTTAGTCTAACTAAACAACTCATAGAAGCAGTACGAGAGGAAGGGCAAAGCGAACAGTTAAAGCCCGTTTCAGTAAATATGGAAGAATGCGAAATGTGCGGTGATATAAATGAACTGGGATATGATAAATGCAAAAGTTGTGGGCTTTAATTGCCTACAACGTCCGAGTATAACCGTTCGGGCGCGAATTAGAAATTAACTTTTAAACAGATATAAAATTATGAGTAAGCAAGAAACTATCAAAAAGGAGAGTAGCAAGCCTGACGGTTATACATTGTTAGCAACTGAGCCTTGTGCCAATTGCAAAGAAACCGTTAAAGAATGTGCTTGTATGAGAAACATTTGCCATAAATGCCAAAAACCAGTAGGGAACATAACCTTTACAATATGTGATGAATGTTGGGATATAGAGTTTCCACCGAAGTCTTAAAGGCTTTACTTCTAACATCTACATACACGCAACAACTAAAGGAGAATAACCAATGAGTGAGATTAATTTTAAAAGTGTAGAGCTTGTGGTTGATAACTATAAATCAATGACTAAGTCTCAGAAAATAAGCAGTAAAGAAATGAAAATAAGATTAGAAGTAATTAGCGAATTAAAAGACCTATTAACAGCCATAAATATAGTTACCAATGAGTAAAGTAGAAGAGTTGAATAAAGAGTCGTTAGAACATAGAAAACGACTTGAAATATTAGAAAAGCATATTGGTAAGTATTACTATACGATTGGCGCTATACATGGCGGAATAAGCGATGCGATGGAAGAATACGCAGAAGCAGTACGAGAGGAAGAGAGGGGGCACGAATGTAAATCATTTTTATCAGAATCAAATACAACAAGCATTACTAAATGTAAGTTTTGCGGTAAAGAAAAATGGGAGCATAACCAATGAATAAGCAAACATGGAAAGACCCAACCATACTTGGTGCTATTGCAGGAAGTGGGATGTTTAAGGTTAAATACAAAGAACAGTTACTTAATGAGTGGGCGGTTGATAATGATGGTTGTTTTTTAGTAAATCAAAAAGAAATATCTAAATGGGATGATGATTCATTAGCTGATTATTCTTACTTATTAAATGACTGCACTCTAATAGCAAGGCACATATCATCTATTACAGAGGAGGAAGAGGAGGCTCTTGAATCAATTCCTAAAGACGAAAGCTCTTGTAGAACTGATAGTGGTGTAACTTACTACATAGAATCTCCTAAATCGTTTTTATACCTACTCTCAATAGGAATACTACCACCTAACCTATCAGAAGATGGCGTGGAGTTTGTTAATCAAAAGGAGAATGACTAATGAGTAAAGTAGAAAAACCAACAGTAGAAGATTTGTTAGAGGTTTTAAATATGCACTTTGATAACCTAGAATTTAGAGTACCTGAGTTTAGACTTGTATTAGATAAAACAGTATCAACCTTAATAGAAGTAGTACGAGAGGAAGAAAGGGAATTTAATATTAAAAGGTTTAATAATGCTTTAGAAGAGGTTAAAATAATTAAGTACAAATCCTTCTTTGAAAAAGTAGTAAAAGCCTATTTATCAACAAAGGAGCATAACCAATGAGTAAATCTTTATTCTGTACTGACTTTGATTATCCTAAAGCAAAATTAACAAGACCTCATGTTATAACCAAAGAGGGTAAATTGCTAATATACTGTACCGTAAATGCTGGGATTGTTAATGGATATGATGAAGATGGATATATTCATAGATGCGACTGGGATAATTTAAAAGCTATAAAATATAATACTTGGTCTGAATATAGAGAATGGTTTAAGAATCAAGACTTTAGTAACCAAAAGGAAACAACCAAATGAAAAAGCATGGTCATGTAGTAGTAAAAGAACTCGCAACAGGTGAGGTGATTAGTGGGATAATTAATAAAAGAGGAAGGTTTATTAGTATATCCCAAAAAGATACAGTTATGATTTTATTAAGCAACGAATACGAAATACTCTCAGACCTAAGATGTGAATACTACATAGGGCAAGAGTTGAAGTTTCAGAACGGTTGGGGTGGCTCTTATAAAGGCACACTATTAGCTTACGAATCAGATTCAACTACCCCATACTGTGATGAAAATGGTGATTGGTGGAAACACGCTCGACCAATACAAAAGGAAGAGAGTGAGGAGGTTAATAAACTATTAGTAAGACTTTCAGAGCTTGGCTATAGAGGAATGTTAATAAATACAACAATAACGACCTTAAATAAAGAATAAAGCTCCGAGCATTAATAAGTAAGGTTGTTACAATAAAATTCCTAAATAAGTAAGTTCTAACCTTGATAGTTGGTTAAATAACTTATTAATTTAAGCCATGAGTTTTACTTTTGGCAAAATATCAAATGAACGCAAGAATACCTGTGAATACGACATTAGAAAAGTATTAGACATGGCTATTTCTGTATCAGATGTTGACTTTGGTATAGGTCAAGGTGGTAGAACGTATAATCAGCAATTAGATTACTTTATTCATAACAAATCTAAGTTAGACCCTAGAATACCCTCTGACCTTAAACGTGCAAAACATGTTATCTCCCCAGAACGACCGTTAAGTGAAGCGGTAGATATTTACGCTTGGGTTAATGGTAAAATTTCTTACGATACAGCTCATGTAATTTACATAGCTGGTATTATAAAAGCATGTTCAGCCGTATTGTATGAGTTAGGAGTTATCTCTCGTCAAATAAGATGGGGTGGAAACTGGGATCGTGATGGTGAAGTAGTTACAGATCAAGACTTCGATGATCTGGTACACTTTGAGCTAGAAGAGAGGTAATAATGTATGTCGCTAGGTAACATGGATGCTCCGCAAAGAAATAACTGGATATTAGGAATTGTAACGGGGGTGGTCATTTTGGCTATAGGGGGGCTATTTACTTTTGTTATCAGTGTATCTCAAAGTATATCTTCTATCCAAGCTGG
>Ga0213866_10001006_pt1 | contig 21605 bp, 13 predicted proteins | sample PICome_11_FD_160079 | JGI IMG/M metagenome (GOLD analysis project Ga0213866, IMG submission 160079) | Coastal seawater microbial communities near Pivers Island, North Carolina, United States - PICO284 | ecosystem: Environmental > Aquatic > Marine > Coastal | place: USA: North Carolina...
CACGACGGGGGCGTCTGAACTTTCCCAATGTGCAAGATTGCGGGAGGTTTGCATTTCGTAGACTTCGCCCGGGTTAGAGGAGAAGTTGATACCGTTCTTTGTTATCGTGACGTCTACGGCTTCGCGGGTCGGGGGGGATCCGTTGGTGAGTCGGGGGGTTGGAGCGATCGAGTAGGTGAAGAGATCCGAGCCATCGATTGCACGCAAGCGGGCAATTCCAGATGCTTGTTCCGGGAAGGTGAGTGTATCGATCTCGCTTGCATCAGGAGCGGTCAGGATGATGTCCTCTCCGCCAGCGGAGAGTCTAAAATTGGTGTGGATATCCTGACGAACAGCCGGCGCATTTTGGCGCGGCTCACCGTCCGCCCAAATTAAAATGAATCCATTGGCGGGAATTATAAAGCCATCGGGAATCGCAAACTTTAGTGGTTGGGCGGGATCATCGCTGAGATGCCAGCCATCAAGCGAAACGGGCGAGGAGCTTGGATTGAAGATTTCGATCCAGTCTTCGGCCTCTTGATCGGCCGGATCCACGATCCCGGTGGTGGTGGGATTGGCGGCCATCCATTCATTGATTTTTAAATCAGCCCACTGGCTGGTGCCGGTGAAGGTAATGTGGAGGATTTCAGATCCGAGGGAAATGCCGTCTTGATTCAGAGCTTCAATGAGAATCTCACTTGGGCCTGGTTGGAGAGCCAGCTCTGCAGAAAAGTTAGTGATGGTAGAGTAGTTTGGAGCGAGAGGAAGTCCGTTGGCGGTGATCCTGGTGGTGGCCAATGGAAGGGTTCCGGTGATTTCGACGACTTGCGACGCTGAACTCGCGGGTGCGGAAACGGAGAAGCTGGAATCCTTTCCATTCAATTCATTTTGAATGAAGGCCCGGCGTTGGTTGATCCAGTCGTCGACGGCCAGTCCGGCTCGCCCGCTGGGAACAAAAGGTGAAGTGACCGCTGCGTCATTGGTGGTCAGTACTTCGTAAGTCTCCCGGAGAATTGCCCTGATCTCTGATCCTGCGGAAGCCGTGAAGAACGTATTCAGCGATTCATCAAGGGCTTGCCAGTAATCACGAACGAGCCCGGGTTGGTCGAAGAGTCGTTGGACATTGGGTTCAGTGTTTGGGTGAAAAAGGGGATAGGTCACAGGGTCGTTAAAAACTCCCAGGCCGACGTCCATGTCCCAAGTGACGATACTTGATTTTCCGGTTTCGAGTGACTCAAACAGGTAAGCATTCTTGTTGGCCTGATTGCCGAAGGTGTCCCAATACGAACCGAGATCATTCATAGCGAAGGTGCGCATCCATTGGCGCATTTCCGCCTTCTCGTTCATGCGACGGACCAGTTGATCAGGTGGTGACTGGGCCGCGTCAATGAGCTCGATGATACCGGAGAAGTCGTTGCCGTCGTCGTGTCCGGCGCCATGGGTCCACGTCCAGCGATGATGGGGGAGTTTGATCGAGCCATCTTCCGAAACCAGGTGTCGGAGGAGATTTCTCTCAGTCCCCGCACTCAGAATAACGTTGCTGTTTCCATCGAACTCCCACCATGGCGCGGTTTTGGTGAGTCGCCCGTCGCCCTCAAACCACTGGTCCATGATTTCGCGATTGGGCTTTTGAACTGACTCCATGATGAGTTGGTCTCGCTCAAAGCCGTTGAAATAGAAATGAACATAGCGCCGGTGAAGATTGGGGAGTTTGAGTTTCTCCAAAAACCAAAAGAGAAGACGCTCGCGTTGACGGGTTGGGTCCCGGGTGGTCTCACGATCAATGGTCAGGTTTTGGACATTCAAAAAAACCTCATCGCCGGGAATTTTAATGTTGTAGCCGGTGGGATTCCCGACGGGCGAATCGTAGATTGAAACGCCATTTTGACTGCCCGCGTAGTAGGCTCCAACATTGTAAAAGACGCGACCTTCGGAAACAAAAGTGACATCCAGTTCAAGCTTGCTGGACCGAGGTCGATTTCGCCACTCGGTTAGGGTTTCGTTGGTTGCCCAAAGGTGCATCGTGCTAAAAGCTCCGGCTTCGTCCTGCGAGCCAACCCGGATCAGACATTCGCTTTCTGGGGCCTCTGCCGGGAAGTTTGAGATCACCCGTGGTGATGCGTCATCGATGGTGACAATATGAAATGCGACGAGCGTTCCTGCGGGTTGGGCTGGAATGGTAGCGGAGTAAATGCCGTCTCCTTCATGGGTCATCACGATCTGGGAAAGAGAGGAATTGGGATCGATTCGGTAGCGAACCCGCGCGCTCAGAACGTTGTCGGGATCAATGATACGGGCGCGGATGGCAATCGGCTCTCCGGGTTGGGGAAGAAGCGGGGAATGAGAAACTCCGGTGATGATAGGGCCGGTGTTGCCGATGACGTCATTTGGCGAGCCAGGTGTACCGGTCGATGTGGGCACGGGCATTTTCCCCGGTGCCTCAAGGTAGCCCCCATTGAGACCCAGAAGAATATCGGGAGTTCCCGAGACCCAGCGGCAGGAGGCGCGAAGGGTGACGGTAGTGCCGGGCAGGATCGGGGCGGTCAGGGTTGTTTCGACCAGATTGGCGAGGTCGCCCCCATTGGTCGCAAGCAAGTGCATGGATCCGTTTTCGGCAAATGTCGGGGCGTGGGTTCCGAAGCGACTCCAGCCACTGAGGCCGGAATCAAAGCTGGCGTTGCTGACCAGGTTGCTGCCGTTCACGAGGACTTCGATGTCGTCGATGATGGCTTCACCTGCGCCGTGAAGCATGACGAAGAACCGGGTGGCTTGCGGAGTGGCACGGTGTCCAAAGTCAAGAACGCCGGTGTGTTCAATCACGACCGTCCGAGCGCCTGCGGATTCATCTGGGGCGAGCCAGTTTGATGGGGCGTTGTTGTCTGATCTTGGATCGATGAGTTGGAGTGAACTGCCTCTGCCATCTGCGAGTGAGGGCCAACGCCCGCCGTCAAAGTAAGTCACTTCATCAACTGTCCGATTATTTGAGTCCTCGAGTTCAATCCGGTCGGATTGATTCGAAAGGCTCCCTGAGAAGCTTCGCAAGACCTTTTCAGGAGCGAGACCGGGATAAAGATTTAGAAGCGCCTCTCGATCCTTGGCGATGACCAGGAATCCTCCCGATGGGATGCTCGTGCCGTCGGCGAATTCGAAACCGATTCCTCCCTTAATTTCCCAACCAGTCAGATTGACAGGGAAAGAGCCTTGGTTCAAGAGTTCGATAAATTCTCCCTTTTTTGTCCCACCTATCGGATGGTAGTGTATTTCATTAATGACCAGATTGTCTTGAAACTCTTGAGCGTTGGAAGATCCCGGTGTTGGGCTGGAGAGTTCGCGCCAACGGGTCAGGCCTCCCCACGGGCGGTCTTCGGCTTGTCCGGTAAAACGCCTGAAGGCAATGACGCGGAGGCCATCGGGAGCTCGCAAGATGATGCTGTCTCCGGTCGAATCGAATTCAAATCCCGCAACGTTTCCCTGAAAGGCTAAATACCCTCCGGGTGCGATGATGGTGCCGGGGGGAATAGTGTAACCCGCGGAGGATGGTTTTTGTGATAAAAAACAGCCCGAGAGGTCGGCAGGGCTCTGACCGGGATTGTGAAACTCTACGAAGTCTTCTTCACCGGCGTTGCTATTGGAGCGTATTTCGCTGATGACGATTTGGTCGAGGGCCTCGCTGGAAATTGGATCAAAGCGTCCGGGTGATCCTCCTTGGTTGTAACTGGCGGCCCACGCTTCTCTCCGGGATTCGCCGTACGAAGGAGTTTTTAGAATGAGGGAATGCCCGGCACCATCGGCGGCGGCAGGCCAGCTGGTGTTGTCGTTGTAATTTGTTTCGAGAACGATTCCTCCGGACGCCTTTCGCAAACGGACGCGTCCTCCGCCATTGGAAAGGGTGCCGCTCCAGGGGCCGAGGGCGGTGATGTCATCTTCCTCAAAAAGCGAGGGGTTGGCAGCGACGATGAGGAATTGTCCTCCTTCAAGTCTGATCCCTTCCGGGAAATCAAAGTCAGCGTCGCCCCGGAGTTTCCAGCCGGAGAGATCGACGCTGATGGGGCTGGAATTATAGAGTTCAATGAACTCGCGATTTGCGACGGCTTCGCCCGGAGGGTGGTAGTGCATCTCGGAAAGAACGATACTGGTACGGCGTGAACATGGGCCGGAGGTGATCTGGGCGTGGAGAGGCGAAAGCAAAATCATCGCGATTCCGCTCAGGGCAACTGAACGGAAAAGTCGGGTAAGGAAAGTAAAAGTAAGAATTCTTATAATCGCTAAGATGAATGAAATAACTTAAAACAAAAGGAAAACCCTGTTTACTCCGCAGCTCTTCGGAATCGGAAGCAGTAGGCGCCATCGTTAAGTTGTGGCAATAGTTTGCCGCCATCACAGGCCCAGCCTCTTTCTGAGAGCAGGAAGCAGGTGGTGTTTGCTTCGAATTTTGGGAAATTGGTAAAGGTGTTGGTTTTCCTGCGTTGAGCGGGGTTGTTGTGGTCAAGATCGGTGGTTCAGATCGGAGTTCCGGGGTCTTGAACGCGGTAGAGTCCGAACTCTCCCAAGTCCAACATGGCTGGGGCTACCATCGCCTCACGATGACCTCAACCTTCATCACCTTCACCCCTCTCGGTTCACAGGAGGGTGTCCCTTTAACCATCTCCCTCTCCTTTACCTTCGACAAAGCACTCGATTTCACAAACAGATGCGAGCGGGGCAATTTGAACCTCCTCCGATTTTGGCCGGATATTATTGATTGATTGAATCCGATCGTAAATTTACTGCCGGTGATTTAAATAAGGGAGCATTTCGAATCGTGGGGAAGATTTCGACTTCGGGGCTTCCCGGTCACGCGTCGATGTTTGACTTGGGCAGAGGAAAGTTTGAGGCCGAATCAGAGCTGTAATCGAGCACGGATGCTGGATTCGTGGAGGCCAGATTCACTTTTAAAGGCAGGAATCTGGAGAAGCTGGAGCAAAGGATTGATGGGGAAGCCGGGCTTCTCTTGATCGGGCGTCATGAAAAAGCAGGAGAGCATTGGTGGGCGTGGGTGGCGGTTTTTTCGGCCTGGAGGGTCGAGGAAACGGTGAAAGAGGGGCGGTGAGGCTTTAAATCTTTCAGATTTGGCGAATATTTCCCGATTTTCGGCTTATCGGGGGAGCGATTCGGCCCTATAAACGTCCACCCTACGATATGAGTAATCTACGACTCAAATTTCAGCGCAGTCTTTTGTCCGGCCTTCTGGTCTGTGGAGCGCCTGCTCTTGCGCAAGATTCCATCCTCTCGAAAGAGAAAGAGACTTCAGCTCGATCAGTGGCAGCTCGCGACGCCTATGCTCTTTTGGAAGAGGGCGATAATTTGTATCTCGAGAATGATTACCCGGCGGCGATTGACAAGTACGCCGAGGCCTTGTCCAAGCTTCCGAAAGGGGCCAAGGCGGTTGTGGGATTGCGTGCAACCACTTTACAGCGGTTTTCGCAAGCGTCTTTGGTGCAAGCGCAGAACTTGATTCGCAAGGGTGATGTGAAGGCCGCAAGGGCCTTGGTTGCTGATGCCAAGATCGTTGATCCGGACAATCCCAAATTGAAGACCTTCCTGGCAAAGATGGACGATCCGATTCGCTACGAAGCGGCCTTGACTCCGGAGCACACTGCAAACGTGGACAGGGTTCGTCGTCTCCACCATGAGGCTCAGAGCTACTACGATCTGGGTCAGTTTGATCGGGCCTACATGACCTACGAAGACATTCTCCGTATCGACAAATACAACAAGGCGGCACGTCGTGGAATGGAGCGTGTGAACAGGGCGAATTCCGGCTATGCAGAAGCAGCTCGTGATCAAGCGAAAGCCGAGATGCTGGAAGATGTTGGGGCAGCTTGGGAGCAAAAGGTTCCATCGGTCAATGCGCCCGGGCAGATTGGAGATGATATTCCCGAGGTACTGGCCCAAGCGGCCAATCTTCAGGCAAAGCTAAATTCGATCATGGTTCCGCAGGTTCAACTTAATGGTGCGACCCTTGATGAGGCTGTTGATTTTTTAAGGGCCGTTGCCGTGCAGGCAGATAATACCACTCTGGATAATGCCAAAAAGGGGATTCCTTTCGTGGTGCAGCTGGGGAACGAAACGATGCCGGAGGTTAAGAAGATCCGTGATTCCCGAATCAATTTGACTCTTCGCAATGTTCCACTCGCCGAGGTTTTAAAGCTGATTACCGAGGCATCGGGCACGACCTTCCGCGTGGATGACTTTGCGGTCGTGATCAATGCCGCCGGGTTTTCGGATCCGACCTTGGTTCGCCGGGAATTTACGGTTCCACCTGACTTTTTGACAGGTGGCTCTGTTGGTAAGGCCGAGGAGGACGATGATCCGTTTGGTGACAATCCCGACGAGGGAGGATTGATTGCAAAGAAACTTTCCGCAAAAGAGAAGCTCCAGGCTTACGACGTGAGTTTCCCCGAGGGAGCAAGCGCCGTTTATAATTCGAATACAAACAAGCTCATCGTGCGGAATACGGTAGCGAACATGCAGCTCGTTGAGGCGATCGTTGCTGACTTGGCGAAGAACGAGCCGTTGATTGTGACAGTGCGGACGACCATCGTTGACATCAGCCAGGAACAACTGGAAGAGCTGGAGTTTGATGTAATGCTCGGGCAGTTCAATGTCGGTGAACATGGGATTCTTTCGGGTGGAACTACAGGAACAGGTTCTCCAATCGCCGATATGGTCGGGGGGCGTCCGGTGACTTCGGGAAACCGCAGCGGACAGCTTTTAGGAACGACCGATGGACTTGACGCATTGCTCAAGAGGGTTTCTCCTCCTGCCACTTCCGGAGTCGTTTCCAATGACGGGTTCGGGAATTCCTCTGCCAATATCCGGCTGCCATCTACTCCGGATACCTCAGGAACGCGAGCTCCGGGCGTGATCAGTCTGCGAGGAATTATCGACAATACGGCTCACGAAGTCCTGATGAGGGGACTCTCCCAAAAGAAAGGCGCAGATGTGATGGTGCGCCCGGAAGTTGTGACTCGCTCCGGTCAAAATGCGGTGGTTCAGTCGGTGGTCGAATTTCCATATCCCGAGGAGTTTGAGCCTCCTCAAATTCCGAATCAGGTTGGTGGTGGCGGAACCATTCCTGTCACTCCGGCGACTCCTACTAATTTTATCTATCGGAATCTCGGAGTCTCGCTTGAGGTTCTTCCCCAGGTCGGGCCGGACCGCAAGATCATCGAAGTGTCGGTAAATCCAGTCGTCACCGATTTTGAGGGTTTTATTAACTATGGCACTCCGATTGTGGGTTCGACGGACAATACCACCATTGATTTTGTGAATCAGACCGTCGCAACTCAAAGTGTTTTCGGCGAGATCACCCCGAATGCCATCCTCAAGCCGCTCTTCCGGACGACGAGGGGCAATACCAGCGTGCGGATCGTGGATGGCCAGACGGTAGTCATGGGGGGATTGATTCAGGAAATTCGAAAAGAAATTCAGGACAAAGTGCCCATTTTGGGTGACCTTCCTTTGGTTGGAAGGATTTTTAAGAGTAACGGAATTTCGGTTGAGAAGCGTGCCGTGATCATCTTTGTAAATGTCGAGCTTTCCGATCTAGCAGGAAATCCCTACCGCGATCGCTGATGAGCACGAATCTCCCCCCTCGTTCCCGCCTTCCCGAAGATGATTTAAACTCCTTTCCCTCGGGACCGGAAAAGGAGCAGTATTCGCTCGATGAGATGATGAAGGCGCTCCGCGACAAGGAGCGTGAGAAAGAGGCACAGGGTGAGATGGTGACCCGTTCCGACGGGACAATCGCACGGAAGGTGAAGCGCCGGAGAAGGCGTACCGAGCAACCTAACAAATTCACCCCAGAGGGGGAGAAGAAACGTCTCCTCGTCAAGGTGGTGATCGCGGCAACTCTGGTTCTGGTTCTTTTTCTCTCCGTTCTGTTTTTGATCCTGATGCAAAACAGCAAGGGGCATCGTGACAAACTTGCCCAACAGGCTTCCGAGTGGAGCGGAGCCGAGGTCGAACTCAAGGGGTTGAAACGATTGCCCTTTTCAGTCTCGCTCAAGGAAGCAAACTTTAAGTGGGACCAGTCGTCTTTTGTGCGCAGTCTGGAGTTGAATTCGATCAAAGGAGACGTGAGATTCCTAAATTACCTGGGAGCCCGGCCAAGTGGGCTGGAGATTGGGGGTAAAAAAGGCCTTTTGATGCTCGCAATGCCAACAGCTGTCGGAGAATCAGGTGAATCTCTGGATGAGGACGAATTCCCGTTCGGCTTCGACCAATATTACTGTAGTTCGCTTGATGTTTTGTTCGGAACGGATGCCCCCATTGGCTTCTCTGATGTGAGTGCCATCTTTTCCTATGTCGGAGGAGACGGTTACCAGGTCACTCTGGATGAAGGAGCGTTCCGTGTTGATGGTTGGGAGGAATTTCCCGTCTCCAAGGGCGTAATTCGATTTAACGATGGCGTCTTGAATTTGGTGTCCTTGTCCCTCAAGCATCCGACCGACGATGGAATTTCATTGGCATCGAATTTGGAGTTGAGCGGGGAAATCTTGTTGGAGCCGGGTCGGAAATCGACCCTGGAAATTGCCACGGAAAAGTTCCCAATGGGTGTTTTGGTCGGCAAGCAACTCTCACGTTTTTTCACTGGTTCGATCGTGGCCTCGAGCGGAAAGGTTCATTTTACGGTTGGTAATGACTACTTCGACGAAGTCGAAATCGATCTACAGGCAAGCTCATCCAAGATGATGCGACTCCCGTTTTTGGCGAACCTGCATTCCTTGTTTCCCGATCATAATTTGGACATTCTGGAATTCCACGAAGGGATTACCAATTCGCCAATCGTGGGGACGGTTAGAGTAAGGCCGGAGGGTGTGGCTCTAGAAAACTTTGAACTCTCTGAGAAGGGGAAGGTGTCCTTGAAAGGTAGCCTTGTCGTTGCGAATGATGGGAGAATTGGAGGTCGTTTTGAGATTTTCATCAATCGATTTTATCTTTCCAGTCAGGATCGATTCAAGAATAGCCCTCATCTGGTTGGATCCGATACAACCGGGCTTGTGAATTTTAGCTTTGATGTCGGCGGCACATTTGATCAGCCCACGGATACATTTCTTCAGGTGATTGGCGTGGATTCCACAACTCTCCCAAGTGATAATTCGACCGGTGGTACGGAGGATAAGATTTGGGAAAATTTTCTCAGACCAGTGGAAGAGGGAGGGCTTATTCCAGATCCACTCAAACCTCTTGAGGGCGAATAGGTTGATTTTTTCTTTCAGGATCCATCTGTCCCACCAGACTTCACGAAAAGATGAAAAATCCTTTTAGTTCCAACTTCGAATCATTTGAAGGCCCGATGAGTCCACTCGTCGAAAGCCTGCATCGGAAGGAGTTTAAGCAATTGAAACATCTCGCAACCGGTGATGAGGGCGTTTTGATTTCCCTCCGTGCCCCCCGAGCGGGGTATGGTAAAACGATGCTTCTTTCTCGATTGCGGGAGGAACTCCGGGGGGCTTCCGTGATGGTTCCCGTCGAACTTCCGGCGGAATACCGGATTGACGAGAAGGAGATTTTGGGACGAATTCTTGATCAGCTGACAGTCCCGTTTCCCGGTAAAAGAGAGCTGACTGGGTTGGATTTTAGTGTGCGCCGCATTCTGGCCAGTGCCCTGATCCCATTGGTGGAATCGGGTGAGGTTCCCAGCCCGAATCGAACGGAGTCACTGCGGAGCCTCCGCGAACGCCCGGAGGAAGTTTTTGATTTTCAGAAAGAATCGGCAGCTGTTGCTCAATGGGTGAAAGCTCAGTTTGCAGCTCTCTCGCCCCGGCTGGTTACGGTGCTCGGCCAGAGTTGTGGCGGGGTGTCGGCTGATCTGTCGCTTTGGTTTTCCGTCTTGTCTCGATATGCCATGACGTCGGTCGGAAAAGGGAGGCGGAATCACGAATTGCTCAATACGGTTTTCGGGGAGGAAAGCCAGCCGCAGACAGGAACGGGCAGTCATGGGGCGCTTATCTCTTTTTTAAAGTTGATCACGACGACCGAGAATGTGGTTCTGGTGATGGATGAGATGGATGGCTTGTTCGGTGATAGCGAAGCGGCCCTTCGCGTTGCAAATTCCCTCGTGGCTTTGAGGCAGGCTGCGCCTCGGCTCAAGGTGATTTTCTCAGTGAACGATGATGTGTGGGAATCTACTTTCGCCCGACGAATTCCACTTGGAATGCAGGATCGTTTTGAAGACTCGGTAATTCGATTGAAGGCTATTGATGAGGGGAGCATGGTGGCCCTTTTGAAAACCCGTGACCCGGACGGGGCGGAGGATCTCCGTCAGAAGATCCAACTCGATCGGGGCGACCTCTATCCGAGGGCCGTTCTCCGTGCCGCGCGGGATGTCTGGGGCACGCCAGAGCTGGCAATGGATCCGGTCCCGGCAGTTTCCGAGACGCCCGATGTCAGCGTGCTCCAAGCCAAGGATATTGGTTTCGCCGAAGTCCCGGCGAAGAAGATGGTTGAAACTGATTTGACTGAGGCCGGGAAACCGGACGTGCCCTTTGCCAGTCCTGTTTTGAAGATCAAGTATCCGCCGAAACCTGTCAGGAGGGCCGCAATCCCGCGAAAATATTTGGTGCAGCGGATTCGACAGGAAAGTGATTCGGTTCGAGTTCCACCTGCTCCACCTGCTCCACCTGCTCCACTGGTGAATACCGCAATCGAGAGCCCCTTTCGGATTGCCGATCCTTCCCGGGAAGCCGAGGTCGCCAATCAGGCCAGGGCGACCCCTCCGCCGCTGGCGATCGATGGGGGAGATGGCGATAGTATCGATGATTTGCTTCGCAAATTTCGCGAGAGGCATGATGCCAAGGATACTCACTAGCAGTCGGAATGACTACTTGGTGAAGATTTCTCCAAGCGCTTCGGTCATAACCCGCTTCATTCCCTTCATGGAAACCGGGCGATTGATTTCAGTTTCGACGCTTGTCATAGTGACACCATTAATACCACAGGGGGTAATCATTTGAAATGGTGGAAGAGAGATGGCCTGCACGTTCAAAGCAAAACCGTGAAGAGTCACCCATGAGCGGACACCAACTCCCAGAGAAGCGATCTTACGATTTTCGACCCACACTCCGGTCAGTCCGTCGCGCCGCTTTGCGTTGATTCCAAGAGCATCTAGACTAATGATGATGGCTTTCTCCAAATTCCTGAGGTGAAGGTGTAGATCCTTCTCTCGTTTGGCGAGGTCGAGAATGGCATAGCCCACGAGTTGGCCGGGGCCATGGAAGGTTCCTTGTCCACCGCGGTTGATTTCGACGACGGGATGGGGGAGGTTTTGATGAACTTCGAGGCTGGTTTTATCGCGGGTCCGTCCGATCGTGTAAACCGGAGAATGCTCGAGGAGGAGAATGGTATCCTCGATCGTTTGGGCACGCCGACGTTGCACGAGGTCCTCTTGAAGGTCCCAGATCTGCTTAAAATCAAGATCCGCACCAAGGTCTTCAAACTTCAGTGAGCTCATCGGTTTGATTTGGGCAAGGCCAACCAATCGCGGATCTGTGTAAGCGATTGGCAGTTTATAATATCTTCCCGACGCAACCAGCCTTTGCGGGCGAGCCTAGCGCCGTAGGCCAGGAATTGAAGTTGCTCGGTGGCGTGGGCATCAGGATTTATCGAGGTGAGGACGTTTTTGTCACGCGCGCGATGCCACCAACGCCAATCCATATCGAGGCGCCACGGATTGCAGTTGAGCTCGATGACTGTTCTGGTCGCGGCTGCACAATCGATGATCTTTTCCATATTCACCTCGTAAGTATCACGCTTGAGAAGGAGACGCCCGGTGACATGACCCAGCATAGTGACGTGCTCATTCTCCATCGCCCGGATGAGCCGCTCGGTCATCTCTTTTTCAGGCAGGTTAAAAACGTTGTGAACGGAGGCGACACAGTAATCAAGTTTGGCGAGCAAATCATCATCGAAGTCCAGTGATCCGTCTTTGAGGATGTCGACCTCCGAACCTGGAAGGAGAGCGAAGTCCTCGAAGCTTTCGTTCAGCTTGTTGATCTCTTCGATCTGCCGGGTGAGCCGTTCCTCGTTGAGTCCGTTGGCTTGGAAAGAAGATTTTGAATGATCGGCGATCCCGAGGTATTGGAGGCCGTGGTCCTGCGCGGCAGCCGCCATTTCTTCCAGGGTGTTTTTTCCGTCGGAAGCGATGGTGTGGTTGTGAAAGGTTCCTCGAAGTTGGGTGAGATTGACGAGGTCGGGAAGTTCTGCGTCGCACGCGGCTTCGATTTCGCCTCTGTTTTCCCGGAGTTCCGGAGCGATCCAATCGAGTCCAAGGGCGCGGTAAATATCGGCCTCTTCTTCGACGTCGGGAATCTCTCCTTCGCCGGTAAAATCATATTCGTTGAGCGAGAGTCCCTTTTTCAAAGCCAGTGAACGAAGAGTGACGTTGTGTTCTTTGCTTCCGGTGAAATACTGGAGGGCAAAAGGGAAGTGGGCATTGCTGACAGCACGAAGGTCGCACTGGAGGCCATTCTCCAGCCGAATGGAGGCTTTGGTGTCGCCATGAGCAATGACTTCGTGGACCTCGGGGAATTCAGTAAAAAATCGGGTAAGTCCGGCAGGATCTTTGGTCGCAACGAGGAAGTCGAGATCGTGCAGGGTTTCTTTGGAGCGACGGTAGGAACCGGCGATGGCGGAGCGACTGACCTTTGGGTGATCGCGAAGCCGTTCGATTAGGGTTTCGGCCAGCGGGGCGACGTCGCCGAGCCGGAAACGATCGGCGAATTTTTCGCGGTTCCCGATGGCGGCGAGGATCTTCTCCACGGTCTTGGCTCCGAATCCCGGGAGGTCCGAGATCGCTTTTCCCTCGCAGGCCTCCTTGAGTTCAGCGACCGATGAGATCCCGAGTTTGTCGTAGAGTGCCTTGATTTTCTTGGGTCCGAGGCCCTGCAGCTCGAAAAGTTCGAATAGAGTGGGAGGAAACTCAGCTCGTAGGTCTTCTAAGTATGCCAGTTTCCCCGTTGAAGCCAGTTCATGAAGTTTCTGTTGAAGGGCGTCGCCAATTCCCTTGATTCCCTTTAGGTCGTTTTCTGCGGCTTGGGTTACGATGTCGCCATCAAAATTTTGCACCACTTCGGCGCCATTTCGATAGGCTCTCGTTTTGAAAGGATTTTCTCCTTTGAGCTCCAGCAAGAGGGCGATTTCCTCGAGGCTCCTTACCAGTGATTCGCGGGTAACATCGGCCATTGGGATAAAGATGCTTCGATGACCGCGATTTGCAAGACTAAGGCCTTCGCGGAAGGGGCTGGATTTGCTACCCCTTCGCCCATGAGCACTCCGAATGTGAAGTATTACAACGCTGCCATTGAGGCGGCTCAGTCCGGTGATATCGCGGCAGCCCGTTCCGCGATCGAATCGGCTCTGACCGAAGACCCCAATGATGTCCAAAGTTGGCAACTTTACGGAGTGATTTTAAATGCGCTCGGCGAAACTGAGAAAGCGGAGAAAGCGGTGGCGAAAGTCAAAGAGCTGGGCCTGAGTGAGGTTGATGAGCTGATCATGAAGGCGGCGGATGCGATCGGTCAGAGCAAGTTTGGCGTTGCGATCACCTGTTATGAGGATGCGCTTGAGCTCGATCCCAACCGGCCGGAAGTTTATGTCAGTTACGCCCTGGCCCTGATGCACGGCAATTATCCTTCGGATGCCGAAGAGGCCGCAAAGAAGGCAGTGGAGATGGCTCCGGGCGATGCTTCGGCGTGGTACGCGCAGGGGCGGATTCAAAGACTGCGGGGAAATAAAACCGAGGCGCTTACCAGTTTACAAAAAGCGATCGAGCTTCAAGGGACTTTAGTGTTGGCTCGTTACGAATGTGGCATGATTCTCGCCGAAATGGGGGAGTTGCAAGCGGCCCTCGAATGCTTTGAACAGGTGCTGGTGGATCATCCCGAAGATGCGAATGCCATTGAGGCGAAGGCGGCAATTTTGGCCAGGATGGAGGAGTTAAATTCCTAGTTGATAAGGATTGCATGACGGAGCCGGAAAGGCAGGATGCGCGGGACATCAGGAAACAGAGAATTATGAGTCGTAAAATTTGGTTGGATGGAACTATCGTGGATGAAGCAGATGCGAAGATCTCGGTCTTTGATCATGGCTTGCTTTATGGTGATGGAATCTTTGAAGGGATTCGTTTTTACAACGGGAGGGTCTTCCGGTTGACCGAACATATCGAGCGCCTTTATCTTTCGGCCAAAGCTCTCCTACTTAAAATGCCATGGACTCTCGAGGAGGTTTGCAATGCCACACTGGAGACCGTTCGGGCCAATGGCTTGACCGATGGCTACGTCCGGTTGGTGGTTACGCGGGGAATCGGCGATCTCGGATTGAATCCTTATTTGTGCCCGAAGCCATCGATGTTTATTATCGCGTCGGGGATCACCCTGTATCCTGTTGAACTATACGAGAACGGGCTTGAAGTTGTTACTTGTTCGACACGCCGCCCAACCCCTGCGAGCCTGAGTCCTCAAGTCAAGTCGCTGAACTACCTGAACAATGTGATGGCCAAGGTGGAGGCCTTGAAGGCGGGAGCGAAAGAAGGTCTCATGCTTAACGAACAAGGTTATGTTGCCGAGTGCACCGGTGACAACGTCTTTATTGTGAAGAAGGGAGAGGTGATTACGCCGCCGGTTTCAGATGGCAGTCTGGATGGTATTACCCGGCAGGTGATTTTTGAGCTATGTGCCGAACTGGGGATTACCATCCGGGAGGCCTCCATGGCCCGTTACGATGTTTACACCGCTGATGAGTCATTCTTGACGGGAACTGCCGCCGAGACGATCCCGATGGTGAAGCTGGATGAACGTGAAATCGGTGACGGCAAGCCCGGGCCAATCAGCCTGAGGTTGATCGAGGCCTACCGACAAAAAGTGCGTAGGGAAGGAACTTCGTTTTAGGAGCTCGCCAAGCAGATTCTCGGGCGGTATGCTGCCTCAATGAGACGTTTATTCCTAGTATTCCTGTGTGTACTACAGTCAGTTTTTGCAGCTCCCTTTGGTGAGCAGATCAGCAAATCAGGGATCAAGCACTCCTTTCTGATCACCGGAACCAAGACCGCGATTGTTGATGAGAATTGCGAAATTGTTTGGGAGGTCAAAGCCAAGTCACGGGATGGAGAGGTACTTTCGAATGGAAATGTTCTGGTAGCTTTTGCAAACGACGTGAAGGAGTTCACCCGCGACAATAAAGTGGTGTTTCACTATAAGCTGGCCGATGGCAACAAGGAGATTAGCACCGCCAAACGATTGAAGGGCGGCAACACCTTGATTGCCGAGATGGGGGCCAAACCGCGAATTCTTGAAATCACGCCCGAAGGGAAAGTGGCAGTTGAAGTTCCGGTCAAGCCGGAGACTGACAACACCCACATGCAGATTCGTATGGTTCGCAAGCTCCCCAATGGGAATTATCTTGTGCCACATCTTCTCGCGTTTGCGATCAAGGAATACTCTCCGAATGGAGAGATTGTGAGAACGATCAAAACAGATTTGCCAGAATTGGGAGGGCGGCCGAAGCGGAACTGGCCCTTCACCGCAATCCTTCTCGAAGATGGCCGGATTATGGCAAACCTTACAAATGGAAATAAGACGGTGATCTTCGATAAGGACGGCAAGGTCAATTGGATCTTCGCAAACGCCCAGTGTGCCGACCCCTGTGGCGGACAGTTTCTTGCAAACGGGAATGTGGTCGCTTGCCAGTATGGCTCCCGCGGAGACACGATGCCTGATGCGATCGAGATCAATCCCACCAAGGAAGTTGTCTGGGAATTCAAGGTGCCCAAGTTCAGAGGAGTTCACGAGATCCATGTCCTCACCACAAACGGCAAGCCTGCCGGAGGACGCCGATAGACTCTCTTGGGATTGAAGCAAACGCCGCTGTTTTCAGCCCGAACAGGCGGTGTGCAGACTACTTGACGATCCGTTTTAAAGCGGGACATCAGCAGTTCATCATTCACTCCGCCGCGGCCGGGAGCTCATGATGAGCCGGATGGCGGCAATGGGGACTAGGCCGATGATCGTAGCGGCGGCGGCAACTTTAAGGCCTGGATAAAGGCGAGCTCGGTCCCGTAGGAGAGCTTGTATCGAGTCCTTCACGACCTTGTCGGCAGGAACGTAAAAGGATTCCTGCACCGGGAGTTCACCATCACTTCCGCGCCGGGCCACTTCACCAAATCCAGTTTTCACCGGGCCCGGGCAAACGGCAAGAACACGAACTCCTATATCACGAAGTTCAAGGCGCAGGGCTTCGCTGAAACTGGTAACGTAAGCTTTAGTGGCGGCATAAACCGCGAAATCGGGAATGGGTAGCACGCTGGCAAGCGAGCTGACATTGAGAATCGCTCCCCGACGTGCCATGAGTCCCGGCAAAAGGGCATGAGTGAGATGAGTGAGCGCCACCATGTTGAGGCGGATCATTTGTTCGATCTTGGCCCAATCGGAGGAGCGGAATTCTCCGTAGTCTCCCATTCCGGCATTGTTGACAAGGCAATCGGGATAGAGATCCGCTCGAGATAGTGCGTTTATGAGATGGTTTCGGCCTGCGTCATCAACGAGGTCGGAGGCAAAGACCCTGACGCGAAGGTGGGAGAATTCACCGACAAGGTCGGCAGCGATTTCCTCAAGAAGTTGTTCGCGCCTGGCGACGAGAATCAAGGTCTCGGCGCGAGGCGCAAGTTGGCGGGCATATTCCAGACCCAGCCCTGAACTTGCTCCGGTAACGAGAGCGCAGCGGAAATCAGGGGTGGAACCGGAAGTTAACATGGCCCTGATGACTAGCCCTGGGGCGGCTGGCCCTGTTGGTTTTCGTTCACCTTGATGATTCGCAGCGGGAGGCGTTGGATGAGCTCGGTATCGACGAGGATATCGACAGAATAAACTCCGGGGCGAGGAAAGGTGAGTCCTTGAAATCCGACGATGAGGTGACGGGTCATGAAGGCAACGTTGTCAGACATCTGGACGGGCATGGCGCCTTTGATGGGCATCTTCTCGTTGATGGGTTTACCATCTTCATCGATCACCGAGATCTGGAGTTCGTGGTCGCCATCGTCCTCGGGAGTGAAGCAAAAGCGCATCGCGAGTGAGCACTGGGGGTGCACGATTGGGGTGGCTTTGGCTGCGAGGGCATCGAAGGTGCCGGAGATGACCATCTTACCTTGGTATTCGGCGGCGAAATCGCACAGGGTTGCTACTTGTAAGTCCATAATTGTTTTTAGAAGAGAGTGCCGGAGGTAGCACTCCCTTTACGTGCCTTGTCCGGTCGCCGAGGTAAAGGGCAAAGCCGCAAATTAGCGATTGCCCACAATTTCAGGGGCCTCCCTCGGTGTGTCGGCGGGGATTTGCGTGCTCTCCGGCATGGGCGCGAGAACTTCGGGCTCGTTTATCAGAGCTTCTTCGTCTTCAACGATAATGGCCTTTGGAATCGCGTCTTCACCGGGGACGGTTGGGAGTGGAGGCTTGTTGTTGGGGTCATCTGCCGGAACGACGGGAATCGCCTTGGGGATGTCTGTGGGAATTTCCGTGCTCTCCGGCATGGGTACGGGAACTTCGGGCTCGTTTATCAGAGCTTCTTCGTCTTCAACGATAATGGCCTTTGGAATCACTTCTTCACCGGGGACGGTTGGGAGTGGAGGCTTGTTGTTGGGGTCATCTGCCGGAACGACGGGAATCGCCTTGGGGATGTCTGCGGGAATTTCCGTGCTCTCCGGCATGGGCACGGGAACTTCGGGCCCGTTCATCAGAGCTTCTTCATCTTCAACGATGATGGCCTTTGGAATTATGTTTTCATGGACGATTGGTTGTCCGTCTTCTTCGCTGACGATCAAAGCGCGTGCGGCAGGTTTGAGATTTTCTTCGATCTCAGTCCGGAAGTTACTGAAGAACCGCTGGACCATGGGTGCGGCTTTGCGGCCACCGCTGACATTTTCTCCGGGCGAACCTTCGTAAACGACGGCAAAGGCATAGCGAGGATTGTCATAAGGGAAAAACCCTGAGAACCAAGCCAGACCTTGTTCCGGGCTGTCTTTCCACTGGGCTGTTCCGGTCTTACCGCACATCATGGTGAAACCAAGATCGCCGCGTCTTCCTGTCCCGTAGCTGGCATGGACAACGTCACGCATGCCCTCGTGGGTGATCTTAAGAGCAGTCGGCGAGAGATTGAGGTCGTTTCTTTTTTTGAAGGTAGGGGCTTCCATGACCCGACCGTGGAAGTCTTGAATCTGCCGGATCAATTGAAGTTCCATGAGCACATTTCCGTTGCCGATGGCTGCCATGGATTGAGCGACCTGCAGTGGGGAAGCGAGCATGAACCCTTGGCCGATTGAAAGGTTGGCCGTGTCTCCGTCGGTGGTCGAGCGCCCCATTTTAGTCATGATGTAATCTGCGGTGGGAGCATTGCCGGTTGCTTCCCCGACGAGAGGAAGGCCGGTCTTTGATCCGTATCCGAGTCGGCGGGCAACGGACATGAATCCCTGGGGGCCGGTCTTGATTCCAACCTGATAGAACCACGGGTTGATTGATTTCGCGAGAGCGCGACGGGCTTCGACCCAGCCCTGGTGGCCCACGGAGTGGTTGTGAAACCATTTCCTCCCAATTTTGATTTTATAGGGGCAATCGAATTCCTGCTCCGGTCGAATCGAACCGCTGTTAATGGCAGCGAGAGTAACGACCGGCTTGAAGGTCGAGGCAGGTGGATAGTTTGACTGGAAAGCCCGGCCGAACAAAGGCGCGGCGGGATCTTCTTCAAGTTCCTTGTATCTCTCCGTGGTGATGTAAGGAACAAACTCGTTGAGGTCGAAGGTCGGGCGAGAGGCCATCACTAGAACTTCGCCTGACTGGATGTCGATGACCACAAACGCGCCGCGCTTGCAGCCTTCCCGGAGAACCCCTTCGGCATATCTTTGCCAATCAAGATCCAGTGTGGTCACCACGTTGCCACCCGGGCGGGGGCGCTTGACGAGCTCATCGAGGATCTTGTCCGCGTTCTTATCAAAGATCATCTTTTTGAGCCCAGGCTCCCCACTGAGTTTTTGGTCAAAGATTTGCTCAAACCCGGATTTTCCCATGACAGATTGAAACAGTGGGTCGCCGTCGTTGATGGGGCCGGAAGGCAAAACCGTCTTGGCCCCGACATATCCAATGAGGTGGGCAGCGAGGCTTTTTTCAGGGTAATAGCGCTGGTAAACCGGAAGGAGGGTGAGGCCGTCGGGAATCTTACCTTCAAGGCTCCTGGCTTTGGACTCAGTGATGATTTGGGAAATCTTCCGGGGAAGCCAGCGGCGGTGCCTGTAGTAGTTTGCGAGTTTTGCGTCGCTGTAGGTTTCGTCACCCTTCAGGAGAGCGTTGGCTTGAGCGATTTTATTCTGTGCCCAGGCGACCGCGACCTTTGGGTCAACGGGACCCTTGTAAGCAGTGAAATCAAGGGCGAGATGATAGGCCATCTTGGTTTGGGCCAGCGGACGGCCTTCTCGATCAAGAATCAGTCCGCGGGGGGCTGGAATGGCGATGGTCATCGTTCTAGCGAGGCCTTGGTTGAAAACCGAGGCATTGGAAGCGGCTGATCCTTCTTCCTTCTTTTCCTCGAGGGGAGCATTGGGTGGGGGAAGGTTTGGCTTCACCAGGAGGGGAGCCTCGGTGGATTCCTGTGCACTGGCGAACAAGGACAACGAGAGGCCGATGAGGATTAGCTTTTGAAGCATGGTTGCCATTTTAGGTTGGAATTTGAGGATTTACCAGTCCCACTCGCGCGGATTTCCACGGAGGTTTTTGACGATTTCCGCCCGTAGAAAAATGCTTTTAGTTTTCCATTTTGATGCGGGTTCCAGCTCGAAAGGGATCCACTTTGATTCGGTTTGTCCCTTGGCACGGACGCTTACATTGAGGTGGATTTTGTTTTTCCATCGTCTCGAGGGAATACGGTGAGCTTTCCGGGAATCTCGAACTTGGCGAAAATTTTCCTTTCTTCTCCGTGAACGGGGACGAATTGGCCTGTGACCCAAGATACTTCCTCGGGTAGGGCTCGCTTCGGTTGGTTTTTTCGGTGGTGAACCGGGGCCTGGTTGACGCGAATCCACTCGTGTTAACCTTCTTCTCCTTCTGCTTCGACGCTCCAGCGGAACGGGCCGTCCAGGGTTCCGGTCCCGGTGGCATAAAACATCGCGGAGAGGGAGATTCCGCCCTTCCCGCCTAATGGCTTGAGCGCACTTTTGACTTTGGCTCCGCTGATTTCGACCTCTTCGGTTTTCTTGAAGCTGTTATCCTTCATCACGGAATGGACAACTCTGTAGGAAAAATCCGCTAAGCACGAGAGTCATGAGCTGGTTTCTGTTCATGCGGTCACTGAAAGTAAAGTGATTTCCGACCGAGTCAAAGAGCGACGTGGGATTACCGCTTGCCTAAAATTACCGGAAACCTATCCTTGCTTTAGCTGGAACCTTTCCGGATCGCTCGGAATTTCAGCCAAAAAATCGTCGGGAAGTCCGCTTTTCGGTCGTTTTCAAATCAACTTTTATGAACCGGAGACCTTCTCAGCCAATCTTCGAACACCGTTTTGTTCGTTTTGGTAACTCCGAATCATTTGATTTCGCGGACCGGAGCTTTTCGACACATAACGGGTCTCAGTGCCCAATCTGAAAAATGTCAGAATCAAATAGAAACACATCATCCGACCAGTCCTCACAGGGCTCCGGGAATCAGTCCGGCAATCGCAACCGGAACAGAAATCGCAACCGCAACCGAAATCGAAATCGTAGCCGCAACCCCCAGAGGCAAGGTGATAGAAATCGTGAAGGAGGAGTCGGGAATCGTAACAACCAGCGTCGCCGCAGCAATAGTGGAGGGAATGGTGGAAACGCTTCACGTCGTCGCGCTTCCAAGCCAAAACCACTCACCTTGTTCGAGAAGATTAAGAAATTCTTCGGACTCTACAAAGAGCCAACCGGTAGCCAGCCGGCTAAAAAGGCAGCCCGGAAAAATGCCCGTGCTCCCAAGGAGAATGTTCGTGACGCCTCGGGTCGGACTGGTTCCAAGGTTTCCTCGTCAGGAGGCAAGACTGCCCGGGCCCGTCAGAAGCCGCGTCCAACTCCGGACAGCTCGCAGGTCGAAGGGAAGCGTCTTTACGTGGGAAACCTTTCCTACGATGCGGCCGAGCACGACCTTGAAGATCTTCTCAAAGGAGTCGGCGCCGTCCGCAAAATTGAGATCGTTTACAATCGCAACACACACCGCTCGAAGGGCTACGGTTTTGTGGAAATGGCGAGAGTTGATGAAGCCAAGCGCGCGGTCGAAGTCCTTCATGATCAGCCTTTTATGGGTCGCACTCTTATTGTGAATGGAGCCAAATCAAAGGGGCCTGTCGATGCCGATGGTGATCCCGCGCCACAGGAAAATCCTCCGCCCAATCTTCCCGAAAACGAGGAGTAATTTTCCTTCCGGTCAAACTTCAGCCCGTTCGGTGTTTGCCGGGCGGGCTTTTTGTCCCAAACTCGGTCTGTGACTCCCTCGCGATTGTTTCTTTGCGGGCCGACTGCTTCAGGCAAGACGGCGCTTGCGCTCGCGCTCGCGGACGTCTGGGACGGAGAGATTGTCAATGGAGATGCATTC
>Ga0213866_10001007_pt1 | contig 21594 bp, 20 predicted proteins | sample PICome_11_FD_160079 | JGI IMG/M metagenome (GOLD analysis project Ga0213866, IMG submission 160079) | Coastal seawater microbial communities near Pivers Island, North Carolina, United States - PICO284 | ecosystem: Environmental > Aquatic > Marine > Coastal | place: USA: North Carolina...
GATGTGCTGGTGGACAACCTGATCTACAACGCCACTGCCGATGCTTATCAAGTTCAGCATACCTACAGCGGTCTACAGGCAGATACTCAGGTTGCCGTCAGTCTGACCTTTAGCGATATCAGTGGCATGGTTAATCAGCTTTTAGGTCGCTGTGTCGCCAATAATCTGATCTTGGATAGCGTCACACGCAATATCCCCTGTCAACTAAGTCTCCATCGCCGGATTACTGGTGGTAGTCATCTACTCGCTGAGTTGGTGATTAATGTCCTTGATACCGGCAATGCAACGGTTAGCGGTGCCAGTATTTACGCCAAGCGCAGGGGTGCTCAAGCCAATCCGGGTGAAGAAGAATTGGGTACTCTACTGGGTGTGACGGGCAGTGATGCCTTTGGTACGGCAGGTTATCTAAAAACCTATCTAGTGCCGGGCAGCTATCAACTCACTGCCCAATATCGGCCTACATACAGCACCGCGCAGGAGGTCATTAACCTAGAAGCCTTTGAGGTGAAAAATCAGAACTTAATTCTAAGTAGAGCGCCCAGTATTAGTATTACAGCACCGGCTGCCAACACTACGGTAGATAGCAGCTATACCATTAGCTGGACTGCTAGTGACACCGACAGTCAGGCCACTATTAGCCTCTACTACGATACTAATAACAGCGGTTATGATGGCACATTGATCACCGGTAGCTTGTCCGAGGGTATACACAATAGCTACACTTGGAACACTTCCTCGCTATCCAGCGGTAACTACCATATCTATGCCAAAATTGATGATGGGGTAAATCCACCCGCCTATGATTATGGTGCTGGCAGAATTACCGTCAACAGAGTGCCTAGTATCAATATTACAGCACCGGCTGTTGATACTACGGTAGATGGCGCCTATACCATTAGCTGGACTGCCAGTGATCCCGACGATCAAGCCAGTATTAGCCTCTACTACGACACCAACAACAGTGGTTATGATGGCACGCTGATCACCGACAGCTTGGTTGAGGGTACCGATATCAGTCACACCTGGAATACCGCAGCAATCTCAGAGGGTGATTACTACCTCTATGCAGTAATTAGCGATGGCCTCAATGAGGCAAAGGCTTACAGTGCCCATCCGCTCACTATTGATCACGATCATGGGCTGGCGGTGGATTGTTCCAGTGCCTCTAATAACTATGGAGGCATATTCAATGCACCCAGCTACGCCTGCAATTACAGAACTATGGCATTGCTTAATCCAACCGATGGCAGTGTCCATGCTTGGGGTGGTCCAGGCAGCTTTGGTGTACCCACAGATAGCGGTTTTACCAAGATTTACTCTAACGGATTTGTTTTTGCCGCATTAAAAGTTGATGGCTCCATTAAGACCTGGGGTGATCCAGATTGGGGCGGCGATATTGGCGCTCCCATTGATAATGGTTATATTAAAATTTACTCTAATAGTAATGCATTTGCTGCACTCAAAGCCGACGGCTCCATTACTGGCTGGGGTTTTAGTGGCGGCACAGGTGTACCCACGGATAACGATTACACCTCGATTTTTTCTACTTCTGGTGCTTTTGCCGCATTGAAATCCGATGGTTCTATTAGCGCTTGGGGTTATTCAGATTATGGTGGTGGTACTTCGGATTATCATGTTGGTACTGGTGCGCCCACCGATAGTGGCTACACCAAGATTTACTCTAACGGCTCCGCATTTGCTGCACTCAAAGCCGATGGTTCAATTTCAGCTTGGGGTTATCCAGATTGGGGTGGTACTGGCGCACCCACCGATAGTGGCTATACCAAAATTTACTCCACTTACACTGCTTTCGCGGCGCTAAAAGCCGATGGCTCTATTACTGCTTGGGGTCATGCGGACGATGGTGGTACTGGCGCCCCCACCGATAATGGTTATACTAAAATTTACTCCACTTACGGTGCTTTCGCGGCGCTAAAAGCCGATGGCTCCATTAAGACCTGGGGTGATCCAGATTGGGGTGGTACTGGCGCACCCACTGATACTCGTTATATCAGGATTTATTCGAATAGCGCCGCCTTTGTCGCGGTAAAAGCCGATGGCTCTATTACTGCTTGGGGTCATGCCGATAGAGGCGGTACAGGCGCGCCCACCGATAATGGTTATACTAAAATTTACTCCACTTACAGTGCTTTCGCGGCGCTAAAAGCCGATGGCTCTATTACTGCTTGGGGTCATGCGGATGATGGTGGTACTGGTGCGCCCACCGATAGTGGCTATATCTCGATTTATTCTACTCGTAATGAATTTACTGCGATCAAAGCCGATGGCACGGTCTTTATTTGGGGCGATCTCAGAAATGGTAGTGGCGGCGCACCGGCTAATTTAAATGATACTCCCAGACTATACCCGCAATGGTGACTACAACAGCCAACCCTGGGCTTGTGTGCGCGATAACCATACCGGCTTGGTCTGGGAAGTGAAAACTGATGATGGCATTACGTTGGACAGTGATTACCACTCTGGTATTAATACTGACTGCATAAAAGCGCCACTAACTGATAATTGCAAATATTTGCCTGGTCAATTTTGGTCTCGTAACTAAGCGAGTGGGCGGTCTTAAAATTAGCTTGGGGTGCGGCTAGTGCGAGGCGCAGAGTAATTGTTGGTTTTTTTAGATAGCTTGGGTTATTGGTGGGGATGCTCAAAAGTCTGTTCTCGCACTGATGTTATCCTGTTGGTTTGATAACACTCAGTGCGCCCGCCTCGGTTGCAGCGCGGGCACTCCACCCCTAGAGCACCTGAGCGCGAATAATCATTAGGGTAAAAATCGCCACCATGGGGGAGATATCAATCATGCCTACGGGCGGTATCAATTTTCTAAATGGGCGCAGATAGGGTTCGACAATCTGTGAGACCAGGGCGACGGCGGGGTGCATGCCGGTTCCCACCCAACTTGATAGCACCAGTATAAAGATCCCCCAAAAGTAGATTTCGATCAGCAGACGCAGCAGATCGAAAAAGGCTATGGATAGATAAACCCAGTGATTTCCAGCCAGTACCCCAGCTATAGCTGCCAGTGCCAGATAGCACAGCCATTTCACTAACAGTGCGGCTACTAACACCGCTGTGTTAAAGCGTCCAAAGGTGGGCAGCAATCTGTGCAGTGGCTCTACCACCGGCGCGCAGATCTTGAGAATAGTCTGAGAGATGGGGTTGTAAAAATCGGCCTGAACCAGCTGTAACAACAGCCGTACTAACAGCAAGCTGGCATACAGGTCAGTGGCGGTTTTAACGATTAAAAACAGGCTGTCATTCATAGTTGTCTATCAATCTCTTTAAGAGTGAGTTTTAAAGCGCTGCTGTATGGGAGCAAAAGGATCATCTGTGCAGAGGTCTCAAGTAAATTCCGCTGCCATCTGTTGGGCACGGTCTTGGGCGCTGGTCATGGCCGCTTCAAATAGCTGTTCTAAGTGTTGATTCTGAAAGCTTTCAATAGCCGCCTGAGTAGTACCGCCGGGGGAGGTGACCTGGCGGCGCAGTTCCTGTGGCGAACTGTTGGATTGCTTGGCCAGCCGCGCCGCCCCGAGGGCGGTTTGCAAGGTCAGTTGCAGGGCGGTGTCCGCGTCCAGACCCATTTCACAACCCACCCGCTGCATGGCTTCAAAGATTAGGAAAAAGTACGCTGGACCACTGCCGGAGACCGCGGTCACCGCATCTATCAGGGTTTCACTTTCCACCCAGCAGACAAAGCCCACAGCGCTGAACATACTTTCAATGGTGGCTCTCTGGGAGGGGTGCAGATCGCCGTCGGCAAACAATCCGGTGGCGCCGGTCTCTACCATCGCCGGGGTATTGGGCATGGCGCGTACTATGTTTATGGAAGTGTTTGGCTCCGTTGCCAGCCAGCCTTGGAGTGCCGCAATGGGAATTCCGGCGGCGATGGAAACCACCGTGGGACTGTGGCCGAGGGCCGGTGCCAAAGCCGAGGCCACCACTTCCATTACCTGAGGCTTGACCGCCAATACCAGAATATCGGCGCTGGATACTGCGGAGAGATTGTCTGCGGTAGTTTTGATTCCGTGGGTGGTTTCAAGGCGCTGACGGGCCTGGTCACTGGGCTCGCAGACGATAATTTGATCCTTGGAAAACCCCTTGGACAGCATGCCGCCAATTAGGCAGGAGGCCATATTGCCGCCCCCGACAAATGCAATTTTACTCATAGTGATTACTCCACCCTCGGATTGCTTGTGGCGTCTCTGGCGCCGAAAATATCTGTACCTATGCGCACCATGGTTGCGCCCTCTTGAACGGCTGCCTCCAGATCGGCCGACATCCCCATAGAGAGAGTATCGAGTTTTTGGCAATTGTCCAGTTGGCTATTAATTTGCGCTTTGAGCAGCTGCAGTTGCCGGAAGGGTTGGCGCTGGTCTTCCAGCTGGTGGCGCCGCTCTGGAATTGCCATCAGCCCCCGCAGCTTTAGATTGGGCAGCTGGGCAATAGTGCCGGCGACCTCGGTGAGTTGCTCTGGCATCAGACCAGATTTGCTGGCCTCGCGATCTATATTCACCTGCAGACAGATATTCAGCGGGCCCAGTTGGGGAGGGCGCTGTTCGCTGAGGCGCTGAGCTATTTTAATTCGATCTACCGAGTGAACCCAGTTAAAGGATTGGGCAATCAGTTTGGTTTTATTGGATTGCACCGGGCCGATAAAGTGCCAGTGTAGCTTGAGCGCCGCGCTGGCGGTGATTTTTTCCAGTGCTTCCTGTAGGTAGTTCTCGGCAAAGTCAGTTAACCCGCAGGCTGCCGCTGCATTGATATCGGCGGCAGCTTTGGTCTTGCTGACCGCCACTAATAGCACCGAGTCGGGATCGCGCTGGGCGCGCTGCGCCGCCCGCTGGATGCGTGCTTGGACATTGGCAATATTATCTTGAATGGCTGACATAGACTGCGCGCTCCAGTATTTGGGCGCTAGACCCTGTGACCCAGCTGGGGATTGTCCAGCCAGCTCTGCAATATTAGGGCCGCCGCCAGATGGTCGATTTTCGACAGGTCGGGGGTTTTTGTTCGCCGACCAGTTTGTGATGTGCTTTGTCGCAGTGAGTTTTTGACTTCGCGGCTGGTCAGGCGCTCATCCACCATAAGCACTTCGCGCTGGAAGCGTCCCTCCAGTCGGCGGGCAAATTTTCTCGCCCGCTGACTTAAATCGCTCTCGCTGCCATCCATATTCAGCGGCAGGCCAACCAGCAGTAGGTTGGGATTCCACTCTTGGATTAGGGATTGGATCTCTCCCCAGTTGGGCACGCCATCGGCCGCGCGGACAATGCTCAGAGCATTGGCGGCGCCGGTCAGGGTTTGACCCTGAGCGACACCGATCTGCCTGAGGCCGTAATCAAAGGCCAACAGGGTCTGATAGTCGTGGTTGCTAGGCATGGCCGGAATTTAGCGCCAGCGAATTGAGATCCAAGCCAATTGTGGATGCGGCGACTTGGGCGCGCCGCTCACAGGCGGTATTGAACAGGATCGCCGAATCCGCCGGTATGGTGAGCCAGCTGTTTCCCTTGAGCTCCTGTTCCAGTTGACCGGCGCCCCAGCTGGAGTACCCCAGTGTGATCAGTTTATCCGCGGGCCCGGAGCCCAGGGCAATATCTGCCAGTATGTCCTTGGAGGCGGTGAGCGAGATATCGCCGCCAATAGTGACCGTCGATTCCCACTGCTGATCGCAGCTGCGGTGGAGAATAAATCCGCGGTCTCGCTGCACCGGGCCACCGTCGAATATCAGGGACTCGCCCTGCTGTTCATGGTAGGTAATTTGTAATTGATCAAAGATTGCCTTGGCCGGGATATCTAGCTGTTGGTTGATAATCAGGCCCATGGCACCCTCTGAGCTGTGTTCGCAAAGGTACACCACAGAGTGGGCAAAATGTTTATCATCGAGACTGGGCATCGCCACCAGAAAGTGGTTTTTGAGGCTGGATACGGTTTTTTTCAATAACTCGGCCATAGGCAACAATATGGGACTAAAGTTCGTTGAAAGCAAGGTAAGTTGTGCAATTTTAACGCCACTCAACGGCTATCTAAGCGGCGGCAGATAGCGGCAATCAGCTGGTCGCCGATCGCCGTATGCCCCTGGGCATCAATCTCTCTGGCGCAGGTTGGGCTGGTAACATTAATTTCTGTTAGGTAGTCGCCAATAATATCCAGCCCGACAAATAATAGTCCGCGCTCGGCTAGTGCCGGGGCGACCTGTTGAGCAATCCATTGATCGCGCTCAGATAGCGGCTGCACCACCCCTTGACCGCCGGCGGCCAAATTGCCACGAAAATCGCTGTCGGAGGGGATTCGCGCCAGACAGTAGGGCACCACTTCACCGTCGATAACCAACACCCGCTTATCGCCACTGGTGATCTCGGGCAGGTACTTCTGGGCCATAATGGTCTGGCGACCACCTTCGGTTAGGGTTTCGAGGATCACATTGAGATTTTGATCGCCCTCTTTGACCCGAAAGATCGAGGTGCCGCCCATGCCGTCCAGAGGTTTGTACACCACATCGCGGTGTTCTGCCAAAAATGCCTTTAACTTCGATGCACTGCGGCTGACAAGTAGTGGCGGAGTACACTGGGGGAACTGGGTGGCGAATACTTTCTCATTGCAATCGCGCAGGCTCTGGGGTTTGTTGACCACTAGGGTGCCACGCTGTTCGGCTGCTTCGAGAATATAGGTTGAGTAGATAAATTCACTGTCAAAGGGGGGATCTTTGCGCATCAAAATCACATCTAGATCTGCCAGTGGAACAGTGCGGATCTCACCCAATTGATACCAGTTTTCGGGATTATCAAATACCTGCAGTGGCCGGATATCGGCACAGGGTGAGCCGCTGTCCAAGAACAGATGCTGCTGTTCCATATAAAACAGCTCAAACCCCTGTCGCTGAGCCGCCAACAGTAAACTCAGGGTGGTATCCTTGTGAAATTTTATGGCGGCAATTGGATCCATTACCACCCCGAGGGATTTTTTCATAGATGGTTTCCTGCGGGAATCCTCTGTCAGATGATGCTATTGTGAGTGAGATTATACACCATAGATGGGGATTTAAAGCCCAGCCGGCAGTGGCGGTGGGTTTGCCACAGCGGTCGCGATGAAATGACCTATTGGACAGGGTTTTTATTTTTTAACTGCCGATCAAATGCTAATATCTAACTGAAAGCCACCAAATAATAAGTAAAGGGGATTTACTATGCAGGGTCTAATGATGAGCGGCCAGCTCACCATCACAACTATTATGAACCACGCGGAGCGAATTCACGGCGATAGTGAAATTGTCTCTGTGACCGCCGACAATCCAAATCACCAATATACCTACAGGGATGCATTCGCCCGCGCTCGCCAGATGGCCAATGCACTGCAGGAGATCGGCTTTGCCCAGGGTGACAGAATAGCTACCCTGGCGTGGAATGACTACCGCCACCTTGAGCTGTATTACGCTATCTCCTGCTCCGGACAGGTCTGCCACACTATTAACCCGCGGCTGTTCCCTGAGCAGATAGAGTTTATTGTCAATCACGCTGAGGACAGGTGGATCTTTACCGATCCTCTTTTTGTGCCACTGTTAGAGCAATTGCAACCGCGCCTGCCCCATGTGGAGGGCTATGTGGTGATGACTGATAAGCAGCATATGCCTGAGACAACCCTGGCTAATGCCCACTGTTATGAAGTCTTGATTGAACAGCAACCAGCAACCTTTGACTGGCCCCAGCTGGATGAAAATAGTGCCAGCTCCATGTGCTATACCTCCGGTACTACAGGAAATCCGAAAGGTGTTGTCTACAGCCACCGCAGTACAGTGTTGCACTCTCTGGTCAGCGGCCTGCCGGATATTATGAACCTCTCGGCCGACGATGTGGTGATGCCCGTTGTGCCGATGTTTCATGTGAATGCCTGGGGTACTCCCTATAGCGCGCCATTGTGTGGATCAAAGTTGGTGTTCCCGGGGCCGAAAATGGCCGATGGGGAGACCCTCACGCGTCTAATTAACAGTGAAAAAGTCAACTACTCTCTGGGCGTTCCCACGGTCTGGTTGGCGCTGGTTGATTACCTCAACAAAACTGGGGAGAGCGTTGAAACCCTTAAAAATGTGGTGGTTGGCGGCGCTGCCTGCCCGCTGTCGCTGATCAAGGCAATGGAAAAACACGGCGTTTGGATGAATGTGGCCTGGGGCATGACTGAGATGAGTCCTCTGGGCACTTACAACAATCTCTTGGGTTGGATGCAAGAGCTCTCCCCGTCAGAGATGGACCAGCAGCGGATCAAGGCCGGCCGCCTAGTATTTGGGGTGGAGATGAAAATTGTTGACGATAAGGACAATGAGCTGCCCTGGGACGGTAATTCCTCCGGTATGCTGCTGGTTAAGGGCCCCTGGGTCTGTAGCGGTTACTACCGTTTGGACGAGCAGCTAGCTGTGGACGAGCAGGGTTGGTTTAATACCGGCGATATGGCAACCATTGATAAGCAGGGTTATGTCACTATCACCGATCGTGTCAAGGATGTGATCAAGTCCGGTGGGGAATGGATCAGTTCCATCGATGTGGAAAATGCAGCCATGGCCCATCCCCATGTGGCCGAGGCGGCTGTAATTGGGGTGCCAGACCCAAAGTGGACTGAGAGACCGCTGTTGATTGTGGTTGCGGCGGAGGCAGTCGAGGCCGATAAACAGCATATACTGGCCTCTCTAGAGGGTAAGATTGCCAAGTGGTGGATCCCCGAGGACTGTGTGTTTGTTGAGGAAATCCCCCACACTGCCACCGGAAAGATTAGCAAAAAAGATCTGCGAAAGCAGTTTGCTGACTACAGTTACGGTTAACCCAATAGCGTTGAGCCTAAATGATCCATTAGGCGGACGGCCTGATGCTGTCAACCAGCCTGTTTGAACGGCGTTTATGCTATCGAGTGCTCTGCGCGCTAATCTGTGCAGAGTTGTTGGGTTAAATGCTAAATTGCGAGGTATACGTAATGAAATTCTTGATAAGCTCTGGTCTGCTGGCTTGCCTGCTGGCCATTTCGTCCCCTTGGGCAATCGCCGCCCATCACAAGCAATCCGCTTCTTTTGGTCACAAGCTATTCGAGCGCTTTGACTCCGATGGCGATGGCGCAATTTCAACCGCCGAACACGAGGCTGCGATAGCCGAAATGTCTGAACAGCGGCGTCAGAGATTTGCTGCGATGGACACCAACGGCGACGGCTCAGTCTCCAAAGATGAGGCTAGAGCTATGGCCAAAGAGAGGCGCGATAAGCAGAAGCAGAAGATACAACAAAAGCACAGCGATCGCTTTGACAAGCTGGACGTCGATGGTGACGGTATGCTTTCAAGAGAGGAGGCCAAGGCCTTAGGTGGGCGTGATAAGCTGAAGCAGAAGATACAACAAAAGCACGGCGATCTCTTTGACAAGCTGGACGCCAATGGTGATGGTATGCTTTCAAAAGAGGAGGTCAAGGCTTTGAGGAAAATGCGGCGATCCAAATAACATTGAAAAAATCCAGTTGCAGTCACCTAACTACTTGAAGTTGGGTGACTGCACACTATTTAACCTCATAGCTATTTAGACCTGCGCCAGTCGGCAAGTGATCGGCCCATTCAGTTAAATCATTTGCACCGGCTATCAATCTCTAGCATTATTGCGCCTTAAACAAAATCGCGGTTTGCTATGACTGATTTCTTAATTGCGCCATCAATTCTCGCTGCAGACTTCGCCCGCTTGGGTGAGGAGGTCGAGGCGGTTCTGGAGGCGGGTGCCGATATAGTGCACTTTGATGTGATGGACAATCACTATGTGCCCAATCTGACCATTGGGCCAATGGTTTGCAAGGCATTGCGTGACTACGGTGTCAGTGCACCTATTGATGTGCACTTGATGGTCCAACCTGTGGACGATTTGATTCGCATGTTTGCCGATGCTGGTGCCACCTATATCACCTTTCATCCCCAGGCCTCTGAGCATGTTGACCGCTCGCTGCAACTGGTTCGCGAACTGGGGTGTAAAGCTGGGCTGGTGTTAAATCCTGCTACGGGAATAGAGCAGGTACAGTGGGTTATGGACAAAATGGATATGTTGCTGCTGATGTCGGTCAATCCCGGCTTTGGTGGCCAGAAGTTTATTCCCTCAACCCTCGATAAGCTTGTACAGGCGCGGCAGCTGATAGACGACAGTGGATATGATATTCGCCTGGAAGTGGATGGCGGCGTGGGCGTTGACAATATCGCCGAGATTGCCGCCGCTGGGGCCGATACCTTTGTGGCGGGATCGGCTATCTTTAGTCAACCCAACTATGCAGATGTTATTGAAAAAATGCGTGAGCAGCTCAAGGGTGTTGGCAAGTAGCTGAGTGGCAATGATTTTAGGTTCTTTTGAGAATGTCCTTCAGCAACAATTGGAGAAGTAGCTGTCTATTGACTACAATAGATATATTCTTATCGGGAGATGGGTCTTGAAAAACAGCGGTTTTGTACAGCGAGGTTTTAGTTGCCAGTGGTGGCGATGGCGCAATTAGCGTCGTCGGGGCATTTTTGCGCCCTCAAAACTAACCTGTTACATCCCTAGGAAACTGTTATGACCCCTGAACAATTCGCCCAACTGGCAAGCCAAAACTACAACCGAATCCCGGTGACCCGCCAGGTGCATGCGGACCTTGAAACCCCACTGAGCGTCTACCTCAAGCTGGCCGATGGCCCCAACTCCTATCTGTTTGAATCAGTTCAAGGCGGTGAGAAATGGGGTCGCTACTCGCTGATTGGGTTGCCTACCTCCACAGTATTAAAAATCTATGGGCAGCGAGTTGAAATCATCCGCGACGGCGAGCCCATGGTCAACCGCAATACCGACGACCCGCTGGCGGAAGTCGAGAAATTTCGACGCCTTTTCAGCATGCCCCAATTGCCAGACTTGCCCAGATTCACCGGTGGTTTAGTGGGCTACTTCGGTTATGACACGGTAAGATTTGTTGAGCCCAAGCTGGCAGAAACTGTCCCGAAAGATGAGTTGCAAACCCCCGATATACTATTGATGGCCTCCGACGAAGTGGCTATCTTTGACAACCTCTCTGGCACCCTGATGCTGGTGGTGCATGTAGATGCCAGTGAGCCCAAAGGTCTGCAGCAAGCCAACCGCCGGTTGGATCAGCTGGAGGCCAAGCTGTTGGCGCCAGCGCCAGCCCCCGCGAGATCCTCTGGCAGCAAGCTGCGAAAAATGTCGGAGGATGACTTTAAGTCGAGTTTTGGAGAGGGACAATTTCAGGCGGCGGTAGATAAAATTAAAGACTATATAATGGCTGGTGATGCGATGCAGGTGGTTCCTTCTCAGCGCCTCTCTGCACCTTTTCCGGCCCCTCCTATAGGTCTGTACCGCGCACTGCGTCGTCTCAATCCATCCCCCTATATGTATTACCTAAACTTGGCAGATTTTCATATAGTGGGCTCATCTCCCGAGGTGCTGGCCCGCCTAGAGGACGGGCAGGTCACAGTGCGTCCCATCGCTGGTACCCGACGCCGGGGCAGGACTGATGAAGAGGACCTGGCTATGGAAAGGGAAATGCTAAATGATCCCAAGGAGATAGCCGAGCACCTGATGTTGATCGATTTAGGGCGCAATGATGTGGGTCGAATCAGTCGCACTGGCAGTGTTGAAGTCACCGAGAAAATGGTGGTTGAGCGCTATTCCCATGTGATGCATATCACCTCCAATGTGGTCGGTGAAGTCACTGATAATAGAGGTCCCATCGAAGTCCTCAAGGCCACACTGCCCGCCGGCACCCTCAGTGGCGCGCCGAAAATTCGGGCGATGGAAATTATTGACGAGCTGGAGCCGGTCAAGCGCGGTATCTATGGTGGCGCGGTGGGATATATAGGTTGGAACGGTAATATGGACACCGCCATTGCCATTAGAACCGCGGTCATCAAAGACGGCATGCTGCATGTTCAGGCCGGTGCCGGGGTGGTCGCCGACTCCATTCCTGAGCTCGAGTGGAAAGAGACTATGAACAAGGCGCGGGCGGTGATGCGCGCCGCGGTTGTGGCCTGCGACGAGGTGGAAAGATGATACTAATGATCGATAATTATGACTCCTTCACCTACAACATTGTGCAGTACTTGGCTGAATTAAAGGCCGACGTGCAAGTCTACAGAAACGACGAGATCAGCATTGCCGATATAGAGCGGATGGCCCCAGAGAAAATCGTTATCTCCCCCGGTCCCTGCACCCCCAATGAGGCCGGCATTTCAGTTGCGGTGATTGAAACCTTTGCCGGCAAAATCCCGATTTTGGGTATCTGTCTGGGGCATCAGAGTATAGGTCAAGCGCTGGGTGGCAAGGTGGTTCGCGCCAGGCAGGTGATGCATGGTAAAACCTCGATGATCTACCATGACAACAGCGGAGTTTTTAAAGGTCTCAGCAACCCTTTCGAGGCCACCCGCTACCACTCACTGGTGATTGATCGAGATCAGATGCCCGACTGTTTGCAGATAACTGCTTGGACCCAACATGAGGATGGCACTAGGGATGAAATAATGGGTGTTCGTCACACTGATTTGGCAGTTGAAGGTGTGCAGTTTCATCCTGAATCCATACTCACCCAGCACGGCCATCAACTACTTAACAATTTTTTGCAGGGGTGAATCATGGATATTACCCAAGCCCTGGATAGGGTGGTTAACAGAGAACATTTAGATGCGCCGTCGATGCGCCAGGTGATGCGTCAGATTATGACCGGACAGGCAACCCAGGCTCAGATAGGGGCTTTTTTGGTGGCGTTGCGCATGAAGGGCGAGAGCATTGATGAGATCGCTGGCGCGGTCGAGGTGATGCGCGAATTGGCCACCGGCGTTGAAGTCGACGGTCAATATCTGGTGGATATTGTCGGCACCGGCGGCGATCAATCTAATCTATTCAATGTCTCTACCGCATCGACTTTTGTAGTGGCCGCCTGTGGTGGCCGGGTCGCCAAGCACGGCAACCGCTCGGTGAGCAGCAGTAGTGGTGCGGCAGATCTACTGGAGGCCGCCGGCGTTAATTTAGATCTGAGGCCGGAGCAGGTGGCCCTCTGTGTGCGCGAACTGGGTGTGGGTTTTATGTTTGCCCCGGCCCACCACAGCGCCATGAAACACGCCATTGGACCGCGGCGAGAGCTGGGGTTGCGAACCATTTTCAATATTCTTGGCCCCATGACCAATCCCGCCGGCGTTAAACAGCAGTTGATAGGTGTTTACGATCAATCACTGTGCCGGCCTATGGCTGAGGTGCTCGGACGCTTGGGTGCTGAGCATATTATGGTAGTGCACTCGGCGGATGGGCTGGATGAGATCAGTATAGCCAGAGAGACATTTGTCGCTGAATACAAACAGGGCGCGTTGAGCGAATACCGTATTGAGCCGGAGGAGTTCGTTGCTCGACGCCAGAGCCTTGAGGGATTGTCGGTGTCCGATGCCCAGCAGTCACTGGCCATGATTGTCGATGCTCTGGGCAAGCAGCAGGGAGATCATGCCGCTAAGGCCGCCGACCTGATCGCAATTAATGCCGGCGCTGCCCTCTATGTGGCCGGCTGCGCCGCCGATTTGAAACAGGGTGTGGCCATGGCGCAAGATGCCATCCAGTCCGGTCTGGCCAGAGCCAAGATCACTGATTTTGCTGCATTTACGCGAGCCCAAGCAGATGCCTAATGGCCTGCCCAGAGATAATTTATGAACAATGCACCCACCATCCTTAAAAAAATCCTCGCCAGGAAACACGAGGAAATCAGTCAGCGGCAGACAAAAACCTCTGTACAGCAGTTAATGCGGCAAATTGATCGCGCCGACCAACCCCGAGGTTTTGCCGCAGCTCTGGCAAGTAGGTTAGCGGCGGATCAGTCCGCAGTGATTGCCGAGATTAAAAAGGCCTCCCCTAGTAAAGGGGTGATTAGAGAGGACTTTGATCCTATTGCCATAGCCGAGAGTTACCAGCAGGGTGGTGCCACCTGCCTGTCAGTGCTCACCGACAGGGATTTCTTTCAGGGGGCAGACGAGTATCTCAAGGCGGCGCGAGCCGCTTGCACACTGCCAGTGATCAGAAAGGACTTTATTGTCGATGAGTACCAAGTCTACGAGGCCCGCGCAATGGGTGCCGACTGCGTGCTGTTAATCGTCGCCGCGCTGGATGCCCAGTCTTTAGAGCACCTCCATCAAGTGGCGATCTCAGTGGGTTTGGATGTGCTGATTGAGGTTCACAATGAATCCGAGTTGGCGCTCGCCCTGAATCTGGATAACCAGATGGTGGGAATTAACAACCGTAATCTCCACAACTTTGATGTGTCCCTAGACAACACCTACAGGTTGCTGGATCGGATACCGGATGACCGCATAGTGATTACTGAGAGCGGTATCCATAGTGGTGAGGATGTTGCGGCGATGCGCCACAGAGGTGTCAATGCCTTTTTGGTGGGTGAAGCGTTTATGCGCTGTGAGGATCCCGGACAGGCACTAAAGGGATTTTTCAGTTAACTTGTGTGTCCGACACAGTAGCTCATTCCAGCCGCTATGGAAAATTACTATGGTCTTGCCCGAAACATTCACCAGCCCCCGCTGCTGAAATTCTTTGAGTGCCTTGCCGGCGATCTCGCGCGAGCAGCCAACATATCTGGCGATTTCGCGTCTGGTGACTCGCAGTTGCCTCCCCTCGGTGTGACTCAGTGCAGTGGGTTCTCGACAGAGATCCAGCAGGGCGTGGGCGACGCGGCTCTTCACATCTAAGAAAACCAGATCGCAGACCTTGCGAGAAGTATTTCTCAATCGTCCGGCAAGCTGCGCTGCCAGGGCAGGTATAAGATCGGGATAGCGCTCGCTCAGGGAGCGAAATTTACTGTAGGTAATCTCCCCCAGCTCACAACTTGAACGAGTGCGTAGCAGTGCATGGCGGGGTCGATTGTCAAAAAACCCAGTCTCGCCGACAAACTCGCCAGGATTGTGGTAGCACAGAGTCACCTCCCTGCCGGAGTAATCCTCACCCACCGCCATCAGTGAGCCGCTGAAAATATAGAAGAGAGACCCGCTGTGGTCACCCGCATTATAGATAACGGCATTAGCTGAATAGATGCGCTTGCAGCAGTGTTCCAGCACCATCTCCAGACTGTTAAATTGAATGCCTGATTTTGCGATCTTCAATACCCATGCCCCAATACAATTTGTCTTTTTTTTATTTAATTGATCAATCAACGCTATTTGATAATAGTATAAGAACGGGGAGGGGATAAGAGAAACCAACCCTACTAAACTGATTACATCGGTAAAATTATTGCCGGCAGTGACTTTCAATCTGAGTGTATTGGCTCAGGCCAACGGTGATATAATGACGGCTATGAATTGTCTCGATTGAGATGCTACAAATAATTGGGTAAGCGTTAAATGAAAGCAGTTGTTAAGTGGATTGATAATGTGATGTTTGCCGGTGAATCCGGCAGTGGTCATACTGTGGTTATGGATGGTGCGCCAGAACAGGGCGGCAGAAATATGGGCATCCGTCCCATGGAGATGCTGCTGATCGGGCTCGGCGGCTGTGCGTCTTTTGATGTGTTGACCATGCTGAAGAAAGGGCGGCAGCAGGTGATTGATTGCAGGGCCGAGATAGAGGCCCAGCGAGTCGATGCGGTGCCAGCAATATTTAGTGAGATACATATTACTTTTATTGTCACTGGCACACAGCTGAAGGAGAGTCAGGTAAAAAGAGCCGTTGAGCTGTCGGCAGAAAAGTATTGCTCAGCCTCCATTATGTTGGCGGCGGCTGGTGTTAAAATGACTCACAGCTACCAGATACAGACCGCCTAATTCACTATAGTCATTTGAGTGCGCTAACTGCGGCTCTGTCTATTTCAATATATTACTCAATGCAACAGGCAAAAAAAAAGGGACTCTGGCGAGTCCCTATAAAGAATCCTTTAGCAAGGATTAAGAGGGGTTTGTTTTCAGTTGGGAGCGGGATGAATATGTCGCTTCCAGCTGGGAATATTTACTGTTCTTTGCTATTGAACGACTCCACTTTGGAGAATTCATCTATAGCTATCGCCGCACCTGTGAGGCCGGTGAAACCTAAGAGAACGTAAACTAGAGTCATTGATGTTTCCTGTAAATCATGTCGTTGCTTTATGCTTGTTACTATAATAATTCGTCCGCTATAATGCCAATGCATTGTTTTTATCTAAAACATAACAATTTGTAATAAAGGATTGTAATTTATGAACCTACAGAGACTGACTCGTCTGGACTTGAATTTATTGGTTTCCCTACAGGCGTTGCTTGAGGAGAGGAGTGTCACTAGGGCGGCACAGCGGCTCTATATCACTCAGCCAGCCATGAGTCGGGTGCTTCAGCGCCTGCGGCAACAGTTAGATGATCCCCTGTTTACGCGATCCGGCAATGAGCTAGTGCCCACGCCCAAGGCCAGAGAAATGGAATTGCGTCTTCCGGAGTTGCTGGACAGTGTGCTGGAGATGATTAGTGAAGGCGAGTTCGATCCAGCCACCTATGTGGGTGAAATAGTGATTGCTGTGCCAGAATTTCTGGCCATCTCCCTAATTTCAGAGCTTACCCGAGTAGTCACTGAGCAGGCACCGGGGCTGATTCTCTCGATATCCAGTGAGACCGAATCTGTGGAAGGGGAATTGGCAGAGGGAGTTTTGGATTTCGCCATTGATTTGGACAAGGGAGTTATTGAGGATATTAGTTCAAAGAGTCTGGCGATCTTCACGCCCTCGATATGGATGAGGCAGGGTCATCCCCTGGCCGATAGAGACGAGGTGACCCTTGATGAAATTTTGGAGTATCCGTTTGTTCAGTACTATCTGCTCATTGCTAAACGGGTGAATGCCCGCACTGATGCTCGGTTTGACAGGGCACTGCGAGATCTGGGGCGCAGGCGGAAAAAGGCGCTGGTCACCAATCAGTTAATGACTGCGTTGGAGACGGTCTGTGATACCGATTGCCTGATGGTTGCGGTTCAATACGGCAACACCATGGAGCGTGAAATAGATAGAGTAGTTCGCAAGCCCTACCCAGCTGAGTTGCCCCATGTAGCTCAACTTCCTCTGGTGTTGCTGCAACATAAACGCACCTCGAGCTCGCCAATTCACAACTGGATAGCCGATAAAATAGTCGGTCTCATGCAAGAGTGGGAGAATGCCTCTGAAACCAGTTGGTAAGAGGGTTGGTGGCGACTAGATGTAATAGCTACCCTTGGTCATCACCGATGAAATCATAGTCATCAGTTTCTTAACCGGTTTTGGAAAATTGTAGCCGCCAGCTTCAAGTGCGGATTCAGCGTGAACCTGTTCATCTGCCAGCATCTGTTGCACGATGGCGCGACTCTTTTGGTCCTCCTGTGGTAGATCTTCGAGATGCCGCTGTAGATGTTGGCAGACTTGATCTTCAGTCGCCGCTACAAAACCCAGGCTTAATTTGTCACTGATAATCCCGGCACCGGCGCCGACGGCAAATGACATCGCATACCATGCCGGGTTGAGCACGCTAGTTTTGCCGCCCAGACTGTCAATGCGCTGTTCACACCAAGCTAAATGGTCAATCTCTTCCTCTGCCGCTTCAGCCATCTGTTCGCCCACTGCGGGCAGTTTGGCGGTTAATGCTTGACCCTGATAGAGCGCCTGAGCACAGACTTCACCCGCATGGTTGACGCGCATAAGTCCTAGGGATTTTTGACGCTGCTGTTCCGATAATTCCACGTCTTCCACGCCAGAGGCTGGCGATGCACGGTTCGGTTGTGGTGCTTCGCCAAAAGCCCTGCGCAGTCCCAGATCAATCTGACTGAATAGCTGGTCTATCGGTGAAAGTTGTCTCTGCGACATAGGTTATCTATCCTTTCTAGTAGCACCACTAATTAGAGGAGCGACGGTTAATCAGCATTATAGGTATATAGGCAACAGCAAAGAAGCCCATAGCCAACAGCTCACAGACCAAAATATATACGGGCCAAGGCCCGAAAAGATCAAGAATTGATGGGTTGATGGGCTTTTGCATCAAATAGAAATAATTGGCGTCCAGCAACCAGTTGATGGGCACAATAGCCAGCAGGTAGATATTTAACCAGATAAAGGTCTTAAAGATCCCTTTTGCAGTGGGCAACAGTTGGAAGCTGACCAAATGATGGATCACAGTGAGCACTAGGCCAATATGACAAATCCAATACTTAAAGAAACCATAGGTGGGAAAGCCGGTATACAGATCCGGTGTGATGATCGCCTGAAAAGTGCCCGACATCACGGCAAAATAGATAATCTCAAAGCGTTTGAGATTGGGGTTCCAAAACAGCAGTGGTGCCAGTAGGGCAAATAAATTACACAGTGAAAAGGGCAGGTCTACGCCTATATCGAAACGATCAAACCAGAGTTCTAAGGCGATAAAGCTGATCACAGTAAGGGATAAAAACACACTCAAGACCCGACTGACCAGAAGGTTGTGGTTGCGGCCGAGTTTTTGACCCATAGCAACGAGCAAAATCAGCAGAGCACAGGACAGCACCACAGTGTACAAATGGCTCTGGCCAAAGGAGGCGAAGGCTATGTCATCTCTGAAAAAAGCTATTTCAGTCATTTCTATCTACCTACTACTATGTCTTATTGGACTGCTCTCGGGCTATGGCTCGCCAGCCAATATCATTACGGTACTGCATCTTATCCCAACTGATAGTTGCCACCAGTTTATAGGCCTGCTGTTGAGCGTCTAAAACGCTGTCCCCCAGAGCGGTGACACAGAGCACACGGCCGCCGTTGGTCACTACCGGGCCCTCACTGGGCCCGTCGCGATGGGTTGTACCCGCATGAAAAACTTTCTGATCAGCGGTTTCCCCAGAGTCAGATGGGTTATCCTCTGCTGGGCTGGGCAATCCGTTGATAATATCGCCCTTGGGGTAGGTATTTGGATAGCCACCTGCTGCCAGCACAATCCCCACAGAGGGTCGACTGTCCCACAGGGCAGTCTGTTGATCGAGTCGGCCTGCTAGGGCAGCTAGACAGTGGGCCACCAGATCAGACTGTAGGCGCAACATAATCGGCTGGGTTTCAGGGTCGCCAAAACGGCAATTGTACTCAATAACCTTCGGGGTACCATCTGCCATAATCATTAGCCCAGCATAGAGAAAGCCAGTAAAACTGTTGCCTTCAGCTGCCATGCCGCGAACGGTTGGATAAATCACTTCATCCATTATGCGTCCATAGGTCTGGTCGTCTACCACAGGTGCTGGGGAGTAAGCGCCCATACCGCCAGTGTTGGGTCCCGTATCCCCAGCGCCAACCCGTTTGTGATCTTGGCTGGTTGCCAGGGACAGCACATGGCTTCCGTCGGCCATCACAATAAAGCTGGCTTCCTCGCCATCTAAGAATTCTTCGATAACTACCCGGTGACCGGCCTCTCCAAACGCGTTGCCCGCCAGCATATCTCTGATCGCAGCCTCTGCTTCGGCAACCGTCATAGCGACAATCACGCCTTTGCCGGCTGCCAGACCATCGGCCTTGACGACGATCGGTGCGCCCACTTGGTGTAGATAGCTGACAGCGGCATCTACCTCAGTAAAGGTCTCATAATTGGCGGTGGGAATGCTGTGACGAGCCAAGAAGTCCTTGGTAAAGGATTTTGAGCCCTCCAGCTGGGCTGCCGCCTTGGAGGGACCAAAAATTGGCAGGTCTCGGCTGTCAAAGTAATCGACAATACCGTCGACCAGCGGTTGCTCAGGGCCGACGATAGTCAAGCCCACGGAGTTCGACGCGGCAAAATTGGCCAGTGCGGCAAAATCGCTCGCATCTATGGCTAGATTTTTCAGACCTGACTCGAGAGCAGTTCCAGCGTTGCCTGGCGCAACAAAAACTGTGTCCACTTGAGTCGATTGTGATACTTTCCATGCCAGCGCATGCTCGCGCCCGCCGGAGCCGATAACTAGAACATTCATTGCTGATAATTTCCGAGTAAGATTCTTGAGCTAATATTGTATCAGAGCGAATGTTTGGTGGGTTAACTAGTGGGTTAAAAATTGGCCGTTCGTCAGCGATGGCCAACTTAAATCTACCTACTCTTACACAGCGTACCTTAGAGTAGCAGAAATCAGCAGGGGAACCCGTTATTTTGAATATTCAGGACAGCCAAGATCCAACCAATGCAAGCCTAACTAGCGAAGGTTTAACTAGCGAAGGCCCAACCATAGTTTGGTTCCGACAGGATTTGCGCACAGCCGATAACCCAGCGCTATGGCAAGCCTGCCAACGTGGCACTGTTGTGCCCGTCTATATAGTGGATGATTCATCGGCAGGGTCCTGGGCCATGGGTGCGGCCAGTCGCTGGTGGTTGCACCATGCGCTTGAATCCCTCGACCGTTCTCTAGATGGCAAGCTAAATCTATTTCGAGGCGATGCGCTGGAGATACTCACCAGTGTGGCTGAGGAGTTGGGCGCCACCTCGGTGGTTTGGAATCGCTGCTATGAGCCGTGGCGAATAGAGCGGGACGCGCAACTGAAATCACAGTTAAAGCTCGCCGGTATAGAGGCCCACAGTTACAGCGGGTCACTGCTGTGGGAGCCCTGGCAGATTGTCAAAGCCGACGGCACAGCCTACAAGGTATTTACGCCCTACTATCGTCGAGGTTGTCTGCAGCACAGCGATCCCAGAATCCCGCATCCAGCGCCAGAAAGGCTCCAAGCCAGTGATAAAAGTGAATGCTCACTATCATTGAATCGACTAAATTTACTACCTGAAATTCCATGGTACAAAGAGATGGCCAACTGTTGGCAGATCTCCGAGTCGGCAGCCCAACAGCGTCTAGACGAGTTTATAGCCGAGGGTCTCGGAGACTATCGCGAGGGCAGAAACTATCCCAATAAGGCCAATGTATCTCGCCTCTCGCCCTATTTTCACTTTGGCATGTTATCAGTCAATACCGCCTGGCACAGAGCGCAAAATGAGGGTGCAGTGTGCACCAATGCCGATAGTTTGGATACATTTTTAAGCGAGTTGGGATGGCGCGAGTTTTCTTACTATTTGCTGTACCACTTCCCCCAGCTGCCGGAGAAAAATCTGCAGCCAAGGTTCGATAATTTTCCTTGGAATAGCGACGCTGGTAGTGACCTGGTTGCATGGCAGACCGGTCGTACGGGCTATCCTCTGGTAGATGCGGGGATGCGCGAGCTATACAGCACGGGTTATATGCACAATCGGGTGCGTATGGTGGTGGGTTCGTTTTTGGTTAAAAATTTGCTGATACACTGGCACAGTGGCGAGCGCTGGTTCTGGGACTGTTTAGTCGATGCCGATTTGGCTAGCAATAGCGCCAGTTGGCAGTGGATTGCTGGCTGTGGCGCCGATGCCGCACCGTTTTTCCGTATTTTTAATCCGATCACTCAAAGTGAAAAATTTGATCCGAAGGGCGATTACATTCGACGCTTTGTGCCCGAGTTGGCGCAGATGCCGGACAAGCATATTCACGCCCCCTGGCTAGCGCCAGCCGAGGTATTGCAACAGGCCCAGCTAGAGCTGGGGGACAATTACCCCTATCCCATTGTCGATATCAAGCAATCCCGCGAGCGGGCACTGGCGGCATTTCAGCGCACTAAAGAGACTGTCT
>Ga0213866_10001009_pt1 | contig 21576 bp, 19 predicted proteins | sample PICome_11_FD_160079 | JGI IMG/M metagenome (GOLD analysis project Ga0213866, IMG submission 160079) | Coastal seawater microbial communities near Pivers Island, North Carolina, United States - PICO284 | ecosystem: Environmental > Aquatic > Marine > Coastal | place: USA: North Carolina...
CTAATTACATCTGCAGCCTGCTTTTTTAGATCTACATCCTCTATGAGTGATGCTTTTAAATCTATGCTTTCTGATAGCTTTTTAGAACCGCTTTGGTTAGTAATATATATTGTTGCTTGACCATTGTTTCTAACCCTCTTAACTTTTCCTGCATTCAGACTTGTTGTTATAACTAATGAATTAGAAAAGTCAGCAACCCATACTGGAGTTGTAATAGGGGTTTTATCTTTTTTGTATGTAATTAGATTTATATATTCGACACCCGTGAAGTCTTTAAGATTCATAAATTCATTTTAAAAATAATTTAACAATAGTTCAGGAAGTTGTTTAAATCTTCTTGCTGTGTCATCTTCAGAAAAAAGTATGTACAAAAGCAGCAAAATTAGAATCACTTTTGTTGGCGTTATTTTTCTAAACATAGAAATATGCTAAATATTTTCAATATAAAAAAAAGGGATTTTAAAAAAATCCCTTTTTTTCTATGCGTTATCTATTCACAAAGATTTATATAGGAGAATCTCCTTCATTAAAATCAATAAACAGCTTACCTGCATACACAGGTCCCATATAAGCTATTGTGGTTCCATCAAACAGTTCAGACTCTGATTCACTGTCTAATGCTGCTTGCAGTTTTTCAACAGCTGCGTTCATGTCTTCTTCGGAATCCCAGAAGTTCCAGCTAATTGCACTGCTTCCATCAAAAATAGCCCCTGTTACCTGAAGTCCTTTTGACTCTTCATAAATTGGTTCTACTTTTTCTTTGAGGAAGCTTAAGACTGCATCTGTGTCTTTCGCAACACCAACAACCAGCCTTAAGTAGCTTGGCCTTGCACTCTCTTTGGCCATAGTCTGATAAACCTTACCATATACTGCATCTCCCTGATAAATCACCGGAGGTGCAGAGAACATGCTTGCTGCTTCAGATAATACGCTTTGTATTTTTTCTTCTGCAGCTTCTGCAGCTGCTTTACTTTCGTAAGCAGACAAGTTTATACCAGAAGTCTCCCCTGTAATGGCTGCCATCATTGTTAGTAATCCTGGTGTGTCATCAAACCCTGGCATCACTTTTTCTTTAACGAAAGATATGGCTTCATCTTTTTTACCATCCTGTAAGGCTGGCAAAGTTATTCTAAAGTACATAACTACCTTTCTTGAGTTTTGTTGGCCCCTATTTTGTTGGGGCAGTCTCCATTGCTTTTCCTAATCCAAAAATAAATAATGGATAAAGAACTAAGCCTCCCAAAACAAGTGTGATGAACCCTACAACTTCTGGAAGAACTCCATATGCAAAACCAAGTGTACTTACTATTATCAGAGTAGCTCCTCCCCATCCTGCATAGTTTGCATAAGTTGGGATTAGATTAACTTTTGTACTTCTTAAAACAGCAACCCCAAATATTCCTATAAAGACTCCCCATGCAGAAGTTGCTGCACTTGTAGCATCAATAACCTGGTTGGTTGTTAAAAATGTTTCACCTATTGAATTTTCTTGTCCAATAGCACCAATCGCTGGCATTGTATTAACAACGTGTGCAACAAAAGCCATTGTTCCGGTTACATTAACATATGCATTTTCGTCTCCACCAAATAATTTTGTTCCAATATAAAGAACAAACAAAAAAGCGAAGCTTAAAACAAAGTTTAAGATTGACAATGCTGGTCCCCATGTTTCGTTATATCCAACTTGATCTGCCGGAATTAAAAATGCCTGTATGCCAAACGATAGTATTATCGTAACAACAAACACTTTTGACATTGTTGAACCTAGTCTTGATTCACTTGCTGTAATCATATTTTCCTTTCTATATCTTTCCCACTGGAAAGTCAATATAATTCTTCCATACATTACACTCCCCAGTTAGCTCCTTTGGAGATTCTTTTATTAAATTTGTAACTGCATCTTTTACAACATCTGCAATTACATCAGATGCTGCATGTGCAGCATCATGACTAGTCCAAAAATTGAAACTAAAACCACTGTTGTCATCAACTTTGCATGCAGCAGTAGCAAATATACCATCCACATTTTCATATGCCGGATAAACAGTATTTGTCATAAACTCTGCAACATCATCATAAGTTTTACCTTCTTGAGTTCCACCTCCTAATACAAATCTTGCAAAAAATGGTTCTTCACCATCTTTTGGAACCATAATGTATTGTTGTCCTGCAACCATCGGCCCTTCAAGTATTGTTGGAGGTTCGGTAATAAAATCTGCTAATCCTGCTAGATTTTGCTGAAACTCTGACATTGCAGATTCTTTTGCTTCGTTATTCACCCAAGTAGTCCATGCCATTAGCTGACCATCATTGTTTATACAAGCTGCTGCACCCAGAAGTCCACTTACTTGATCGTATACAGGTATTGCTACATCTCTAAAGTAATTTAGAGCATCCTCTGTCATACCTTCTTTAGGGTTCGCTAATCCTAGTCTTACATACATTATCTATCTCGCCATGCTAACAATGGTCCAACACCTAGGCCTAAAATGAATGCAAGCCAAATGACTAATCCAATCGGCATTAATGCTTCTGGTAACTCGTAGTCAAAAAATGCGCCAGCACCTGAGATTACCATTCCAATGGCTCCACCCACTAAGAGGCTGTATCGATAAATATTACCAATTACACCTTCTGATACCGCATATAAAGCAATCATATTTAAACATATAAAGAAGAAAAATGGAGCAAATTCATTTCCATCACTTCCTAATAGTAAAGTGTTAGCGGTAAAGATCGCTGCAGCAATAAAGGTCGTTCCCTCTCTCCAATTTTCTGGTACATTGTCACCAAGCAATGGTTTAATGGTTAGAAAAACACCAGCCAGGCTTAAACCCCAGAAGAAATTTACTAATTTTTCTCCAGGAGGAGCTTCCATTCCCATTAATCCTGTAGTTACAAGTCCTAAAATATTAACTATTAGAAATAAGTAACCTGCCTGTTGTGCATTTTCTTTATCTGTTGATGCAAAAAATGATTTCATAATTTATTTCCTTTCTTTTTATAATTATTTAATCTCTTGTGTCTTTTATGGTTGTAAAAAACCTGTCAGAAGCTCCTGAGATTAAATTTCCATTTGCCATTCCGACATTAATCCAGTCTGTAACTCTTTCATCAGCCAAAACCTTTTCTCCCACTTCCTCTGTCTCCCCAATAGAGTCATAAGTTGTTACAAAAAGCATCTTGTATTGATCTCCCCATCCTTCTTTATAAATTACAGCGTCTTTACCTGTTATTTCCTTCCATAAATCTGCTCCTTCTGAAAGCCATTTTTCAGCTTCAGCAATTTTTCCAACATTTATTGTGAATTCTCTTGAATTAGTTATTTTCACAATTACTCCATTTCGCTGCTTGAAGTTGCTTTATCTCCCCAAGCAAAGTAATTTCCTAAACTAGTTCCAACTATTAAAGATATCCATCCAACAAGTCCTACAATCTCAACTGCTTCTGGGAGATCATAGTCAAAAAACAATTCCGCTGATGTACCAATGGTTATGATTAGTGCACCTAAGATGGTTAAGTTTTCATAAATTGGGCGAAAGATGCCGCTCCCTCTTAAAGTTAATCCATAAATTAATGAGTTAAATGCCCAAAAAAAGTAAATCGGTAAAAAACCTTCTTCAAGCTCTGTCATTTCAAGAAAAGTACCAAAAATAATAAACGTAGCTAATACAGTTGTGGCCATTTTCCAATATTCAGGTACATGACCTTCAGCAAGATAATAGCCAGCAATAATAATCGAGATTAGTGAAAATCCCCATATAAAACTAAACAAATTATCAACTGCATCTAAAGCTGTTGATCCTGATAAGTCTACTCCGATACCAACCAAATTTATTACTAAAAAAGTTAGCGCATTTTGTCGAGCTAAATCACCAATTGGCTGTGTGAAAAATTTTTTCATTAGTAAACCTACCTTCCATAAGCTCCCTTGATTTAATTGTGATGCAATTTAACTTCCTTAAATTACAAGGCAAGTCTAATAAATAAAATTTGTCGATGTATTAATTTTGGTAAATTTTTAATTTATTCAACAGATACTGGACTAAATCCTATGTTTCCGTATCTATGGTTAGTTATAGAAATGCTTTGTTCTCTTACCCAAGAAAAAAGCTCTCTATGAGGGTTTTGCACAATATAGTTCGCATCTACAGAAAAATTATATTCATAAATCCATTCAGGAATTGCTTCTTTGCTTAACCAGCGAACTAGTGAATATTTATCAATAGAGTCATTTTCTTCCAGTTTTGAAAACTCTATTTCATGAATAATCATTCCAAATATTTTTTTAATTGAATCTGAATATTTTTTAAATTCCGAATCAGACTGCTCATCTTGAACTATTAGAACTTTTTTATGGGGGTATAAAACTGAATAATTATATTCAGATTGCAAATCATCATTTTTAATTTTTTTTGATTTAATATTCCAAAGTTCTTGTAAGTCGTTTACCAACATGTCGTAATCTTTTACCTCTTCGTGTTTTTTAAAGATGCTCGGGTAAAAACTGGATCCAGCTTTTACTGTTGGACCAAAACTGCTTTTTTTCCAACCGCCAAAAGGTTGCCTTTTTACTACTGCGCCTGTTATTGGTCTGTTGATATATAAATTTCCAGCTTCTACATTTTTTAACCAATAATTACATTCCTTTGTAGATAAGGAATGAAGACCTGCTGTTAGGCCATACTCAGTTGCATTTTGCCATTCGATAGCTTTTTTAAGATTTGGTGCTTTCATTATCCCTAGGACTGGACCAAACCACTCATTCATATGAGTCCATGATTTAGGTTGTACATTAATTTTTATACCTGGAGTCCAGCAATTACTATTACTTAGTGCTTTTGGCTTCACCAACCATTCTTCTCCTTCTTCAAGCTCGGTAAGTGCTCTTAAAAGTTTTTCGTCTGGATTTTTTATTAGTGGTCCCATGGAGGTTCCTAGATCTGTAGGGCTGCCCACCGAGAGCGAATTTGTGGCATCCACTAACTGTTTAACAAATAAAGGATTGTTGTATGTCTCTTTCTCGACAATTGCGAGACTTCCTGCAGAACACTTTTGACCTGCATGACCAAAAGCCGACTTTACAATATCGTAAACTGCAAGATCAATATCTGAACTATTTGTGACAATTATTGAATTTTTTCCACTTGTCTCAGCTACTAAATCTAAATCAGGTCTCCAACTTTTAAATTTTATAGCTGTGTCGTAAGCTCCAGTTAAAACAACTTTGTCAACATCTCGGTGAGATATTAACTTTTGACCAACTTCATTATCTAATGTTGGGACAAAGTGAAGAGCCTGTTTTGGTATACCTGATTTCCACAACTGGTTAACTAATTCCCATCCAACCAGTACAACCTCTGGTGCTGGTTTAAATATAACGGTATTACCAGATACAAGTGCTGCAATTATTCCTCCTGCTGGAATAGCATATGGAAAATTCCATGGTGATGCAACAACAACGAGACCACATGGTTGCGAACCCTCACTAGGATTTAATGCTGTCAGACCATATAATCTTGCAAAATCAATTGCCTCTGAGACCTCCACATTTGCTTCTTCTATAGTTTTCCCTGAGTCTCTTATCATTGCAGCAATTAATCTTGCTCTGTCGTTCTCCATATTTTTTGCAACATTGCCAAATATTTCATAAATTTTTTGTGGTTTTGTTTCAGACCAATTTTTTTGCTCAAATTTTGCAATCCTCACTGCATCCTCAACAGTTTCTAAATTTGCAACATTGTGAGAATAAAAAGGCTTGTTTCCCTCACCTGGTTCGCCAACTGTTACTCTTTCAAGGTTAAGTTCTTCTTTCCCATTAACTACTACTGGAATGAGGCTTTTACCAAACATATATAACTTGTTAACAACAGCATCAACAAATTTTTTACTTGTTATGTCTTCATCTGCTTGGTTAGCAAAAGAGTTGTTGTTATAAAGCTCTTCTTTTTCTGGTGCTGTAGAGGTTCTTCTCTTAGACTCAAGGCTTACAACATGTGACATGTGCACAGAGTCTAAAAATCGCTTTGCTTGCTGGTTAAATTCTTTATTGTTTATATCAATTGTGAAAGATGCTCTCAAATAATTTTCTTCAGAAGTGTTCTCATCTAACCTTCTCACTAAGTAAGCTACTGCTGCAGGAAAGTCTTTTCTTAAAGTGATTGGGGAGTACAAAAGTACTGATCCAAATTTCTGTTTAACCGCCATTGCTTCTGCATTAGCCATTCCCTCAAGCATTTCTATCTCAACCATGCTTGTAACTTCTCTAAGCTCAGCAAGCTGTTGTGCGAATGCAATATGAAATAAATTATGGCTAGCAACTCCAATTACCAAAGAGTCTTTATTTTCTTTGGATAAACCAATGTTGATAAGTCTTGAATAGCTTGCGTCAACCTCTGCTTTTGTATTATATGGAGCTGGATTCCAACCATGTAGTTCTGCTTCTGTTCGCTCCATTGCTAAGTTTGCACCTTTGACTAATCTGATTTTGATTTTTGAACCATATGCCTCATAACGTTTTTTTGACCAACTTAGTAAATCATCAAATGCAGAATGTGCTTCAGGTAAATAGGCTTGTAAAACTATTCCTGCATAAAGATTTTTAAACTCTTCTTCCATTAGTAGCTGTTTGAATACATCTAATGTTATTTCAAAATCTTTAAACTCTTCCATATCAAGATTGATGAAACAATTGTTTTTAAGACTCTTTCTATAAATAACTCTTAATTTCTGTGCTACTCGTTCATAGCTCCCCTTTAAGTCAGAAGGAATGATCTGAGATACAATTGCTGAAATCTTTACAGATATGTAGTTAACATCATCTAATTCCATTAAATTTAAAAGGTCTTTAAATCTTTTATCTGCTTCTTCTTCTCCAAGTACTGCTTCACCAAGTAAGTTGAGATTAATATCTACATTGGCTTTACTTTTTTTCCTAAGATATTTTTTGAGTTTTCTAGGATTTGCACTGTTAATAATTCCCTTAGATGCAATTCTTATTCTTTCTGTAACTATAAAAAGAACAACTGGTCTTAGAACATAAGAAAATAATCCAAGAAGTTTCAAACCAAAATAATCTATTAGGCTAAATCCCTTTGATTTTACTTTCCTAACAATACTTCTAAACATTTTTGCTGAAGCTTTGCTTGAATCTATTCTGATTACTTGATCAGTTAATTGCTGGGTAGCCTTGATAGCATGATTGTCTTTTACAAGTCTTGCGAACTGTCTTTTTTTAGATTTTTCTTTTCTTGTTTCTTTTTTCTTGGCAATTTCAAGCAATTCAGTTGCTAAATAAATAGAGTCATCAATTATTTGTCCAGAAACTATCTCCATACAATCACTATTTTATTACTATTTTTTTATGAAGAAGTCGGAAGTTAGAAGATTAAAAGAACGTGCTTCTTATGATTTAAATAAACTTTTTTCTTTTTTGAACAAAACGCATTTCGTAACTGTGTCATTTAACCAGAAAGAAACTGTATTTTCACTTCCAATGTTACATGCTATCTACAAAGAAAAAATTTATCTACACGCTGCTGTTGGGTCAAGAATTACAAAAGAATTGACTAATAATGCAAACGTAACATTGTCTGCAACAGATGTTCATGGAATAGTTTTATCAAAAAGTCTTTTCCATTCATCTATGAATTATCAATCAGCAGTTGTGTTTGGTGAAACTAAACGAATTGATGATGAAGAACTTATGTATGCTGCGTTTGAAAATATGGTTGATAGGTTTTTTAAAGGAAGGTTTGAAGATGCAAGAAAACCTACAAAAAATGAATGGCTACAAACTGCAATGCTTGAATTTACAATCGATGAATTTTCACTCAAACAACGTACTGGCATGCCTAAAGAAGAAGAGACTGATAAAACCCTTCCAATTTGGTCAGGAGTAGTGCCTGTAGAAACTAAATTTGTAACACCAGAAGTTGATATAGAACATTCTGCTGATATTGATCTGCCTGATTATTTAGAGTCTCTCTAAAACTAAAGGTTTAACCTTTTCTCCGATTAATGTATAAGTTTCCATTAAATCTTCATGTGTTAGGCCAGCGTTATCAATCTGAAAAGTAAAACGAGATAAACCACCTAAAGCTTCACTATGTCTAACTAATTTTTCTGCTACTTCCTCTGGTCCACCGATAACATATGCTCCCAAGTCGTCGATCTGTTGCTCGAATCTCTCCATAGTAACTGGTGGCCAACCACGCTCTTTTCCAATTTGGTTAAACCAAATTCTATACCCTGGATAATATTTTTCAATAGCTTCCTCTTTTGAGTTTGCTACAAACCCGAGTGAATGAAGACCTACTTTTAGAGAAGATTTATCATGACCTGCTTTTTTTGCAGCTTCATAATATAGATCAATTAAAGGTCTAAATCTGTGAGTTTCTCCACCTATTACTGCAACCATTAAAGGAAGTCCGAGTGCTCCTGCTCTTACAAAAGAAGCTGGTGTTCCACCAACTCCAACCCATACAGGCATTTTATCTTGCAAAGGTCTTGGATACACAGTCTGATCTTCTAGAGGAGGTCTAAATTTTCCAGACCAAGTAACTTTGTTTTCATCTCTTATTCTTAATAAAAGGTCAAGCTTTTCAGCATAGAGATCATCATAATCATTAAAATCTAAGCCAAAAAGAGGAAATGCTTCTGTGAATGAACCTCTTCCTGCGACTATCTCTGCTCTTCCGTTTGAAATTAAATCTAATGTTGCATAATTTTGAAACAATCTAACTGGATCCATTGCACTAATTACAGCTACTGCACTTGTTAGCCTTATATTTTCTGTCTTTGCAGCTGCAGCAGAAAGTATATTGTGTGCTGCTGAATCTAAAAACTCTTCTCTGTGGTGTTCTCCGAGACCAAAAACATCTAAACCCACTTTGTCTGCATGGACTATTCTCTCAATTAGCTCAGACATGGCAAGAGCATCGTCTTGAACAGTACCACCCTCATTAGTTTGAGTTTTCTTTGCGAACGAATCTATTCCTATTTCCATATAGATTAGGAAATATTTTTTAAAGCTTTCACAAGACTCTCTATAAGCATTTCAATATGATCAATTTGGACACTTTCATTTGGTGCATGAGCATTTCCTAGTTCTTCATCAGCAGCACCTACTAATACAAGTTCCGCATTAGGAAACTCCCTAACAAAATCATTAGCAAAAGGTATTGATCCGCCAACGCCAATATAAGCAGTCTCGTTTTCCCAAATTGAATTAAAGCTATTAACTAATTCCTTTGTAAATGGTTTATTAGGGTCCGCTACTACACCAGAGCCTTTGGAGTTTGGAATAAATTTAACAGAAGCATTCCATGGAATATTTTTTACTACATGCTCTTCAAGCATTTTCATAGCGTGCTCTGGGTCTTCAGTTGGGGGAAGTCTAAGACTAATTTTTGCACTCGCTTTAGGAATAACTAAATTGACTGCGTCCTTAACTGGGGGCGCATCAATAGCTAACACATCTAATGCTGGTTCTAACCAGAGTCTTTTTGAAATACTCTCTGTGTCAAATAAATTTATTTCATCTGAACCAAGCATTTTTTTTAGAAAAGATTCTTCTAATTCAGTTACTTGCATATCTGTAGGGGTTAAACCTTCTATCATGAGCTCACCTTTTTCGTTGTGAAAAGAAGTAATAATTCTGCTTAACACCATAAAAGCATCAGGAACAACTCCTCCTCCAACTCCAGAATGTATCGGTCTCATGGGTTGGTCTACTTCGATAATTGCATCAACTAAACCTCTTAACGTTGTTGTGATAGTTGGTACACCAATTTTTACATTTCCAGAATCAGCAATTACAATAACGTCAGCTTCCAACGCTTCTCTATTTTGTTCAATGAAATCTGACATTGTAGGAGATCCAATTTCTTCTTCTCCCTCAATAAAAATTTTGATATTTACTGGTAAATCGCTTAATAGTTGTTTTACAACATTGTAGTGAACGACTACTCCTGATTTGTTATCACCTGAACCCCTGCCATATAATCTTCCATCTTTTACAACTGGGTCAAATGGTTCTGTGTCCCACAAATCTAAATCCCCAACTGGTTGGACATCGTGGTGAGCATAAAGGAGAACAGTTTTTTTAGAAGGATCGATTTCTGTATGAGCTACTACAGCTGGCATACCACCTGCAACTTTTATGACTTGTGTGTTTAACCCAAGATCTGCAAACAAATTTTGAACAAATTGTGATGAAGCATCTACGTCGTCTCTATGATTTTTATCTGAACTAATTGATTTTATCTTTACCATTTCAGATAATAACTTAATTATTTCTTCTTGAGCCATAGGAATATTGTAAGGTTAAAAAATATTTACTCGTAGGAGATAGCTTCGAGGATATTTTGTCTTGCCGCCCTAATAGCTGGAAGTATTGCAGCAATGACTCCGGCAATTATTGCAATACCAATCCACAAAAATGTTTGCTGAATAGAAACAGCAAACACAGTGAATCCTTCGTCAGCTAGTGTTTGAATCAAGCTCCATGCAAAGAATATTCCTAATCCTGTACCAAGAGCTGCACCAAATATTGAAATAATAGAAGACTCAATAAAAATCATTCTTCTTATTTGTTTTCTATAAGTTCCTATTGCCCTCATTAATCCTATTTCTCTAGTTCTTTCATACACCGATAAAGAGAGTGTATTTGTAATACCAAATAGAGCTACAAAAATGGATATTGAAAGAAATCCATATATGACGTTCAAAAGTAATTGAATTTGATTATTTGCTTCTTCAACAAGTCCGTCTTCATCTCTTACTTCAACACCAGGGTATTCATCAACAATCGCATTTATCTTCTCTTCTAGTTCTGGAGTTTTTTTATTTACATTAAAATACAATTCTGTATCAAGTGATTCGTCAGTAAAAAAAGTGTTATTTTCAAGAAGTACAAAAAATTCAGCCGGTGGTTGAGTGGTCCAGTCAAAAATGTAAGTGACAGTAAAAGTTCTTTCTCCTTCTTCAGGAATTGTTAGTACAACCTCATCTCCCACAAAAAGTTCTTCTCTTTCAGCCGTTTGTTTAAGTATTCCTAATGCATCTTTTTTAAGGAAGTCTTTTCTATTTCCAGAAATATCGTCTGTTTTTACCAGATCAAAGACAGTTTCATCAACTGCACCAAGAATAAGGGGTCGTTGGTTGTAACCAACAACAGTTGCTCTTGTTCTTGAAAGTTTTGTTACTTCATCTAGTTCTAGAAGCTCTTCAGATAAACCTGTGGGAATTCCTGGGGAAACAAATACATTAGAAGCGCTTACTTGATAGTCAGCAAGTATTACCTCACTTATTAAAGACTCTGCCTGTGCCTTGAATGAAGTCGTTATAACATTTGCTAAAGATATTAAAGTTAATCCAATCATTAAAGCTGATGCTGTTGAAGCAGTTCTTCTTGGTGTTCTTTTTGAATTTTCTGTAGCCAATTTGCCAAGTATTCCGAACACTAAGTTGTATGCTTTATCAAAAAGAAAAACAAATGGTTTTGTGATCGATGGAGTGATTACGGAAATACCAATAAATATCACACCTGCGCCAAACCCTACTTGCTGTAATGAAGATAAAGTGGGTAGATCTAAGAAATCATATAAAACCCCAAACAACATTCCAAACCCAACGACAGAAATAAGCGAACCAAAAATTAATCTAATAAATAAAGATTTCCTTCTAGGTGTTGAAACACTATCTCTAATCGCTTCCATTGGACTTACTTGAGAGGCTTTTCTAGCTGGAAGTAAAGAAGATAAGATAGTAACAGTTATTCCAGTAAGTAGACCTGTTATCGCAGCTTCTGTTGTTAAAACTAATGGTCCATCAGGTAGTCCAAACTCAAAATATTGCAATCCTTCTTTCACTGCAACGGCTAAACCAATACCTAGAGCAATACCCAAACCAGATCCAATTACGGACATAAACAAAGATTCAGAAATTACTAATCTGTAGATTTGTCTTTTTGATGTACCTAAAGCTCGAAGTAACGAAAGCTCTTTTGTTCTTTGAAGCAAAAGAATTCTAAATGTATTTTGAATAATAAAAGCACCAACAAAAATTGCGATTCCAGCAAATACATTGAGTATTGTGTTGAAAAAATCAAGACCTTGTTTGATAGAATCTGCTTGTTCTGCCGCAGCTTCCTGGGCATTTATTACATTTAAATTTTCTGAATCTAAGTTTGTTATTTCAGTTTTAACATCATTAATATCAAAATTATTTTCAATAACTACATTTATTAAATCTACTTCTCCTCTTGAATCTAATAATTTTTGAGCAGTTCTAAATTCAAATAATGCAAAAGTTGCTCCACCTGGCGCACCTACATTAGCAAACTCGGCAATACCCACAATAGTAAATGACGCTGGTGTTGCACCAGCCAAAACTGTTACTCTATCCCCAACAGAAAAATCATGATTTTCTGCGGTTACAACATCCATGACTACTTCTTTTGTATTAGTTGGTGGATTTCCTTTAACTAATGACCATTGCGCTGCATATGGATTGCTATCCCAAGCAGCCCCAAACGTTGGAGCAAATCCGTTAGAAATTAACACTGTTTCACCATCTACAATTTTTATGAACTGGGCAAAACCCAATACCTCACCCCAAGCTGCTTTTACGCTTGGTAGATTTGAAATCTCCTCAATTCTTTGATCAGGAATTTTCTTAACTTCAAAAGAAATTGGTCCTTGACCGCCATCGCCACTAAAACCCTCTGCAAAATCCTCTTGTATAGGCTGTACTACTAAGTCAACTCCCTCATAAATACCCGTGAATAAGTTATCAAATGCGGATTTATTACTTTCCGAAAAAATATTTGAAGCAATAATGACTGCTACACCAAGAATGATTGAAGATGTTGTTAAAAAAATTCTAACGGGATAAGTTTTTAAGTTTTTCCAAGCTATTAAAAAAAGGGGGCGCTTTGTAAATCCAAACATTAGATGTTAGTTAAAGCAGTAACCTCTGCAACAATTTCTTCTTGTGTTGGATTGTCTAAGTCACTTGCAATTACTCCATCCTTCAGCATGATTACTCTATTGGCAAAAGAAGCAGCAAAAGGGTCGTGTGTAACCATTATGATTGTCTGATTAAGCTCCTCCACAACGGATTTCATAAAACTCAAAAGTTCTTTGCTTGATTTAGAATCTAAATTTCCTGAAGGCTCATCTGCAAAAATTACTTCAGGTTTTGTAGCCATCGCTCTAGCAGCAGCTACTCTCTGTTGCTGTCCACCAGATAACTCATTGGGTCTGTGTGTTAACCTATCTCCTATATCTACTGTTTCAACTACTTGTTTTACCCAGTCCATATCTGGTTTTCTTCCTGCAATAGATGCTGGTAGTGTGATGTTTTCTTCTGCTGTTAAAGTAGGGATTAAGTTAAAAGCCTGAAAAACGAACCCAAAGCTGTCTCTTCTAATTTTAGTTAATTGCTTATCGTTTAAAGTTGATATGTCATCTTCTTTTAGAAATATTTGACCAGATGTTGGCCTGTCTAATCCTGCTAAGCAATGAAGTAAAGTTGACTTTCCAGAACCAGATGGACCCATGATTGCAGTAAATTCGTTTTCTTTAAATGCAACATTGATACTGTCTAATGCGGTAACACTTGTTTCCTTCTCACCATAAATTTTTGTTAAATTGACTGAGTGAATTATTTTATTCATGAGTTCAATGTTAGGTTTAATGATGGTATATATACATTTTGATTTCATTGGATAGTTAACAAATTGTTTACATAATTAACTTGCAATGTCATATTCTTTAATTTAAATTATCAATATGTACAAATTAAACAATTGGCATTGGTGGCGTCTACACAAGTAAGTGCCCTTTTGTTTTTGTTTTTTAACCGGGCACTGCCCGGTTTTTTTACAGGTGTCACTGAAATTAAATCTCCGGGCAAAACCCAAATTAGTACTGATATAAAATCTAAATGGTTTTCCCTTCCATTAAGGTTTGATAAATGTTGTTATAGGAATAAATTGAAAAATATTCTAATTTATTCCTATAACGCAGAAAATTTTATAATTACTTTCTTATGGATTTACTCTAATTCTGGCTATTTCATAGCCTGAGTTGTGATCTTCTATTTCAAATTCTCCTGCAATATTAAAATCAAATGCCAATTCTAGAGTTTCATCTTTTTGGACATCGATATATACGTCATATCCATGGAAGTGAAGTTCTGTGGTTATTGAAGAGTTGATTTCTAAAATTGCTTTAGTTCCAAGCTTAACCTCAATAATTTGTAACTTTTCTGGCACACCTTCAGTTACTGATAGAAAAAACTTCTCAGCTTCTACGACAGTAGTAGTGGTTGAAGTGCTTGTTTCATTGTATATATAAATTGGTAAAACTGTCCCATCTAGCTTAAGTGAACTTTCACCATCTGAAGGGTCTGTTTCGAAAACCTCTAAGAAATATTTACCATTTTTATATATCTCAGTTTCTAAAAGAAATTCAAATTTGTCGACTGAGAAGCTTCCACCATTTGTAAATCCAGAATCCACAGAAACTCCATATATATCTAAAAGCTCCCAAACGACCGTACCTTCAAATGCTGAAGAACATCCACTAACCAAATAATCTCCACTAATAATTTCTCCCGCATAAGGGCTGTTAATTGCAACAACATATGCTTCTAGAGAATTCAATGAAGATAGGTCATTTAAGCATCCCTTAGATGAAATACCTTCATCATGATTGTCTTCTTCATCATGATCGTCTTCATCATGGTGACCTTCTTCATCATGATCGTCTTCATCATGGTGACCTTCTTCATCATGATCGTCTTCTTCATCATGATCATCGTGATGACCGTGTTCTCCATGATTGTGACCAACATCAATATATTCATGAGCTAATGCTGAAACAGTACCGCCAAAAATTAAACCAAATAATAAAAATCCTGTTTGTAAACCATATCTTGCTTTTTCAGAGGAGTGTATTATTGGAACAATATCACTCAATGCTATATAAATAAAAAATCCTGCTATTCCGCCGTATAAATATCCCATCGGTAAATCAAGATCTCCTCCAACTTGGTAAGTTAAAATTGCTCCTATAACGGTTGTTAAACCAGAAACAATGTTTCTAAATATTGTTTGTCTTCTCGTAAAACCAACCCTAAGTTGATTACCAAACTCACCAACCTCTAGTGGAATGTCATGTGAAATTAAAGCAACTGTTGCAATTAAGCCAGTGTCCCTTCCCAGTAAAAAGGCACCACCTAGTGAAATACCATCAATAAGATTATGAAAAACATCTCCTACAACAAATAACCAACCTTGAGTTTTGTTATCTTTTGGCCTATCTTCTTCATGATGGTGGTGAAATGAGTTAAAACCTTTTTCAATTAAGAAAAATAAAATGATTGCACCTAAAGTAGCATTTAGTACCTGGACTCCTTCTTCAGCAATTCCCTCAGGGAGTAAATCTCTAAAACCAATCATGAGTAAAACACCAGCTGCAAAAGGAGTACCATACTTTACTAATTTTGATGATAGTTTTTCACTACTCAACAAAATTAGAGCAACCGATAGTGATAAAAGCCCTGCTGCAATGCTGGCAAATATTACAACTACAAAATCTGTCATTTAAACCCTTTCAAGTATTAAATGAGAATAATTCTCATTCTTTATGAGATTAGTTCTCATTTTTAATAATGCAAGCTGTTAGAATCATTTTTATGGAAAAAAGCTCAAGAGAAATTTTATCAGAGAAGAATATTTCAATAACTAATCCAAGAATAGTTGTATTAGAACAATTGTTAAAATATAAAAAACCTATGTCTATCGAAGAGTTACAAGATGTTTTGAAAGGTCAAGTTGCCACTTCTACTCTCTATAGAGTTCTAAATGATTTAAAAAATATTAACGTAGTTGCAGAATTTATTACACCCGAAAACACTACCATGATTGAGCTTTCACTTCATGAAGACGAACACCATCATCATCTTTTTTGTAAGACCTGTGGTGATGTAGTTGACATTGAATTAAGTCTGGGATTTGAACAAAAACTTTCAAATGAAATTAAATCTATAGAAAAAAATTTATTTTTTACTATAGAAGAGCACGGTCTTGAACTTTTTGGTGAGTGTTCAGAGTGTAGGGATTCTTTTTAAAAAATTATCGCTATCAAATTTGCGTTTAAAAGTAGCGATTGAATATGTTCAAAATTGTAAATATTTTGAACAGCAGTAGTTAGTGGAATTATTATTGACTCACCACTAATTGTACTTTTAACGGCTATTGCGCTTTCAATGTAATCTTTTTGACTTATACTGGTGCAAATTACACACATATTATTTCCCTGTTTTAAGTTGTAAATTTAATTATACCTTTACCTAAGATATTGTAAAAGCAAATAAATATACAATAAAGCATATGGATTTTAATCAGTTTCTTAATCACGGTATAGGGAGTGTAGGAGATTTACCTATACCCTTTGATACTGTATTAAACATATCTGGATTAGTAATTGTCTTAACCTTTGTATTTTTAAAAGTTTCATGGAAAGAATCTATTTTTATTAAAAAAGAAATTTTTATAGAGGTCAAGCAGTCAATAGTTGGAAAAATTTTTGGGTGGTTGCTTTTATCGTTGCTAATTCTTCCAGGGTTAATTAGTGATGAAAATGCAAATACCTCCATTGCACCATTGATCTTATGGGTATTTTTTTGGATTGGGGTTCCTGTGTTGGGACTTTTTTTTGGAGATGTGTATGCAAAATTTAATCCTTTAGATATTTATAAAACTTCTAATTCAAATCCGAAATCAGTATACGTAGCTACAACTTTATTTCTTGGGCTTACATGGTTTGAGCTTGTGTGGAATAAACCAGGAAACCCAACACATATTGGAGTTGTTTTTCTTATCTTGTTGATAGCTACAATTACTTGTAAATTTGTTTTACAAAAGACCTCTATAGAGGTTGATCCATTACATTTACTCCATCATTTGTACTCAAAACTACGATTAACTGTTTCAAAACCTGTATTAAAAAATATGCTTGTAAATATATCTAACCTATCAAACTTAAAAGGCATGGAATACTTTATCTTGCTAATGATTGGAACTGTTACTTACGATGGATTAAGAGGAACAACATACTGGAGAAACCTATTTGGAGCTTCTGTGCTGGACATAGGTTTCTCAACATTAGCTTTTTTATCAATAAATTTAATTATCATTCTAAGTTACAGATTTGCTTGCTGGTTCGCAATAAAAGTAAGCGGTGAGAGAAAAAACTTAAACGAAATATCTCTGCTGTTTGGACACACAATGCTTCCAATAGCGTTTGCTTATCACGTAACCCATTATTTGAGTTTGTTACTTTATGAATCTCAAAGTTTAATTTTTAGAATTAATGATCCTTATGGATTGGGATGGAATTTATTTAATATTAAAGAAGTAAGTATCAACTACTTTTTAAGTCCAGTTACTTTATGGACTATACAAGTTTTCGTAACATTAGCTGGCCATATGCTAAGTGTTGTTTTAGCTCATGATTTAGCAGTAAAGTTGTTTGGTCATCAACAAAGTGATAAAACTCAATACGTATTTTTATTGATAACTGTTGGGTTAACACTCCAGGCACTATTTGTGCTTAGTGTTCCTTAACAAAGTTAGTTTAACTTATTTTCTATGCTGGCAACTCTTTCAGCAATTGGAGGGTGTGAGTAATAGTAAGAACTATATAAAGGGTCAGGAGTTAAATTGGAGGCATTGTCTTTACTCAACTTCAACAAACCAGAAATCATATATTCTCCATCAGTAAATTTAAATGAAAAATCATCAGCTTCAAATTCTCGTTTTCTAGACAGCGCTGAAGTAAACGGTTTTGTAAAAAATGTATATGAACCAGCAACTAAATAAAATAGTAAAAACTTAGAATATACAGTTAAAGATTCCAGTCCGTGATCCAGAAAGAAGTTGTCACTTTTAAGTACTTCGCTTAATATGTAGAAACCAATAAAACCAAACACTAAGGAACTAATTAGTGTCTTCCTTATGTGTCCTAATTTATAGTGTCCTAATTCATGACCAAGAATTGCTTCCATTTCATCTGGAGTAATTGTTTTTAAGAGAGTATCAAAGAATACGATTCTTTTATTTTTACCAAATCCAGTGAAAAAAGCATTACCGTGGGTGCTTCTAAGGCTTGCATTCATGACAAATAAGCCTTTTGATTTAAAATCAACTTTTTTTAATAATTTTTCTATTGGCTTTTTAAATTCTTCGTTATCAAGTGGTTCAAATTTATTGAACAGCGGCATTATTAATACTGGATAGAGAAAGAATATAATCGCCTGGAGAATAAAGACAGCTCCAAATGCGTATATCCACCAATTGTCACCTAAATTTACGACTATATAAATTACAGTTGCGTAAATTATTGATGAGATAGTTGCAGAAATTATCAAACTTTTAAACATGTCTGTCACAAATGTTTTTGATGTTGTTTTGTTAAAGCCGTGTCTTTCCTCTATTACGAATGTTGAGTATATAGATATTGGAATTGAAATTACTTGCTCAACTATCAATAGTAAGAGTCCTAACAAAACTGCTCCGAGAACATCTGAAGAAGTTGTGGAGACAACTATTTCAGCTAGAAAATTAAATAATCCTCCCAAAGTAAAAATTATCAATACTACAGCGCCAAATAGAGCTGTAAAGATTTGAAATCTGATTCGATCAATATTGTAGACTATTGATTTCTTGTACTCTTCCTCGGTAACTACACCAACAAACCTTTCAGGAATAGCGTTTTTGTTTAATTCAATAGATTTAAGGTTTCTAATTTTCAAATATGTTTCTAACAAAAATTTGATACCTATAAGGGATATAAAAATAACTGTGAAGTTTGTAGAAGCTAAAAATTCTTGCATAGTTGAATCAGTTTAACATAAATATTTTTATTGACCGAAGCGGCGTTCTCTTTGAGAGTATTCTCTCAAGCAACGGAGAAAGTCGATTTTTCTAAATTCCGGCCAGTAAACATCTTGAAAAATTACTTCAGAGTAAGCACTTTGCCATAATAAAAACCCTGACAATCTTGACTCTCCACTTGTTCTAATAATTAAATCAATATCTGGAGTTTCCGGAGAATATAAATGTTGTCGTAATTGCTCATCAGTTACATTTTCAAGTAATTCGTCAAAATCATTTTCATCATTTCTATTTTGATCAATTAATCCTTTAATGGCATCTAAAATTTCTTGACGGCCTCCATAACCTAAAGCAATTGTTAGGGTTTTTTGTCCTCCGCCTCTAACTTCTTTGAGCTGTTTAATAGTTTCTTGTAAGAAATCAGGTAAAAGGTCTGTGGATCCAATGAATTCAATTTTAAAGTTATCAACTACATCATCAATTAATAGTTCTTCAAAGAGTTCATTCAGCACTTGGAAGTATGGTTCTAGTTCTTCCTGTGGTCTTGATAAATTTTCTCTTGATAAAAGCCAACTTGTGATGAAATCAATCCCCACCTCATCACACCATCCAATGCACTCCTTAAGTCTTGTCATGCCGATTTTATATGAAACTTCAAAACTAAGTAATCCTTCTTTCCTTGCGTATCTTCTGTGACCATCGTGAATTAATCCGATATGTTTAGGCAAGCTTTCGTTAGCTAATTTATTACGTAAACGATTTTCATAAATTGAGTAAATTAATCTTGGTGAGGACATTTTTTAGGCTGTAACTGCTTCTATTTCTTCAATTGTTTTTGGAGCATTCTCTGTGAGGTTCACTGGTCCGTTGTTTGTACAAACAATATCATCTTCAATTCTTACACCAATACCCAAGAGGTCTTTAGGGATCTCGTGTTTTACTGTTTTGGCATTCATCATTTCTTCTTTTTCTAATTTTGTAGCTTTCTCCATACCCATAATTTTTCTACGTTCTCTGATTTCATTTGGGTCTCTTTCTAGTAAAGGGAATTCTATTACAGGTTTTGTTGGTCTTACATAGATTCCTGGCTCTATAGTTGTTACCATTCCGTGCTCAAATGCTCTTGGTTGTCCATTAACTTCATTGCTTCCAGCATCATGAACATCAAGACCTAGCCAGTGCCCAGTGCCATGCATAAAGAATTCGAAAAAATGCATCATTGAAACTGTTTCATCTACGCCAAGTGGAACTAGTTTTAAATTAACCAGTGATTCAGATAAAGTTTTGATAGTTTGTTGATGTACTTCTTTCATGGAGTTATCCACAACTACCCCTTCTATACCTTCATTTTGTACCTTCAACACTTCTTCATATACATCTTTTTGAGGTGACGTAAATTTTCCAGATACAGGAAAAGTTCGGGTTACATCTGAAGAGTACATGCCATACTCTGCTGCTGCATCAATTAGAAGTAGGCTTCCAGCATCAAGCTGATCTCTATTTGTTGAGTAATGAAGTATGCAAGCATTGTCACCTCCAGCAACTATTGAGGGGTAGCCTAATCTTTCTGCACCTCTGTCATAAAATATCCTTTCCATCTCAGCACCAACTTGATACTCATACATTCCAGCATTTGCAGTTTTCATTGCATGAATATGACCTTCAACAGTGATGTCACAGGCTTTTGCTAATAAGTCAATCTCTCCATCACTTTTAATTAATCTAAGTTCTGAAACTAATGGTTGCAGCGAGTACAGAGTTGCATTGCTGAAGTCAGCACCTCGTTGATCATACGGAACTGCGTGGGTAAGTACTTTCTTATCATATTTTTCAAAATTATTTGAGGAGTAGTCACAATAGATGTCATTAAAACCTCTGAGTAGGTTCGGAAGTATTTTTTCGTAGTCTTGAAACGAATAAGCTTTTGAAGCTTCATATTCATCAACGGCACCTAATTGGCCTAAACGCTTTCCCTCCCATGTCTCCATTTCCTCGTTTCTGTCTAAAACAAATAAATGCAACTCGGGTTTTGAGTCTTTAATGAGGATTACAGCATGGGCATCAGGTTCAGGCCATTCTGTTAAATAATAAAAATTTGAATCTTGTCGAAATGGATACCACGTGTCATTGTTTCTATAAACAATGCTTCCACTATGTAGAATGACAGCGCCATTTTTTATTTGTTTTGCCAAGTTTTCTCTGGCAATTTTTGAATTACCCATCACTGAATAAGAATAATCTACCAAGCAATAAAAAAGCTAGTGGTTTTTATATTGACACTAGAAACTCACGAAGAATTGGGTTCCAGTGTGTTTCATTATGCTGGCCTTTTTCTTTGAAAACAAAATTAGTTTTAATGTTGTTTAACTTAAGTTTCTCTTCAATTTTTTTAACACCGGAAACATAGAAATCGTTATTATTTGAAAAGTCTAAATCCCATTCTTTAGGAAATATGTTTTTTACTTGGTCACCAAAAATATCTCCCTCTTTTGTTCCAACTGATAAATTGCAAATAGATTTTTTACTTAAGTTATTTAGATCGTTAACTATCCCTGGAAACCCAAACCAAAATGCTGGAGAAAGAGAGATTATGTTTTCAAAAGATGGATTTAGAATACCCGTCTTTATTGACATTAACCCTCCCATCGATGCTCCCATGACAATTTTTT